>ENA-ORLW01000880-ORLW01000880.1-human-gut-metagenome-genome-assembly--contig:-NODE-880-length-38819-cov-3.621444_pt1 | contig 38819 bp, 45 predicted proteins | sample MGYA00243017_ERZ508829 | MGnify/ENA primary metagenome ERZ508829 (study PRJEB26277, sample SAMN04329776) | human gut metagenome | biome: human-associated habitat | host: Homo sapiens | place: USA...
GATTCCAGAAGATGATTCTACAAATGAACAAACATTAATAGACTTTTGAGAATATGGAAAAGTTAACAATACAGCAAGTCTGCCTCAAATCAGACAAACTTAAAAAAGAAATCATAAAACGGCTAAAGTGCCAAATAAGAGACTTTGAAGTAGTACAACATGAAAGTGAGATAAGTATACACTGGTACGCTTATTATCCTGATAATCCACATATAGAAATCCCGTATGGTTGGATGATAAGCACAATTGACTGGTCAGAGAAATGGCTACACATGTATGCTTCTCACAGAGATATCTTATGAGTAAAACAGAAAAAGAAATGAATGGAGAACAAATAATACCGCCAATCACCGACCCGTCAGGGCAAAGTTGGAAACAACCGCATAGACGTTACATTGAGTTGGATAAAACTCATGCACTCATGAGCGAACAAACTTTTAAAGGGTTGCCGGAGTATTCTTATACCATACCGACCGGAAAGTATGAGGGTAAAATGTGGCGAGCCAATAAATATGGCAAATGGTATCTTGCATGGTACGGACCAGCCCCAGAACCCGGCTGCTTATCTATCGAATGGAGAGAAATATTAATTGCATAAAACAGAATAGAACTTGAACCTAATGCTGTATAGGTAAGCGTAATGTCTTATGAAAAAGAAAATTTCGTTTAGTTGGATAGAGAAAAATATATCTGATGCAGAACGTGTAGGAGCAATGTATTGCTTCAAAAGATGTGATGTAAACTTTATGTAAATCATGGAATTTGTAGTTACAAAACTGAATTATACAGCCTATGAACTAGATAGGCTGTATAATATAAACTCTGGTGGATGTTGCTATTTTGCATACAGGATTGCTTATTGGCTTGAAAAATACGGGATTGAATATTATTTTATCATACAAGATGATGGACCTATACAAGATTATATTGGAAAACATTACTGTTTGCAAGTACTTCCTAGCAAGTTATACCTGAATAAGTCCCCCCTATATACGCACATTAAAAGCATAAAACGCACATCAAACCAGATTTTAGATTACTACAAGAAATCAAGTTGGAGTGAAAAATATGATGCTTTAAATAATGTCTTTGTGGATAGTTTGATAGATAATATTTTTGAATTTAAAATAAATAAATAACCTCATAACAGAAATGTGCTTTTGTTAAAAGACCAAGTTTTTTTAATGAATAGAACCAACTAGGAACTTGCAATTTCTTGAAGAATATTCAAGAATTGGCGTAAAACAATACAGATATGAAAATGCAGAGTTATAAAGATGTATTAGATGAAGTCATGCCTATCTTCCATAAGAACCCGGATCGATTCATGGGATTTTACCATGCAGTCAATAACATTCTGGCCGCTATTCCTGAAGGTGATAGCATTCGTATTGACGAATATTGCAAGCCGGCATCACGCGATTTATTCATAAAAATAGCGACTATGTATATGATGGAAGAAATGATTCGAAAGAACAGCTTAGAGGGTTTTCTGGAGTTTTCTGATGATTATAATGCAATTCGACATGTGCCGAAAATGGTACCGGCTACAACTAAGCCTCACTTCTACTCTAATCGCAGATGAGTAGATTATCCCAATTTATTACTCTGTAAATATACAAAATTCCGCTTTAACACGCAACATTATGACGATAAAAAAAGAGAATAAAATAATGGTTATCATCGCACCGACTGCAGATGACCGAGAACAACTCATGTCGCGCCTGGCTGTTCGTTTAGGATTTGCAAAAGTACCTTCAGATGGAAAGAAGATCATACGCAAGGACATCTATTCCATTGACCTATCAACTGCATATTTCGTATTATGCAGCAATTACAACTTTCGCGGTTCTATCATCACGACACAGAGACTATATGAGCTTGCAGCAAAAGGGATTTGCGTAGTTGTAGGTGTCAAATCTCTACCTCGTGAATACGAACTGATTTCTCAAGTGTTTTATCCTGATGACTTGCGTTAACATAAGTCGAGACATTTCTGTTATATACGCGATAGTATTATTTCCCGGTGCGCTTCAGCGTACCGGGTTTTCTTTTTTCGCTCCCCTCGCCTCCCCTTCATTCTATCAAAAACGTTTTGGACAAACGTGCATGGGAAGGCGAGAAACGTTGAAAAGGGCATATATATATTATTTTTATTTTTTATTTCTTTCTTAAAAATACCCTATCTAAAAATAGTAGAAAATTTTGTGCTTTCGTGCAAGCCCTGTATTTTCGTTATTTATTACATTAATAATCAAATATTTATACGATGCACGATTTTTGTACGAAACCGTACAATCCGTACAAAAGTGCACAAAATCTTATTTTGTACGGAGCATTATAATTTCGTACTGAAAAGTACAGCATTTTGTACGGAAATAACAAGTTGATATTCAATGGATAATATGAATATTTAAGGAAGTAATGTACTATTGCACAAAAAAATAGTACGCATTCGCAAAGGGGTATTTGAATTAAACACATTTTTTATTGCCAAAGAAGTATTATTCAGTTCTTTTTTGTATATTAGCTCCACACCTAAACCACTATGCTTTATATGATTACTACTAAGATTGAAGTTCCCCCACATCTTAAGGAGTATCTGATCGGAAAGTTCTGTAATATGCAGGACTCTCCGATTCATTTCCCAGACAAGACTGATATCTATCACATAATCTATGATCTGCTTGAACGCCGCCCAATCAATATACCGCCTATTGATCAGGGTAATCTTGAGATTTATCTTCCAGAACGCAGTACAGGCAAAAATCCCAAGACCTACAACTAATTAGGAAAACGCTCACAAGTTATTCTTGTTAGAAAAATCGACCGGATGTTGTGGGCAGAAGTACATGATTTCCTGGACGAGCAGAAACACAGCTACGGAATTACATACATTAATGGAATACATAATTTCATGACAATGTATGGGATTGACTCCATCACGGAAGATGCGTTCAAGAAGAACTACTACCGATGGAGAGCTGATATTCGTCGGAAAGAGAAAAAAAGGGGCTATAATCGCCTAAAAAAATAACCTAGCAAGTGTAGTTAAATGTCCCTTTTTTGTTCGAAAAGTGTTCTAAAAATGTGTACTAATTGAAAATCAATAAATTATGAGAGAAATCAACAATATGGGAGGCATATTATTCGCTGATATCCTATACAAAAATGAAATATCCCTATTTGCTGTTCATCAGAATACAGCATGTATCCAAATTATAAAGGGACATGACTGGCATCGTCTCCCTACAGTGGGTATCATTGAATCTCCTACTGTTACCTCGAACGAATCAGCGGCAGGAATTACATATAAACATTCAGCAGCAATTAAACTTCCCCAAACATTGTTTGCTCCTGAAGCAGCAAATGATTTACGTAACAGAATAACAGAAGGGTGTATTTTGCGTTGTCAGGATCCTGCCGGAGACAAATATATATACGGAACCGGCACATATTTACTATTCGGAGAACTAACCAAGGTTATCGGCAAAAAAGTCACTGATTTTACAGGGTATGAACTCAAATTATCAGGGACTTCACAATATCCTCTTTTACAGTATTACAGCCTGTAATCCGTCCTTCCATAGGCTTCTCAATAAATGTATCATTGCACCAAAATAAGTGCAATGAGCCAAAAACGTATTATTCTTTCTGATTCATCACTCAACTGCTACGGCTATCGGGTTCTTACTTCCGGAATGTCAATCGAAGCATTTAAGAAGAACCCTATCATGCTATATATGCATTTCCGCGATGAAGGTTCACCCTATTGGGGGGACTACAAAGCTATCGGCCATTGGGAGGATATACAACTTAACGGTGACGAACTTTCTGCCATTCCTATTTTTGACAAAGTTGATGATTTATCAAAAGAAATTGCCGCAAAATACGAAGCAGGGACTTTCAATGCCGCAAGTGTGGGTATTAAAATCATAGCTACATCAGCAAACAAAGATGTTCTGTTACCTGGTCAAACCAGAGAAACTGTCACTGAATGCGAGTTGAGAGAAGCATCGATTGTAGATATTCCCGCCAACTCCAATGCCGTTCGTCTTTATGACCGTTCCACATCCGTTCTCCTGGCAGCGGGTATGGACACGCATATCGTGCCAGAATTATCCAATCATACATCTAAAAATAAAATGAATCTCAAAGCAACATGGCCGGCTTTTCTCTCTTTTTTCAAAATCAATAAGGAAGATGCAGAAAATACCGAGTTATCAGCAGAAAGATTGGATTCATTACATGGTGAATTCAATCGTTTAAAGAGTGAACACACTTCACTGGTAGAGGCAAAGAAAGACGTAGATGAAAAGTTTGCATCTTCTGTCACAGAAATCAAAACCCTGAAATCAAGCATAGAAAGCAAAGATCAGGAGATTTTGCAACTCAAAAATGAAAGTACCCAGAAGGATGATGAAATCACCCAACTTAAAGAACAGGTAAACAACCTGAAGCAAGTTCCTGCACCCGGATCTAACGGACTCTCTCCGCAGTCAGAACCAGGAGCAAGTGAAACTAAGGATGATTTATCCACCTTCTGCGAAAAAAATCCCGGAGATTATCAGGCCATCACCGAACGTCTGAAGCAAGACGGTCTCCTTTAATTTTAGTAACCACACCCTTAACTATTAAAAATCATGTCTACTCCCAAATTAATAGACGTATCTAAATTAAACCAAGCTCTTGTCACTTATGACAAGGGTCTTCGTGCTCTCCCTTTCGCAACTTTGCAGGAAGTAGCAGCTATACTGGGACTAAATGTCATGGATCTGCAAGGCAAACACGCATTGATCAATGAACGTCGTCGTGCCGGTGGTACCCAGTCTTACAAAATTGGTAAGGATTTCCGCCTTACTGACAAACTGCTTGGCTATGAACCTTCAGTTATCGAACCCAAAGATGTAGTCTGCATCACTAAGGAAAACTCTCAAAAGTATGATGACGGTGAACTACTGATTGTAGGAGGCGAACCGGTTAGCAACATTAACAAAAAACATCCACTGGAAACGCGTGTTGCTTTCACGTTAGTAAAATCACACATTGAAGATGTCGTATATGTACTCTATCATGCCGAACGTGACGAAGACTCTTCCTCACCATCCGGAGCATTTGACGGTCTCTTCACTAAGATCGATATGCTGATTACCGGTGGTGATGTTAACGCAGCTCGCGGCAACTTCGCCCAATCAGGCCTTTTTGTTACCCCGACATCTGACACAGACTATGCAGCATACGAAAATCTAGTTGAATGGATTGGAGGAGCAAATACATACCTGCGTTCATCCAAGTCAGGTATTCCTCAATTACAATGTGCGGAAACAGTATTGAAAGCAGCACGTGCAGCTTTGCGCAACAAACTACGTATGCAGGAATATCCATCCATGCAACGCATGATTGAATTGCTCCGTGAAGATGCAATGTGTCCAGCATTGGAAATCGTATCTCATGAAGCACTTGGACAAGGTTCACGTCTGGTATTACAAAAGAAAGGAAATATGGACGTCGCATTCAACACACAGGCAGCAACCAAATTCTGCCAAATCCGCGATATCTACGAAGATCCGAACGAATGGCAATTCTGGTTACAAACCGGATATGACACTCGTATTCGTGACTGGCATGAAAAGGCCTTCCGCTGTAATGAGCAAAAGAATGAATCACTTGATTTGGCCGGTGATTATTGTAAAACCGGAGCTATTCAAGTGGATATTACCGGAGCCGACAACGGCACTTGGAGCATTCAAGGGAAAGCAGCCAGCCGCACTATTGGACAATGTATTTTGGGACTGGCTCCTGGCAATTATACTATTGAATTCAATGCTGTGGACGGTAAAAACAAACCGGCTAACAAACAAGTAACAGTAGTGGCGGGAGAAGTGGTAACCGCAACCGGAACCTACTCTTAATCTTCAATAACTAAAGAGTGGTCATGTTTGGCCACTCCTATTTATTTATTCTAAACTTTTATACAAATGAAAAAATACATTTATTTGATTCTCTGCGTTTTATTTGTAGCTTTGGTTATTACAGTCCCCGAACTGCATTCGCAGACGTGCCATCTCAATGGAGATACTTTAATCATGATGGCTGCCGGTCCCGCATTCGCTCCATTAAAATGGGAAGTTGGTCAAAACAACATGGGAGGTTATAAGGGAATGTTGCTTTTTGTTCCTTTTAATGCTCCTGAGACAGTGCCAACCGTACCGGATCCATCAAAAGCAACCAGTAACGAAGAATTAATAACGGCAGCCGGATCATTTACGTTTCCAGCTGAAGGAACTTACAAACAACCTATTTACCTATACAGTACCGAAGCAACCGTTGAATATAAAGCAGAACAGCAAGGAGAAGCCGACGGTATCAGTTATAAATGTACGCTCGGTTTCTTTTTCCCTGGCAATACTCCAGGAATGCACGCATTCAATGCACTAATCAAAAACACTCCAGGATATTATATCTTTGAAGATGCAGATGGCAAACAAATGATCTTGGGGCAACCCGGCTTGTATGCAACCACCGCACCATCTTTCAACGGAGGTAAAGCAAGAGCCGATCGTCGTGGTACCACTTACACCGCTACCGTAGACTCCAATTATTCAGCCATCATCCTACAAACACCAATTGACATGGAAGTCATAGCAGGAATAAAACCCGCACCAACACCACGCTGACGGTATAGTTCTTTTCGAGGCACTCGCAAAGGAACCAGCCAAGAAAAGGTTCTCTGCTTATTTTGCAAAAGCTCCAGAAGCTCCACATATCTTCGATCCACATTTTACACAACTCGTCAATAGTCTCACGAAGATTGACAAGGAAATCAAATTTTCTCCTGCTATCTACCCAGCAGCAATGGAGGAAATAATCGTAGCAAAAACGATGAGTGATGACGAACGGAAAGAAGCGATCGAAAGCAAGAAACTGGAAATGATCAATCTGGAGACAATAGTCACTGATATCCAATCTCGCGTTGACGAACTAGAAAGCGACAATGAAAATCATGCGGAAGAATTAGTCTCCCTTCAAGAACAATTCGAAGAAAAAATGTCCGAACTCACAGAACTACGTGATGAGATCAACGCCTTAAGTACACCAGGCGTTAAAATCATTACCGAAGAGTCACTCAATCCATCCATTCGCAAGGCCTACAATCGTATCAAGGAGATCGCCCCATTATATGCAAGCCTGCATAATGATGTCGCAAATCCGGAACTTCCTGTAGAAGAACGACAACCGATAGCTGAAGAACTATGCAAGCTCGACGACGAACGACGCAAATTATGGAAACAGATTGACTCCTGGGCTGAAGGAAAAGGAAATCTGCAATTAAAAGAAAAGAGACCGGAATTCAGTGAAAACAGCATTGTGCGTGGTATTGAAATAGCCCGTCAAATCAAACGTTTGAAGAACAACATATCCAACAGTAAAGCAGCTGCTGACCGTGCTCAAAAAGATGGAAAACAAACCGTTATGCAAAATGCTTTAGACCGTATTGAGAAGTATCAGACAGAACTTGCCACATTGGAGGCTGAAATAGCACTAACACAAGATGAAAAGATTTCAGGATAACTTTCCACTTGCATTGTGTCCAGATTCTATTGAACCGTTTATGCACAAGGGAGACTGGGCAATACATGAAGTATTGCCCTCTCTTTTATCTGCGATCGGCCCAGCAAAAGTGAAGATCATGACATTCAGTATCTCTGAAGATAGCCTACGCCCTCTTTTTTTTCTCGCTGACGAAAGAAAAATAGAAAGCCTGACACTTCTACTGGATATGACAGTAAAACGTCATAAACTCGATCTATTACTGTTTGCCTCAAATATTAGTCCGTCCATCCGAATTGATTCATGTCATGCCAAACTATTATTAGTCGAGAATAGGCAACATAAATTCGGGATTGCCGGATCTGCAAACCTTAATCAAAACCACCGATGGGAAAATGGTTTCTATTTCACCTCCGGAAAACATTACGAATACTTCTCACAAATGTTTAACCAAGCGTATGAAAATGCCATTCGCTATGATATATTAGAATGATGACCTTATCCGAAGAAGTTCTGCAACAGATAAAAGAAATGTCTTCCGCCCTTTTACCACCGGGGGAAATTGCCATTTTATTGAATATCCCAGTTGACCAACGGGACTTCTTCTGTGATATTTGCAAAAATCATCATAGTTCGCCTATCTATACTGCTTATCACCAGGGAAGACTTCAGACCAAGCTCAACCTCCGGAAAACAGTCATCAAACTAGCTATCGCCGGCAGCCCTGCAGCTGAACCTCTGGCCGATAAATACATGAAAGAACAAAGTATTAATGAATAATGCCAAAGAAAGATCCCACATACGAACGAATTGAACGTGCTTTATTCAAAGACAAAGATGAAGCGACAACTCTCCTTTCACCCAGAGAAATGGAGATTAAGAAACGTATGATGTTGTGCGTAAGCAAAAAAATGGAAGAGCCACTAATTCCAGATACAGAACTGGTTAATTTTCTACTACACGGCTGTGGAGGAAATACGGAACCGGTCTCCCAATCGCAAGCCTACCGTGACATAGGCATGATTAACCGCCTAGTAGGAAACATACAACTTGCAGCCAAAGCCTGGTACCGGTATATGATTGTCGAAGGTGGAAAAAAGGCTTTTAATATGGCAATGGACAAAGAAGATGCAAAGGGAGCTGCAGCTGCATTGGATAAAATAGGCAAATATACACGTTCTGACAAGGAAGATGAAAAATTCGATTACTCGCAACTGGTACCTCCATCCTTTGAACCTTCAGATGATGTCACATTACTGGAGGGGCTCGAACCGATAGAGAATCTTGAAGAAGAACGAATCAGAATGCGCAGTATGTTTAAAGGAATGTTAAACAAGAAAGCAGTGGACACTCATCCCATTGAAGAGGAGGAAGAAGAATGAACACGCAAATCTCTCCTGTTCTATCCGCCTATGAACTAAGAAGAAAGCAGAATGAAGTCGTAGACAAATTCTTTAATAGAATGCAACGACAGGCAATGGCCATCAACGCACATGACGAATATATAGTCGCATCACGTGGTACCGGTAAATCGGAAGGAATTGATGCACGCATCATTCTACGTAATGTGTGGGAAATGCCAGGTTCTTTGGGTGGACTTATCTCTCCCAGCTATGCAAAAGCTTGGGGAAATACACTGCCGGCCATTTGCAAAGCACTTGCCGAATGGGGATACATACAAGGCATTCATTATGTTGTTGGTCACAAAGCTCCGGAAAGCATGGGATTCGGCAAACCAGTACGTCCAATATTAGCTGATGGTTGGAATAATGCTTTCCATTTTTGGAATGGTACCGTCATGGTGATTCTTTCCTTTAACCAGGGAATGTCTGCAAACTCTATGTCACTTGATTGGGTGATAGGCCCTGAAGCAAAGTTCCTCAATTACGAAAAAATAAAGAGCGAAGTAGATCCCGCCAATCGTGGTAACCGGCAATATTTTGGAGACTGTCCTCACCATCACAGCGTCAGTTACTCTACAGATATGCCTACCGCTTCAATGGGGAAATGGATCTTGGATAAGATAGATGAAATGTCGCTGGCACATATCAACCTGATCCGAAACTTATATAAAAAAGTGCAGGAATATAAACGTAAGCCACTGACAGACCATGTGGTGCGCATGATCAAAGAATACCAGCATGATTTAGACTTGGCACGAAAATATCAACCACCTATTAAACCACAACAGGGGAAGACTAAAGAATATACAGTTTTCTATGGTGAATATGACGTGTTTGATAACCTGGAAGTACTCGGAGAAGATTTCATCTGGCAAATGTATCGCAACTCTCCACCTCTTATTTGGCGTACAGCATTTATGAATGAACGTTTATTCCGAGTGCAAAACGGGTTCTATTCAGCTTTAGATGATAATATTCATTTCTACACACCCGCTGATAATGGACGGCTCCGGGATCTTGGCAGTAACTGGAGTAAATTAACAGCTTGCGGCTGTCTAGGCGACGGTGATCTTGACTTCTCTAAAGAACTGCACCTGGCATTCGACTCCAATGCCTCCATATCGACAGCTATTATCGGTCAATTGGATAATCATACTATGCGTGTACTCAAATCTTTTTATGTCAAAACACCAAGCAAACTACAGGATCTAGTCAAAATGATAGCCGATTACTACCGACCAAAACTAAACCGTGATGTAGTGGTCTATTATGACCACACTTTTACTTGGGAATCCGGATCATCAACCGAAACTTACGCAGATATCATCGAACGTGTATTCAAAGAAAACGGATATAAAGTTACAATGGTATATGTCGGCCAAGCTCCTAAACATGAATGGAAACATCTGAATATCGACCTAACCTTGAAAGGAGATCCGCAATTCCTTTGGATCCAAATAAACCTGTATCAAAATGAGTTTTTGAAGATCGCAATGGAACAGACTGGAATTAAACAAGGAAAGAACGGATTTGAAAAAGATAAAACGCCTGAAGGAACACCTGATACCCCCGACAATCCAGACGAATACAAAACACACATTACAGATGCCTTTGATACGTTATGGCTAGGTATGAACTTTTATTTCACTCTACCGGGAACAAGTGCAGGGGGGATATTCTTCCTAAACAATAAATAATATACCATCAGCACTCCCGCCTCTTCGTGATTAAAGGAACGAAAATCAAATAAATAATACCTATTTCCGGGTCCCATTCCGTTTTGCGAGCGTGCGAGCAAAACGGAATGGGTGCCCCTGCACCCTTCCTTTTATAAACATCCTTCATCCGAATAACTATAATAGTTATGATTACAGATTACTAAATGGTCTGCCAAACGAATCTCCATTATTTCAGTTACTTTCTTAATTTTTTCCGTTAACCTATTATCTGTCATGCTCGGCTGATTATTTCCGCTTGGATGATTGTGGGCAACTATTATTTGCGTCGCATTATTCATTATAGCCTGTTTTAGCAATATTCTTACATCTACATACGTTCCATCAATGCCACCACTTGACAACCTTATCTTCTTAATGACTTTAGACCCTTGATTTAGTAATAACAACCAAAATTCCTCAACCTCCAGTTCACCAATCAGAGGGCACATAATTTTATAAACATCCTCACTGGAACGTACTACCTGCTTTTCAAATTTACGTTCCTGTATCCTTTTATACAGTTCCACTGCTGCCAGTGCCACTCTTTTTCTTCCTGGTGTTAACTCCTCAAACAACATTTCCACGGATAAGTCTTCATTATGGCTTAATGCTTCTGTGAATTGAGAAACAGCCCGTTCACTATTCGTAATATTATATATTAGCTCATTGTCACTAAAATGTCTACATTCTCCTGTCATATCAAACAAATTATTCATATTCTTATTTCATTAAAGTACGACCTAAAAAATATCCTCCCAAAACTTCTGCACCCATGTTTTCAAGTGCGCATGAAAATCGCGCATAGCTCGTACCTTGTGTCAGTATGTCATCAAATACAAGAACTTTCTTTCCCTTAAAAAAAGGCTTATCAAATTTGACTATTTCCACATTCTGTATCGTCTTTACTCCTTTATATTCATGAATAGCCAAACGCCCTCCTTCTACAGTTATTGCTTGATAGGCATTCTTACAGCCTGCCAACCTTGCCACTTCTTCCGAGAAATTCTTGTAACGTAGTTCATTCTTATCTGAAGAACTGGCTGGAATACAGGTTAACGTTATATTTTCGCATTCTGCTCCGAACTGTTCCCGTATCTTCTTTGCAATCAATTCTGCTACTTCCAAACTACGTTTCCCGTCTTTAAAGTCCCAAATCATTTTCCGAACTTTCCATTCCCTTTCGTTTGCTTCATACTTGACGGGCAAATAATCAAAGAAACAATACATAAACTTCGACCATTGTCTTTTCCAGCTCTCCGGCATGTTTTTTGTTTTCATAATTCTCTGTGTTAATTGTTAATTTATTCTTGAACTTGAAGTCCGGAGGGTGTGAGCCTTTAACCTCTTTCTCCCTGCCTGGAGCTTTTTTTTATTCCGTCGCTTTCGCTCGGGGTATGTTTCGCCTTTATGCCGCACCAGAAGGTGTTTATTGCAACGACGCCAAGCTTTTAGCTTCAAATACTACCCGTAGGTGTGGAGATTTTAAGATAAACCGGAACGACTTGAGCTTTGCACAGGAAAAGAAACATTTACCTTCGCGGAATAAAGTCGGAAAACATTCCTCGAAAGAGATGCATCTATATATGGCGACAGGCAGAAAAAGGAAAAAGAGACAATAGAATAGAAATACTACTCTGCCCCACCCCAAAATATGAGAAAGGGGCGTATTCCCGGAAAACGGTTCGGAATGATTAAGCAGTTTCAGCTTGTGACAAAAAAACTACTTAATCATTCCGAGCCGTTTTCCGGCATTTTTTTTATCTCATTCAATTCCCATGAATAAAAGTCTAAAAAACTGTCATCCAGCAAAAAAAGGGTTTTAAAGGGGAAAAATTTCCCCTTTATCTGTCGCAAGACCACGCACCGCCCTGAAAAAAAGTTTCGACCTAAAGTTTTTCAATTTCCCTTATATGCTGCACCTTTAAAAATGTAAAGAAAATTCATTTTGCCAAAATCGGCTCTCCTCCCTGTCCTTTATCGCCTGCCATACACCTGATACCTTTGCTTAAAAAGAAGGTCATGAACGATGTCATTACACAAAACCTACTCACATTCTTGCTTGGTGGTGGTCTCTTGTCATCCATCACTGGAGTTATTACTCTCAAATACACCAAGAAGCAAGCAGAAGCCAAAGCTCTTAGTTCCGTACAAGATGTATATCAGGAACTAATCGCTGACCTGCGAGCTGACAAGGAGGCTATGAAAAAAGAGAAAATAGAAAGCGAAACAAAATGGACTACCCGTATAGAAAAACTAGAAAGCAACCAGCTATCCCAAGATAAAAAGATAGCAGAAAATGAAAAAGAAATAGCTGATCTTAAACGATTCAAATGTGTAAACCTAACGTGTAACAACCGTAAACAATGAAACATCATGCACACACTCTCATCTATCTTGCTTGCCTGGCTATTGCCTGGCTACTGTGTAGTTGCCGTAGTACTCTTCAAAACAATCGTAGTACTCAAGAACAAAGCGATCTTTCTATCACAGATTCCGCACTGCGAATTAGAACCGAAGATACCTATTCCCGATTCAACCTCAACCAGGAACAAACGGGTAAAGACTGGAAAGTTAAAGTTAACTTCGACACAACGAAATCAGCAGCCCCATCTACCGGACTACCCCCAATATCGAATATCGAGATTGAAGGGAGCAAGACAACGATCAAAACTTTGCTTCAGAAAGATGACACTACACGTATATCTGATAAACAGGAAACAACGACTGACGTCACATTTCAGCAAAACAAACAATCCGAATCCCAAAAGAATGCCAGCGGTTCTATCGCGGACGGAATTGATGATGGATTCAAGTATGGCTTAATCATTGGTATCCCAATATTACTAATCATTCTCATACTACCTTTTTATGCAAAGTATAGACAAAAGAATCCATCAAAGTAAGATATGGAAACTCATGGAGCGTAGACAAGACGGTAAGCCTATCGAATTCTCCATTGAATTCTGTAAAAAGAGCACAGGCGAACTTGTCACCTACGATCGTGCAGTATTGACCTCATTCCATAGCAGTGGAAGCACTATTAACGTATTACCTGCCGGAGAAGCTACTCCGAAAAAAATCCGCCGATGCCTTATCACCAAATTCAACAATCTCAAAGTATATTTCTAATGAAGCAACAACAACCCTCAATCAATCTTATAATGAAAGGCTATGATACTTATGCCGTCTTAAAAGGTGGAAAGAATGTTATCAAATTCAGTGATAACAGTGATATCGCCACTGATAAGAATCCTACACCTATCGAAGTAGCTCCCAAAGGAGAAAAGAATCCAATCAAATGGATACCACGCGGACGAAATAATCATATGCCTTATGACATCATGAAAAAAATCGGTACCAACGTCACCATAGGCAGCAATATCGAATTCAAGAATAAAGTTGTATTCGGTGACAGCATACTCGTCTATCGGAAATACCGGGACCCTAAAACGAGGAAAATAGTCAAAGAGGAAGTTCTTCCGTACGAGCAGCCGGAAATTTTTGAATTCCTTGAAAACAACAACTTCAATTTTGTCCGTATGGAGCTGGCAAACGATCTGGTTATATTCTATGACGGCTACCTGGAGTATATATTCAACAATGACAATAAATCCCCCAAACTCGTACAAATCAAAGCTAAGGAGTCCACTTGTTCCAGGATCAGTGAAATTGACGAAAAGACTGGTAAAAGCGAATGGCACGGTTATTCTGCAGAATGGCATACCGGTACACCAACAGATTTGATTGCCACTCCTCTGCTCGATCGGCAGACTCCACTACTCGACCTCAAAATGAGAATGGGACTTGCTCCCAATGACAAAGGAGAGAAAATTGTAGGAAAAGAACGGAGATTTATCCATAACCTCCGCATCTCTACACCCGGACGGTTTTATTATAGTCATCCATATTGGTGGAGTGTTTTTGCATCCGGCTGGTATGACTTCTCCAGTGCAATCCCTGTTTTCAAAAAATCATTGATTAAAAATCAAATGGCACTGAGGTACATTGTGTATATTCAAGAGTCTTTTTGGGAAAAGTTATTTGCATCTGAAGGCATAGTCAAAGATGACGAGAAGAAAGCACGCAAAGAAAAGTTCCTGAAGGATATGAATGATTTTCTTGCCGGTGAAGAAAATGCCGGCAAAGGCTTTGTCTCTCACTTTCGCTACGATCGTGTAAAAGGCTTTGAAGAAAAAGACATCATTATTACTCCACTCGAATCTTTCTTCAAAGGTGGTGAGTATATTGAAGACAGCGAAGAGGTCAGCAATATGATGTGTTACGGTATGGGCGTACATCCTTCGATAATCGGATCCGCACCAGGTAAGGGAAAAAGTATCAATGGTACCGAAGCACGGGAGTTATTTATCATAGAACAGGCACTCATGAAGATGTATCAGGATGCAACATTGGAACCTCTCTACTTTGCAAAAGCCATGAATAACTGGCCTAAAGATATTTATTTCTCGGTGACTAATTGTCAACTCACCACGCTGGACCAAGGTACCGGAGCGACAAAGAATACAGGTTTAACCCCAGAAACAGAATAAAATGAACGCACTAATCCCCGACATCGACACCCTCAAAAAGGTAGTAAAGATCAACTCCTCACTGCCTTACGAATCAATCGAACCATATATCGAAGATGCACTGGATATATACATCAAACCGTATATCGGTAAATCAACGATCAGTAAAGCTCATGAAGACAAAGGATCTGACTTATACAACAAACTACTGCGTGCCCTCGGCCCATTAACCCTGATGCTCGCATCTGATGAACTGGGTGTTATGTTCGGTGATGCCGGTATCACAGTAAGTAACGTGCAGGGACAGCGTTCTCCTGCCAGTGACACAAAGATCGCAGCAGCAAAAAAGAATCTCTGTTTTCGCGGAATGCAAGCACTTGACCGGCTAATATCATACCTGGAGGAAAACAAAAAGGATTATCCTAATTATGTTATCGATAATATACCCCGGTTTTGCTTCATTCGTAACGCAGCAGAATTCCAGGATCTCGGTATGGTAGACATTGATTATTCTATCCTATCTTATCGTATCATGTTCCCTACCATTCGTCAACTTCAAGAACACAACATTCGAGAAATGATAACGGATAAAGTCTATGACATACTCAAAGAAGCTCTTTCAGAAAATACCGAAACGCCCAAACAACAAGTACTTATTGACTATATCATCCGCTACTTAGCCAATAAAACTGCCGAATTATATACCTCACAGAAAACAACCGAACAACATGTAGCCGGCAGAACGATCGAATATACTCCCACTATTCGACCAATCTATCAAGACCCGGACGCAAACGGCAATTTTTTTGCAGACCAGGCAACTTATTATTCAGGGAAAATACACACTTATCTGGCCGAAAATGCGGAAGAACTGGGAGTTGAAACAACGTCACAAGCTATTGACTTCAATTCTAAAGAAAAGAAACTATTCACCTCAATATCGTAACACTATGCATACTATACGAATTAATGATGATACATACACACTTCCAGGAAGTTGGGACGAACTCACCCCGAAACAGCTTCTTTATCTAGTCAAACTCACAAAGTCAGATATACCGGTAGAACAAGTTAAGGTATACATGATGCTTTATTGCCTGAAAGCTCATGTATGCCGGCATAAGAAAATATTTAAAGAGTATGTACGTATCAGAATTTGGCAAGAAAGTCCAACAGTCCGCTTCTATGTCCGTCACCATAGCTGTCTTCTTCATCCGGAAGAAGTATCAATGCTTGCCAACTTGTTTGACTTCCTTATTTGTTCGGAAGAAGATAGTTCATTGCCCATGCGCAAATACTATCACCTGACACCGGATCTGACAAGCAACCCATATCCAACCATCCATTGCCGACTTTGGAAATTCATCGGCCCAGAAGATCAGTTGCTTGATATTACCTTTGAACAATTCATGTATCTACAGACCTATCTTGATGCAATGCGTTCAGATCCAACGAAGATTGACCACCTACTAGCCTGCTTGTGGCATCGTAATAAGGTATTCGACATTAATCAATTAGACAAAGATGCAGCCATTCTTCACCATCTTCCTGAAGACAGAAAAATACTCATGTATTGGTATATTTTAGGAAGTCTGTCATGTATGGCCAATTCCTATCCGCGTATTTTTTCAGGAGAGGGAAAGGGTAGTTACGGTCGCGTATTCGACGCACAGCTCCGCCTTCTTGATTCCCTGGCACAGTCCGACATGACTAAAAAGCCGGAAATCCGAAAAGGTCTTTTACTCGATGCCCTGTATTCGATGGACGAATCGATCAGACGTAAAGAGGAAACCGAAGAAAGTCTAAGAAACAGATAAAAGTTTGTTAGTAGCAAACAAATAAACAATAAAAAGTTTGTTAGTAGCAAACTTTTCTATATATTTGCAGTGTCAAACAAACGCGGGTGACGTCCGCATAAGTTCTTTTATATTATGGAACAATTGTTCGAGGCTATCCTAAAGATAGCAAATGCGAATCCTGATGGATTCACGGTTGACCTCACAACCTTAAAAAAGGTCACAAAAGGTATTTCAGTCGCCTATCTTGAGACTCAAGACAGTTTCGGAGAAGAAGGATTGAAAAGAGTTCTTAATCATGCTTTGATGCACGAAAAGAAAGTCGGTGGATGGCTTAACGAAGAAAACAATCAGTTTTATTTCGACTCCATCAGGATTTTCACCAACCTTGAAGAAGCCAAGCAATTCGGGCGTGAAAACAAACAGATTGCTATTTTCGACATCGGGCAAATGAGACTCATCAAATTGTGATCCGGAGGGGCAAAAGCCCCTCCATTACAAAGTATATTGCATTATTAAATACCCGATTATCAAATCGTAAATTGATGAATTATGAAGAATTTAGACTTACTACCTCTCTCTGCCGAGAGTAAAAAGCGAATCGACGAATTCGCAAAGCAGTATCAACGTTATGGACATATATCCATAGAAGTAGTCTCTTACTCCGATAGCCGATTAATCGTTCGCGCAGAGCAAAAAGACTTAGTAAATGACAAGTTCCTTACCAAAAAGGAACTAACCGAACGTGTACGAGAAATGTTTAAGGGAGAAATCCCGGATGATTGGAAGCTGACTGTATCGGCTGTAAACTTTGATCGTAAGGATATCGACAGCATTACCGTCGATTGGATTAAGAAGCGTATGGAAAAGCTTGGCTTAAAAAGCAAGCACTTAAGTAACTATACAGGCATCGACAAATGCACTGTATCATCACTTTTATCTGGTGACAAGGAATTAACTAAATGGCATAAGGTAGCCCTCTACTACTTCTTTAAGTATTATGAAGTAGCCAATTTCTAATCACAAAAATATATTGAGACAGGAAAGCGGAGTAAAAAACTCTGCTTTCTTTTTGCTATATATAGAAAAAATCGTACTTTAGCCATCGCCCAATATCGTTATAAAAACATGAATCCCTTACCATAGTGTAACCAGGCAGCTGGTTCCGGAAATAACACCGGTGGGCGCACTATAGTGAGGGATTCGCCCGTTTAACAATGAGATATACTAATAATATCACCGTTCTATCTTTAAAAGATGGTCCGCGAAATTCTTACTGCTGCAATGCTGATGGTTCTACAGATGACCCTGTTTCACTGCCTGACATCACAAGTGATACTCCTATTCAAACAAATGGTTTAGATACTAGCGATCTGATCAATAAATAGCAAATGCTATTAAAAAGGAAGTGACAGCCACAAAAGAGCCGAATATCAGAAATGCAAGAGAACGTTTAGTATATTCGACTCTTTTTTTATTCATTGCCTCCTGTGCAGTTATCTTTTGCTGAAGTACAACTAGTTCATCACTAACTACTTGCTTCTTTTGATCAGTATCTTTATCTTTCCCTTTAAAATAAGCTATATATTGCGGTATAGTAAACTTATCAGGTTCTTTTCCTGGTGCAAGAAGAGTATGTGGTTTAATGACATGATAAATATAACCAATAGAAATAGATGTAAAAACAACAATAGACAAACATCCGGAAGTCAAAGCTGCATCATCATTTGCACTCAAATGCGTAAGAATATATCCTATTGCAGCTGTTAAAATGCCAAAATAGATAGCAAACAAAGTATATCCCCTTTCAGTTATAAGAGATTCTACACGGACAAGATCATTATGGCGAGCCATAGCTTGTTCATAATACCATTCGATAAGCGATAAATCGATTACTTTTAATTGTTCTGCTGTGAGTCTTTCCATTGTCTATCAAATTTTGAGCTAAAATACATTTTTCTATTGGCATTACAAATATATTACCATTATCTTTGTTGCCGTAACAAATAAAACTATAACCTATGAAATGCAAACTTGAAAAATTAGAAATCCCAGCAGAACAGCCTTTCAAAAATTGTAAACTGGATCGGGAGAAGTATGCTGAAGTCCTTAAAACGATTATCACTACATATGATAAAGGCTTCGTATTAGCAATAAATGGCAAATGGGGAACAGGGAAAACCACATTTGTAGAAATGTGGAAGGCATATCTTGAATTAAATGAATTCAAGACACTGTACTTTAATGCCTGGGGAAATGATTTCATTTCAGACCCTCTTGTCGGATTACTTGGGGAACTAAAAGAAATAAGCCTGAGCACCAAAACTACAACAACTTTCACATCTATATTGACCAGATTAGGGAAAATTACCATTAAAGCTGGCCCCTCAATACTCAAAGCAATGCTAAAAGGGAAAGTAGGTGAAGAAGCCCTTAATATTATATCTGATTTTATTGAAGAAGGCTCTGCAATGCTAAGCAAAGAGATAGACAATTATGAAAATCAAAAAAAAGAATTAAAGTTCTTTCAAAATGAACTCGAAAAATACGTTAATGAAATCTGTGACAAAAAACCATTGATATTTATCATAGATGAACTTGATCGATGCAACCCACATTATGCAGTAAAAACTTTAGAACGAATTAAACATCTTTTCAACATACCTAATATAGTATTTGTCTTATCCATAGATAAGGAACAATTAAGTAACTCTATACGTGGATATTATGGAAGTGATCTAATAGACGCCGATGAATACTTGAAAAGATTTATTGATATTGAATATATATTACCAGCCCCTAATATAGTACAATTCTGTAACTACTTATATGATTATTATGGCTTTGATAGCTATGAAAAGGCGAGAGATTCAAGAGATGGACTAAAGGAGTCTTTTTTAGTTATAGCTAACATTCTATTCATGTATAAAAACCTATCATTAAGACAAATAGAAAAGATTTTCACCCATATTCGTCTATCTCTAAATATGTATAACTATAATCAAATCATATATTCAGATTTAGTATGTTTACTCACATATCTTCGAATTTGTGAACCTGATTCCTATGATAAAATAAGTTATAAGAGCTACTCAATACAGGAACTTATAGATCAAATAGAAACTATAATTCCAAAGCAAATATTTAACGTTGAATTAAATGCAAGTTATTCTCCTAACCGTTATTTTTACTTTACATTAGCTTTATTATTAAGATGTTATGTCTGTAGTTATCAAAATTCCGACAATAATGATAAACTTTTAACAAGAACATCATCTCAATCAAAATTAGAAATCAACTTTAATGTAAAAATTATCAATAAAGAATTATTAGCCGAGGCCTTAGAATGGGTATTCAACAATAATAAAATGATACCATTATCTTACTTTACTAATAAAATTGACTTACTGGAAAATTTCATGATCGTCAACACAGTAGAATAAATTCGTTATAAATTATTTCAATCAATATTAATCACAAATAAGCGGAGCAAAAAACTCTGCTTTATTTTTGTTAATTTTGAAAAACAATTGTACTTTAGTTATTATCAAAATAAACTAACTCGTCAATTCCTTATGTCGTGCACTCGTAAAACCGGGTGGCTGGGTGGTTCCAGTTGGCACACGACATAAGGAATTGATTTTTTTATACTATGGAATCATTAGAAATTCATTTCAAAGGTATTATATTAAGTGATCTATATTGCGACCCTCGTAAAAAACGTATTCAATACGATATATTGGATAAGCTACAAATTAAATTATTACCAGAACAACTTATTAGTTACCGGAAACAATGAATCATGGAGGGACTAATAACTGAAGATTGCCCGGATGAAATAGATTCGCCCGTTGAAATCACTCCTAAAGGTTACAAAATTATTCACTTGCATAGAAGTTACGATGCCTATATTAATTCTATGAAACAGGATGAGGAATTAGGAAAAGAGAGCGAAAGACTGCAAGCTAAATATTTGAAACTAAAAATATACAATACGGTCATAACTATTTTTTGTACCATAATATCATTTATAGCAGGTATCCTACTATCAGGCCCAATAAAACAGCTATGGCAACAGCTATAGATTTATTAAATACCGCGACCCTATATTGATAGTAATCACGAGATAATTCAGACAACTTGCGACGTAGATTTTTAATCTCCTGTTCTTGATCCATATTTGATTTATTTTGAGCTAAAATACAATTTTCTATTGGCATTACAAATATATTACCACTATCTTTGTTGCTGTAACAAATAAAACCACACATGGAAACAAAAAAATTAACAGCTGCCGAAAGCACTCTAGCAGCTATGTCAAAAACAGTGCTAGTGTTAGGTATCATAGGTTCAATCGTAGTTTTCTTCTCGTCATGTATTGCGTGGGAATATTCCAGATACTCCGGAGGTATAGTTGGAGCAGATGGAATCAATTGGTTAGGATTCCCAGCCCTTATCTATTGTGTCATGGGTACCTTGATTGGATGGTCTGTACTTGCTATTCTCGTTGAAATCGCAATCAATACCCGGACAAACAATTCTCAATCTAATTGGAAAAAAGACTTTGCAGTGATGGTAGCTACTGGAGAAAAAGGGAAAGCAAAAGAAATTCTTTATCGTGGCATCATGGAATCAGAGGAGTTTAAGCGGGTATTAACCGGTGGAAACGAAAACTACCATAAAGAATGCATAGACGCTTTAAACAAGAAATACAGTGATCACCTCAAAGCTATCGATGAAGACTCATTTATAAATACTGATGAGAACGAAATATACCAAGCATTCAAATGAAAAGACACACTCTATTTATTGCGGTTATAGCTACAATTTCATGTAATGTCACTGCGCAAAATTCCGATTTACAAAAATGGGCTAATAAAGTTAATAATCAGAAAGTCTATTCTGGTCCTAATAAGGTGGAGACAGGACTAGCCAATCACAAACTAGACCAAGATGCTATATGTGGCTACCTGCCGATTAAAGATGGTAAAGTATATTATTCTGATGTAATTCAAAGTAATGGGACGGCTGATCAATTATACACGAGTGCTCGTTCATGGACTGCTAAAAATTTTGTAAATGCACAGAATGTTATCCAAATGGATGATCCAACATCACATAAAATGATAATAAAAGCATCTTGTCCGGTATCGAAAGATGGTCAATTCTTCTACTATACATTAACGATACAAACTAAAGATGGCAGGTATCGATATGAACTATCTGATTTTCTTATGCAGGGATTTAAAGCAGGTTTAGTTCCTAAAGTTTTCAAAGAACCTTTTGAAATCTATTTTAAAAATTATGATTGTGAGAAAACAATTCATAAGAAAGAACTAACGGTCATCAAACGAAACATAGAAATTTCTATAATTGAAAGTTTGCGTGCCGCAATGTTAAACACACGTTCTGACACCAACGATGATTGGTGAAATAAACATTATTTTGTTTGGCACTCTCAAATATTATCCTCATATTTGTAGTGCCAAATCAAATGATAGATAATCTATCCCGATGAGCAACGGTTAGATGCTCAATACGAAATTGGGCTTTTTTTATGTCCATCAGTTTGCTTCCGATATTAATATTGTTTGCAAATTCATATACGAAATAGTAGAAGTTTATTTATAAACGAATACGGCTGTCTTTCTTCTCGTTGTATTACAGCTCTTCGGGGTTATACTACATTTGGTTTGGCGACTACGGGAAATTGGCAGCCGTTCGTGTACCGTCTAGGTACACGAAAACTTGCCAATAACAGCCAAACCAAATGTAGTATATGAAACAATTAACCCAGGGCACGAACTACGTGCCCTCATTCCGCACAGGAACAGACGTAAACACGCTCCAACAGCGTTACTTCCGTGAATTAAAAAAAGAATGCGCTATCAACTCCGCATCGGACGCCTATTACGTCTCTGCAATAGCCTGCTTCTGCCTGACCTTTATCTTTCCCCCTGCTGTAATTGGCGCAGTTCTCTGTGTCTATCGAGCAAAGAAGTGTCAGAAAGGGGGTGAATCATGATGTTCTTTATTCACCATGTGCAAACATATAAGAACGTAAATCGTAAGGGTCAGGAAATGTGTGAATTTGCCCAGGCATACGACCGTATTCTAGTACAAGATGAATGTGCTATGGATTCCCTAAAATGCGAATTCGAAGAAGTTGTCAAGGAACTGAATGAGAAATACCCTAATCAAAAAAAACTCAAATTCAATGGGCATAATGGAGACTCCTCCGGTGGACAATGGAGTATAAAACTAGGAGACGATGATAGCAATCCTGTATGTTATATCTCATACAGTAAAGTACGCGGTCATTATTCTTTTGGAGAAGGATCTCACCTACTGGAACAGAAAGGAGACCAGCCATGATACCAACAGAAATCAATGGCATCATCCTCACCGATGATTGTATCTCATCAATCAAAACTATCCAGGAAGGAGAACACTCTTGGATGGAAGCAACACTGGAAAAAGCAATTGACTTAGCTCTTGACATTGATTCTCCGGACATAGATTCTGTCAATCGACTAACACTTATTTCTGAAATCAGAATAATAAAAAAGCATATTCAATCAATAAGCAGTATTCAACACCCTAAAAAATAACATTATGAATAGACATGAAGCCTTACGGTTAGTAAACAAATTACTGGATCCGGAAACACCAATGGACGAAAAGCAGCGTGCAGCCGCACAACTTTCTGAATTAATTCGTATCTTGCTTCCAGAATCAGACGAAGAACAAAAATGATCTTAACGATAATAACTATATCCGGAATAGTACTTCTGTGCCTGGCATTCTTTAAAGCCTCGCGCTCAATCCTTGCAAAAGTATTTTGGCTTCTGCTCATGCTTACTTTGTTAGCACTATTCCTGTTCTTATAACCTATCGTTTTGTCCTTTATAGCCCGCCCGCAGCGGGCTATTTTTGTCTCCATAACCTAAACATTATACAGTTATGGAGTATGACCATTTCGCTTATGGTGAAGCCTTAGCTTCGGCACTCAAAGCCATTTCACACACATCTCAAAAGAAAAGGTTCTTCACAGCATTCGGACTGGAGGACCTGATCAGCCTCGATGACAGTTTATCCTCCATCAATGGAACCATCCTTATCGCCGTTGATGGTTGCGAGTCTGAATCCGAAGACAACGAAGCTGATTCACTCAATGACAAACAAGTCTACTCATTCATCGTGGCCAGAAACACAATTTCCGGAAATCCGGAAACAATTAATCAGGCAGCCAAACAATGCAAGAGTATATGTAAACAGATCCGGAATAAATTGCTGAAAGACATTAAATATGTAGACCGCAATACTCAAATTAACGGTATCGGCCCGATCGGTGATAACTTCTATGGCACCGTGCTTACCTTCTTTGTTAATGTTCCGGAAGAATTCATCGTCGATCCAAACTACTTTTTGTAATGGGATTCTATAAACGAATGTCAGACAAGCAGTCGGAAATAAAACGCTATAATGCAGCCCGACGAAAAGCGGATAAGTTATCTTCTACTCCGACTTCCCGACTAATCCGAATGGAAACCATCTCGGAGATAGAACGCTATAACATCGCCCAGGATGCCGACCGACTCACCGCATTCAACAAAGAGGTAGAACAATGGCAGGATGCTGTCAGTAAACAACTCAAAGCCACCATTTCATCCCGTAGTTTACGTATTGCTCGTGAACTACAACCTAAAGCCTATACTGACAAATACGGATTAATCAACCGACTTGGTTTCTCTTTTCCTCGTCATGGTGTCTATATCCACAAAGGTGCCGGACGCGGGCAAGGTGGTCTTATCGGAAGTAAATGGAGCTATCTGAAGAGAATCAACGGAATGGAAATCAATACGAGTATCATCCGACATACTAATCCCGCTTCACTTGGCAAACAGAATGAAGGTAACCGGCAGGCTTACCATTGGTTCGATCCGGTCATCAAAAACCGTCTTCCGGAACTTGCCGATATCTGTATGCGCTATTTTGACACTATGCTTATCGACGCAACCAAAATATACATTGAAAAGTAAAGCCATATGAACGACCTAAACCGAAGTATTAAAATATTTATTGATGGAACTGAAGCATCAGCCGGCGTCAAGAAGATAGAAGATGCCATCTCCCAGCTAAAGAATAAAATATCTTCTCTTGATAAATCAGAATCAGGATATGCCAGAAAATCCAAAACTCTGCAAAAAGAACTGGAGAATAAGTATAAAACTCTCAATACTTATAAGCAAAAAGTAGCCGAGACCGACCGAATCCTGAAGAATCTCTCCGGTGCCACCTATGATGAACTATTATCTGTCAGCCAAAAAGTCCGTAAAGAACTCCGTGCAGCCATACCCGGTACTGAACAATACAATGCAGCCCTGGAGCAAAATAGGCGCGTCACTGAAGCAGTAGCCAGGGCACAAAAAAATATGCGTGTAGAAGTTGGTTGTCAAGCTAGTCCAATAGGAAAAGCCGTGGAACTGTTTAATAAATATGCAGCTGTTGTCACCACCGTCATAGCAGCTGTGACAGGCTTAACACTAAAGCTGAACCAACTTCGTGAAAAACGCAATGAACGTGAAGATGCCAAAGCCGATGTCGAAGCATTAACAGGACTTTCCAAAGACGACATTAATTGGCTGGAACAAGAAGCAATCCGGCTTTCCACTACAATTAGTGATTCCGGTATCCGGATCCGACAATCAGCAACCGAAATTCTTGATGCTTATAAATTGGTCGGTTCTGCTAAACCGGAGTTACTATCTAACAAGGAAGCACTAGCCGCAGTAACAGAACAAACACTCATCTTAGCATCTGCTTCAGGGATGACACTGAAAGACGCAGTGGATGCCGTAACTCTCTCTCTCAATCAATATGGAGATGGTGCTGATCAGGCAGCCCGTTATGCGAATGTCATGGCAGCCGGTTCTAAATATGGATCTGCTGCAGTTGAATCAGTTACTAATGCAATAACCAAATCCGGTGTTGCCGCTTCATCCGCTAACATCCCCATTGAACAGTTAGTCGGAACTATTGAAACTTTAGCAGAGAAAGGTATCAAAGATGAAATAGCCGGTACCGGTCTAAAGAAATTCTTTCTTACTCTTCAAACCGGAGCTAACGATACGAATCCTAAAATCGTAGGACTGGAGACTGCACTGGATAACCTGCAGAAAAAACAATTGTCTGCAGCACAAATCAAAAAAATGTTTGGTGAAGAGGGGTATAACGTCGCTTCTGTTCTGATCAACGAAACTGAAAAAGTCAAATACTACACCCAGGCAGTCACCGACACCAGTGTCGCCATGGAACAGGCAGCTACCAAATCCGATACGGCAGCCACCAAACTCGCACAAGCGAAAAACAAAATGAATGAGATGGGAATGGAGTTAATGGAAAAACTCAATCCTTCAATTATTAGTGCAGTAAACGATACAGTAAACTGGACCAGAAAAATTATAGACCTGATTGGGTTTATGGTCAAACATTCGGGTATAATCATCACTCTAACAACTGCCATTACAACTTACTACCTAGCTGTAAAGGCTACTGAATTTTACGAGACAAAGCTCAAAAATGCAAAACTATTAAGTATTGCAACCGACAAAATAGCGGAGACATGGAGTAAGATCAGGTTAGCCTCAATTCTAGCTTTATCTGCAGCCAAATATGCATTAGCCGGCAACACAACGATGGCCACAGCCGCCATGCAGCGACTCAATGCCACAATGAAAGGAAATATGATAGGAATCATTATTTCATTATTGGCCACAGCAGCTATGGCAATCTATCAATTCACTAAACGATCCAAAGAAGCAACGGAGGCACAAGAAAAATTCCAAAGCGAGTTACTTAAAGAGCAACGTTCGCTCAATAATTTGTTTGATGCTCTTAAAAGAGCAGGAGAAGGCACAGAGAACCGCCGCCGGCTGATTAAAGCTGTTAATGAAACCTATGGCCAGTATCTTCCACATCTTATCACCGAGAAAAGCTCACTTGATGAGATTAATGATGCCTATAAACGAATAAACGGTTCTTTACAAACACAAATAGCTCTCAAGGTACAAAATGAGGCTACTGATAAAATCGTTACTAGTGCCGTAAAAGAACAGGCAACAGCACTTGAGGGTATCCGTAGCAGAGTAGCCAGTTCACTCGGAAACGGACAGCTTACTAATATTGTAATTGACGATCTGAAACAAACAACCTCGGAATTCCAAAAAGCTGGCATGAAATGGCAACAGGCTTGGGGACAAGCCTATCACAACATCAGTCGCAAGTATTTCAAAGGGCAAGCACTTAGCGATGAAATGGGAGAATATATAGAAGACTATATTAAAAGTGTATATGATATGGAAAAAAAGATTGCTCAAACCGAAGCTAAATTCCGCCCTTTTCTAAACCGTATCAATAATAATCTTCTCCCTGAAACTGTTGTTACCGGAGATAAACCGGAAGGAAATAAGACAAGCGAGGATGAAAAAGAATCCGAAAAGAAGCGAAAAAAACAACTTGAAGAAGAAAAAAAACTATATACCCAAAAGCAAGCCATACTGAAAGAAATGTTTCTGGAGGGTAATGATGAAACTCTGAAGACAGAAAAGCAATTTCAGAAAGAAATGGAATGTCTGCAGATGGAATACCTGGAACGGTCCCTTAAAGTTGCTGGATCCAAATCCAAGGAAGGTGCCGAAATCCAAAATCAGATTAATGATCTGAAGTTAAAAATGCAGAAAGACCACACTCAACAGCTACTTGACGAAGAAACAACTCAATATGAAAAGCAACAACAGGATTTAAAAGAACTGTATGCCTCCGGCAAAGATGAGAATCTAAGCTCCGAAACAGCCTATAATGATGCTATGGAACAACTTACCATCATGCATCTTGAACGAATGCTTTCCATTGCCGGTTTAAACGCCGAACAACGAAAACAAGTTGAGAAACAACTTCTTGATTTCAAAATAAAATGCATGAAGGAAGAACAGACCTCACATGCCAAAGCAAAAGATGCTGAACAAAAGAAGACAGCAGCACAAACCAAGAAAGAACAACAACAATATCAGGAACGTCTGCAAACATACAAACAGTATGGTTCAGCACTTGGTTCAGCAATGGGGAACATTATCTCCGGACAAGAAAATGCAATGCAGGGTTTTGCAGACACAATGATTGATATCGTATTCGATATACTGGGAAAGATCATCGAAGCCGAAATTATAAAAGCTACAGCCACTGCCACCGGTGCCGTGGCCAGATCTACAGCTGAAGCAATGGCTATGCCGGATTCCGTTGCATCATTCGGAGCTTCCGGTGCAGCTCGTGCAGCCATTCTCACCGGCTTGATTATGGCAGCACTTGCAACTGCAAAAAGTGCTCTGAAAGGAATGGTTAGCGGCAAACACTCGTCCGGATCTTCCGACTCCGACACGTCTTCGACCGACGCTCCCAAACGAGCAACCGTCAGCGTATCCCAATGGGCATCCGGCCGGTATGATGTCATCGGGAAAGATGACGGCAAGAACTATCAGGACATACCTTATATTGGGGCTGCACAAACCGGAATCGTTCGACACACTTCTCTAGTTTCAGAGAATGGTGCAGAATTAATCATTAACGCCGAGGACTTATCACGGTTACAAAAACATATAAATTATCCTTTGGTACTAAATGCGATTGAAGATGCCCGTAAAGGTCATGTGCCCCAACGAGCTTCAGGTAATTACGCAGCAATAGATACTCCTGTCCGAAATAACCAGGAAATTCCTGAAACTGATACATCAGCAACCGAACTAGAAAAACTCATAAAAGAAATCGGGATGCTGATTAATACCCTCAAGAATCTAAAAGCATACGTATCCCTACGAGATATACGAAATGCTGAAGAACTAGATGAAAAATCCAAGAAACCATTTACCCGCTCAACCAAATAAGAATTATTATGGCACTAAGAATATCAAACACATCCGGTACTTTTGATCTGCCGAAAGACTTCAGTACAGAAATAGAAGACAGCTCTCCCATTTACAACGAACGGGGATCCCAATCTATTGCCGCTACCATACCTGGTACCAGAAATAATCTACGTCTCAACAATTACATTAACAGAACTGATATTGACAGCGCCCCTATTGCTGATGAACGCGTGACCATCAGTGACGGAGTTTACCATCGAGTGGGTAAAATGAATACGACAAAAGCTTCAGAGAATGATGGAATAACTTTTAATGTAGGGTTTGGAGAATCTGAATTATACAGTATATGGGAAGATGTTTCTTTGCAGTCCATCACCCTTCCTGTTATTCGTCCTGAAGGAGGAGTCTCGGAATTACTACCTTATATTATAGAGAATAGTCAAAAGGATGATTCTCCTTTCTGTCTGTTTCCTGTGGCTGTATCTTGCAATCGTAAGAAAGATAATGATACAGTTACAGATTATGCAGAATATATAAATAATTATCGTGATGGATATTGGTGGAAAGCACGGACGGAAACTTTTTTCATCAATGGAGAACCCGTGGAAGTATCGCTTCCTGAAGGATATGGAATAGTTCCTTTTATAAAAGTCAGCTATATATTAGAAGCTATATTCTCAACCTACGGATATACTGTCACGGAGAACCCATTTACTAACCACCACCAGCTCGGTCAATTGGTTGTTCTTAATAATGCAGCCGACTGCTGTGTAAAAGGAGAACTAAAATATGCTGATCTCATGCCTGACTGCACAATCAATGAATTCATGCAAGCCTTATGGTGCCGTTTTGGATTACTTTACTTTGTAGATGGAAATACCCGTAAGGTCAGACTTAAATTCATTCGTGATATCCTTAATTCCAAAACTACTTCTGATTGGACGCTACAAAAAGCGTCCAAACCAATTATCAATTTTGAAGCCCCACAGCAATTAAAATTATCAGCTGCAACAAACGTACGGGGGGAAGATCCAAGATGGACGGCAGCTCCTGCCGCTGATTCACTGGATAAATTCTTAAAGCCATATCATTATATTGTTACCACTAAAGCAAATGGATATCTCACTTATTCTACAGAGAGCGGATTATACTATAAAACAGATAACATAACCGGACGTTCAGAATTAGTGTCAACGGATTTCTTCCCCTGGGATCGTGGAGCTGATATGGCATATAAAGAGATTACCTCTATTGATGAATTTTTGCCTTCCGCAACGGAGCGTTTTAAAGGAAACATATATAAATATATACGAGTTCCTTACTATCTGTTCGGTAAAGTACATCGATACACTACAATTTCTAGTTCCGATGTTGAATTATCAGAAAACTTAAACTACCAAACCCCTTTGGCATTTTGCTTTTCTTTCTTCGATACAAGAGACCGAGTTACTTATGGTTCACAAATTTGTCTGGATATTTTCGGAGAACCGGTATTAAACAAACAAAATGGAAAAGCCTGCGAAATTTCTCTTTTATTTGTTGGCAAATATGGACTGTTCAATCATTTCTGGAAGGAATATGACGCTATTCTTCGCCACGCCAATCATCTCATAGAAACGGATATGCATCTATCGGCTCAACAATGTATGAATCCAGATTTCTCCTCTCCTATTTTACTTGATGGTCAACGAATGTTGCCTGATACCATACGTTATACGTTACCCAAAAGTTCTTCATTCCCGGCAACAGTCAAATTGCGTACAACCAAATTACTCAAACCATATAATCTGAAAGAAGAACAAACCGTCCCCATCGTCGATCAAAAATATAAGTGGGCGTTATTTGATAACAAGAATTCAGTTGTAGAAGCTGCCGTAAAACCACAAAAAGATGCCTGGAGAGACGAAGCGAATAGAGATGGGAATAGCTTATATGACCTACAATATAAGAATGTTTCTACTGATACAGTGGATATTAAAGTCCCTCTTTCAGTACCTACTGAAGAAGATTACAATAATAAAAAGGAGTATTTTATAAGGAAAGTCAATTATAGTTTCGATCTATATTACCGGATTAGGTATTACCTCGGTACAACGCCCGATGGACACCTCCATTATGAGATTAGTAATTCGAGAGGAGGAGTACATTATGACCTGCAATATGACCAATCATTGCGTGCAGAGTTATTATAAAATGTCCTTTATATCCCGCAATATAACATACAATTTTGCAATATGAATACATCAGAAACAGTAATATCAACTATTCAATCAAATGATATTGAAAAGATGCTCATCACTTATCAGGAATATATGAAAAATGCATCTATTACGTTTGATGACCTCTTTCTTTTTCTCTCTCACCCAACCGCTGATAGAGAAGAATTCCTGTATGACTATTGTACCTGTAATTATCTGGTACAAGAACAAATTATCTCACCTAATTATCTAGTAAAATGAGTTTGACTGCAAACATATCGCCCGCCAATATGGCATTGACCGGCAATCCAATCAAGTTGTCGATCAACAGCAGTTCTCTGGCAACTTATACCATTTTAGTAGGAGAACAAACAATATTCACCGGCAGCGGAGAAGGCAACTTCTTTGTTTTTATTCAGGATATACTTGCTGATATAGTACAACCGGCCCAATTATATAATGAATCGGAAGAAGTTCTGCTACAGGCAGAAGGTTGTTCTCGTAATGTTACTATCAATGTTTCCAATAGTGAAAAAAATAATCTAACGATCTCCCTGAAAGTATTTATTGGCGGAGTAAGCAAAAGAATGTTACGTCATCTCAATGATGAAAATAAGAATGTGTTTATCTGGAAATTGATGAATCCGGACGGTAATTTCTTCCAAACAACCCGTACTTCCGAAAGACTTATTACAATCCGGGAAACGGAACTACTTCCGCTCTCCTTCATCTATCCTGATGGTGGTATACTAAGAGTAATTGCAAACGGAATGGAGACCGCCCTAATCGGAGTAGCCGGACAACCGGTTGCACTCAACTTATATCGTCTTCGGAAGCAACTTTTCGATACTCACCATATTCTTGCCTCCATATTTGATATCTATGTAGGAGAAACTAAATCCTGCACGATCGTAATTACTCCCGGAACAATAAGTAGAGAAAGGTATCTCTTACAATTTCTTAATTCATACGGTTCTTATGAGCTGATCGAAATTACCGGCATTGGAAGTATTAAGCGTGAAGCAGAAAAAGAAAATGCATTCAATAAGTATGATGAAGTCATAGATGATTATGTTGAATCCTGGGAAAGGTTATCCGGACGCGAATCTATGACTGTAGAATCCGGATATCGCACAAATGACGAACTGATACATTTGATTGATCTGTTATCTTCTGACGACATAAAACTCCTTGGACTGGATGGACGAAATATCAGAGTAAATATAACAGCGGAAAATCTTACCAGAGCATCCCGTGCAACCGTTCCGGAGAGTATAAAGTTATCTCTACGTTTTGCGGATTCAGAACAGCGTTATACCGGTTCATTCACTGATGATGATTTAGGATCACCGCGAATACATACCGAACAATTCACTAAACAATTCAATTGATATGTCAACACAACAGGATCTCATAGATCAACTGATAGACTACATTGACAAAGCTATTTTGAAGAACAGTGTCTCCAACCGACATGTCGCAACAGTACTATCTTTCCTAAATGAAAAACTGAAAGATTTTGCTGAAGGAGATACTTTTTTGCGTCGTAAGCAACCAGACAGCACCCTCTTCTTATTGCAGTTGCTAGGAGGACTTGAAGTTGAGAAAGGAGTAAAAGCTGATAATATAAAGGTGCTAAATGAACTTCTTGCCAATACCGCCTCTTTCACTGGAAACATTTCTACTTCAGGAGATATTTCTTCTTCAGACTATGCCTGCAAAATGTTGGGATGGTTAATATCGGCTATCGGAGATGCAGAGTTTAACTCTGTACACATACGCGGATTCCTGGAATCAGATGAATTTAGATATAATCGTATCTCGGTAGTTAGTGGAGAAACTTGGAATGCACCTGGCGGGGGCATCATAGAGGAAGTAGATCCACTGGAGAGAATTATCTATTTGAAATTAGAGCCCGGAGAACTTGCAGAAATAGAGATTGATGACATCTGCAAAGGAAAATTCAATGATTCGGTCACTGGTTTTCATACCTCTTATTTCCGAATTTCTGAAAAAATTGATGAAAAGACTTTTAAATACATACTTCGTAGCGGAACTATACTTCCACCACAAAAGACCATGCACTTCGTCGCGTATGGAAACTTCACGAACGAAGAGCGACAAAGATCGAGCTATTCGACGCAAAGCTATGTCCGCTATCTGACAGGTGTTAATAATTGGGAGATTACTAAGGAAATGATCGCTATGCAGTTGGGCGACCTGTCTAACTTAAAACTGTTTGATATTGATATGACCGGACATTCAGCCTATCTCCGTAATGTATATATGACCGGAGTTATCAAACAGATTTCCGATGATGGAGTAACAGAAAGCCGCGTCCCCTGTTTTAAGGGAGAGTGGAAAGCCGGAGCTTATTATTACTATGACGAAGTAACTCACAACGGATCGTCATGGTTATGTATTTCAGATAAGCCTACAACGCAAGAACCGGAGGAAGGTGCTACAGACTGGCTTGAAAAGTCAGCAGCAGGCAAAGATGCGATAATAGTTAATATAATGAGTTCTAACGGGAATATATTTCAGAACGGTTCTGTAGCTACCACTTTAACCGCTTACGTGATAAAAGGAGATACAGATATAACAGATAGCGTTCCGTCTTCTCGCTTTTCGTGGGAGAAGGAAAGTGATAATTCGGATACCGATAAAATATTCAATGAGACGCATGTCGGGCACGGGCATGTACTTACACTTACCCCAGATGATGTTTGGGGACGTGCTACATTTAATTGTATTGTTTCACTATAAAAAATAAATTTATGGAATTTACAACACCATGTTTTATAAGAAAGAATACTAAGGAACTTCGAAAGAAGTTGGAGGTATTGGGGTATAAAGAATCTATCGGAAAGGAAGGTCCTTTTCTTTTCACGTCATGCAATAGCTTTGACTGTATGCACTCCGATTCCGGATTGAATGATTTAGTCAATAATGGACTTATTGATTGCGATGGAAATGAAGAGCTTTTTCTTGCTATTGCTGCACTTCGTGATGATATTGACAGAGGACAATGGTTCGTTTTGGATTATGACAATATTTGGGAGGCAGTTGGCTGTTATCAATACAAAGGTGATTTTAAACTGTGTGATTATAGAGATAAATGGTATGGAGCGACCGATATTCCTACTGCTCATAAGGCTACGGTGAAAGAACTTATTGAACATTTTAATGCCCTACCTTTAAAGAAGTGAATTAATTTAGTTTTAAATGTGACAAGTAAAATAGTTATAACAATTTAATAATCAAAATTATGCCAATCGCAAGAGGTCAAATTACCATCGTCGATTTGAACGACGCAAAATCAATGAACATGTATCTAGGCTCTAATCAGCCTTTAACGCAAATCTTTAACAAGGAAAACAGCACCTATGTACCGAACTATACGGCTTCTCCTTTCCTTGTCATTACCCCTGAAATGTATGTATCCGGAACGACAACAAACGTAATCAGTCGTTTAAAAGCTGCTCCTACCTATACAGTGAATGGAGGTGCAATCACTGCATTCGGTGGTACTGTTGCCGCTACTGCGCCGTATGCGTTGACGCTTAAGAACAATATGACATCTGTATCGCAGATGAAGGTTGAATGCTCCGGTATTTACGTTGATCCGGATACGAAGTTAGAAACTCCTGTCAAAGCAGTCATCAACTACACTAAAACTGAAAATGCCGGGCAGCTTATTTGTGCTATTGCGTATGCTCCTGCTGGTAATGTTTTCAAAAACGATCAGTCTTCAACTTTAAAAGCGCATTGTGACATGTGGCGAGGTAGTAGTATTGATGCTGATAAGGTTGCATATCAATGGTTTAAATTGAAATCTGATGGTACCTGGGAATCTTTGGCAGCTTCCAACTCATACGGTATTACGGGTACAACAACTAATGAGATCACCATCCCGGCAAGTGCTGTCTTAAATTTCGAGTCTTTCAAATGTGAGATCAAGGATACCGATACAGCATCCGGAACCTACAACACAACAGTGAGCGATATTATTTCGTTCTCCGATCTTTCCGATCCGTATATAGTGGAAGTCTCCTCTACAACGGGGGATAAGTTAGTAAATGGCCAAGGAAGTACGACTATCAATGCCAAAGTATGGCAAAATGGGGAAGCATTCACCGACAGTGCTGCTGATACCAAATTTGTATTTTCTTGGAAGAAGTACAATAAGGATGGTACACAAGATACGGCTTGGGGAACTTCCGGTGTAAAGACTGGAAAGACCATTACCGTCACTGCTGCCGAAGTCGATGTAAAAGCGACGTTTGTAGTTGAATTATCACTAAAATAATAGTATGATAGTAGCAAGAGGACAAATAACGATTAGCGTAACGAAGGACGGGCAATATCCCGCGCAGGAGTTCGCAAAGTCTACATCTGGCACGGTTGCGCCTACAAGTGGGTGGAGTAAAACTCCGCCCGCCTGTGGTACAAACGAATATTTGTGGATGCGCACGGGTATTGTTATCCCTCCGGCTACGTCTCCCGTTTCATGGACTACTGTTCGTATTGGTGCAATAGATGGGGCAACTGGGGCTAAAGGTGACAAAGGTGATACAGGACCGACCGGATCGCAAGGTATTCCCGGCACATCACAGTATTTTCACGTAAAGTACTCCGCTAATGCGAACGGTAATCCGATGTCTGACACTCCGAATACTTATATCGGTACAGCGGTAACAACAAGCGCGACCGCTCCAACCGGATATACTTCATATAAGTGGGTACAGTTGAAAGGCTCGCAAGGTCCTAAAGGAGAACAAGGTATTGCCGGACCAACCGGAGCCAACGGACAAACTTCCTACTTACACATCAAGTACTCGGACAACGGTACGACGTTTACCGCTAACAACGGTGAGACGCCGGGCGCATATATCGGACAATACACTGACTTCACGGCGGCAGACAGCAATACGTTTTCCGCTTATACCTGGACGAAGGTTAAGGGCGACAAAGGTGATAAGGGAGATACGGGTGCAACTGGAGCAACCGGGCTTCCCGGTGCTCTAATCCGTCCGCGCGGCGAGTGGAAAGCAAATACTAACTATGTTAACAACACGCAGTATCGAGATACTATCATCTACAACGGTAATACTTATTCGTGTCGTGCGGATCATAATTCCGGTTCTTCTTTCGATGTAACGAAATGGACTTTGTTTAACGAATTTATAAATGTCGCTACGCATTTATTAGTAGCTCAAAATGCAACGATCGATATACTCGGTACGTCTGGTCTGTTTATCGGTAATCAAGCAAAAACGCAAGGTTGGTTAATGACAGGCAGTTCGATTAAGCACAATGTAACCGGGCTTGAACTAACAGCAGACGGGAAATTATCACTCCCTAAAACAGGTGCGATATTAGTTGGGGGTAAGACGTTTATCAGTGATGGAAAGATCGTAGCTGATTTTATTGATGTTGATAAATTAGCAGTTACTAACTTAGCAGCAATAAAAGGCACGATTGCAGGGTTTGAGATTGCGAATAATCGTATCGGAGTTGCAGATAGCGACAAAGGAGGTGTGTATTCCGGGTTATCTCTTAACAGAGATTTTATTAAGTTTTCCGAGTCGGATACATGGGTAGGCATAGGCACTAATGTGTTTCCATCGTCAACCGGAATGAAGTGTCTGGCACGATGCGAATATACAGGAAGTGTAAATTCGGGTATAGCTTTATACGCAAAATTTAGACCTAAAGAAGCTTCTAGCTGGTATACACAACGTGCTATTCAATATGACGGGAATGTTTTTGGAATAGGTCGGCGCGCTATTTTTGAAGATGGTTATGTTGGAGCAGCCTACACGGATATAATAACAAGTAATATAGCGAATACTCATACTTATGTATTTACCTCGATCTCGTCCACATTAGTAGCGATTAATCTTCCGGGACGTGCTCAACTAGAGAAGCTCGGAATTTCTAATAACACTTTCTTCGAGTTGCGGATAATGGTTACCTGGGAACCCGGTTCTAATAAATGGCTAAGAATTAAAGGCTGTGCAGATGGTCGCCTGTTGATGGGTGTCAATGTTGCAAATGTGAATCTATGGGGAGATGGTTGTGCTGATATTTCAGGTGGGATTATGTTTAGAATAAGATATATGAATAGTCACTATTACCTATAATTACAATAATGAAAATAGACTTTAGAAATATTCAAGTAAAAGACATCGAAGGGAATAACAGTACCGTCGATATTGCAAAAATGTTAGGCAATACGATCTATCAGAAAACCGCCGATTTAGGCGAGTTGGAACTAGCTCAACAAATCTACAAGAACGGTGAAGTAGAAGTATCTCCCGAACAGGCGGAAAGTATTAAAAAATATGTGAGTACGGGGTTCGTCGCTTTTGTTCAGGTAGCGGTTAATGAAGCTTTATCGGTAGAATAATTCAGTTTCAATCACTTTTATTAAAGACATGAACAATATTGATTCAATCATCATCCACTGTTCGGCTACACGTGCTGGACAAGCTTTCAAAGCAAAAGACATTGATCGAATGCATAGAGATCGAAACTTTTCTATGATTGGTTATCACTATGTCATTGACTTAGATGGTACCATCGAAGAAGGAAGACCTCTATCAATGGAAGGTGCCCATTGTAATACTAAAGGCACCTCTGGTATATCATACAATAAACATAGCGTAGGAATTTGCTATGTAGGTGGTTTAGACGCCAACGGTAACCCAGCAGACACACGTACTCCTGCACAAAAAATTGCACTAATCGAGTTGGTCTCCCGACTTCAAAAGTCAATTCAAGATCACAGAAGTACTAGGTCACAGAGATACTTCTCCAGATCTGAATGACAATGGCATCGTAGAGTCAAAGGAATGGATTAAATCCTGCCCCTGCTTCGACGCTGCAATTGAATTCGGCTACTCTCCTGCAGTTGTTATACGACCATAAGAAAGTTTGTACGAGCATGCAGTGTTTTGTACCAAAGTGTACAAAGACTGTACGCTCGTTATTTACTGGTTTTCAGACTGATAGAAACACATTGTACAAATGTACAATTTAAAATGCAAAACAGTTGAAACACTGCATTCCCTCTTGCTTACTCTCGTTTAAAACATGGGCATACACTAAAGTCTCTTTTAAATCAGAATGTCCTAGTATCTCTTTCAAGGAAGCTATATCTTTAGTCTTACGCAAAAAAACAGTTGCAAAAGTATGTCTACCAACTTTATGTGTAATGTTCTTCTCTATTCCAGCAATAGCAGCTATTTCTTTCAGGAATCTATTCATCGTTTGATCAGCTGGCAGTTTCTCAAAAACGATACCCTTTTTTCTGGTACCAACAATATTTTTCAGTAATGTACGAAGTGGATCCGATATAGGTACTTGAATAGGAAATGGTTTTCTTTTCTTTAGCTTCATTCGGAAATAAGTCAATGTATCATCTGTAAACTGCTCAAGAATCAATTTCTTTGCATCCCCTATGTGCAAAGAGCTAAAACATAAAAACAAAAACATTTCTAATGTTTTATGATGTTTATAGTCTAGTTCTCCATCCATATATAACCCCATCAAAGTTTGTAACTCATCTTCTTGCAAATACTCACCACTAGGAATTCCTTTCTTTATCTTCCAGTTCTTGAAAGGATTCTCATCCATATTTCCCGCATTGTATGCAGCTAAAACATACTTCTTTATTGTGGCCATGTTTTTGTTTGCGG
>ENA-ORLW01000887-ORLW01000887.1-human-gut-metagenome-genome-assembly--contig:-NODE-887-length-38587-cov-3.244690_pt1 | contig 38587 bp, 23 predicted proteins | sample MGYA00243017_ERZ508829 | MGnify/ENA primary metagenome ERZ508829 (study PRJEB26277, sample SAMN04329776) | human gut metagenome | biome: human-associated habitat | host: Homo sapiens | place: USA...
GAAATTGCAAATATAATGAGCGAAGTTAAAGAAAAAGAGATAAGCAAACTAACATTTATTACAGGAAAAATAAATACAAAATCAGTTGTATTAGTTAAATCAGGAATTGGAAAAGTAAATGCAGCAAGAGTTACACAAATAATGATAGATAACTTTCATATAGAAACAATTATTAATGTTGGTTCTGCTGGAGCATTAAATCCGTTATTAAATATAGGAGATATAGTTATTGGAGAAAAATTAATACAACATGATTTTGATATAACAGCTTTTGGACATGATAAAGGCTATATAACAGGAGTTGGAGATTACATCTCAAGTGATTCACAATTAATAGAAAAAATCAAAAATTCAATTAACAACATATCAAATGAAGAATATAAAATTAAAGTTGGAATAATTGCTTCTGGTGATATTTTCTGTACAGCAGTAGAAATGAAAGATAAAATATATGCTAAATTTAATGCAGACTGTGTAGAAATGGAAGGGGCGGCAATTGCACAAGTTTGTTATCTAGATAAAATACCATTTATAATAATAAGAAGTATATCAGATTCTCCAAATGGAAAAAATGCGATAGTATTTGATGAATTTGTAAAATTAGCAGCAAAAAGATGTGCAGATATATTATTAGAATTCTTAAAATAAGTAAACATAATATAAAATGCTAAAAAACTATTGATTTAATCTTAAAAAAGTGTTATAATAGTATATATTTATATTAAGAGAGGTGAATAGAGGTAACTCTAAAAACTATGGAAAAAGAAAAAATAAAAGAAAAGAAAATAGACATATTAGCTTTATGGAGAAGCTTTATAACACCAGCTGTAGAAGAAGCATCAACAGAAGAGGTAATTTTAAATGATTCAAAATTATCAGAAACCAAAAAGAAAGAATTATTAAAAACATTAAATAAATGTGATACTATAATGGGGAAAATTTCTAAATCATATACTAAAGATTTAAAAGTTGACCCAAAAAATTTATTAAATGAGAGAAAAATAATTTCAAGAAGTAAAGAAGAAAATAAAGAAGAAGAAAAAAATTATATATTCGCGAAAATTGGTACGATTTTGTCGGGGCTTCTGGTCATCTGGTGGATTGTGACGATTTTGATTGGCATCCGGGGCTAAGAATGAATGGTTTTTATGCGTGGCTTGCCTGGAATGCCGGACCAATGGAACGCCGGTAAGAGCCTTTGCGGCGGGCGTGGTTTGAAAGTGAAATTTGGCGATGGCAGAAGGAGGGAAATATCTGAACATGAAATATTGGGAACTTTTGAAAGAAGAAAATGAGGCGGTTGCGGAGCGCCATGAGCTCGCGATGGAGCGCATCGGCCATATGAAAGAAGAAGCGACGGTTGGTGAGCCATACCGGGCATTTTTTGAGCGCACCGTCCAGTTTATCGAGCTGATAGAAGAAACCTTCCAGAAACAGATGGATGGGACGCTGGCGGCGATGAGCCAGAAAGAGGCAGCAGAATTTAACCGGACGCTTTATGCGGATATACTTCCAGGGGCGTATGGGAAGAGCTTTGCGAACCCGGACTATGCGGCAAAAGAGCTGGGAGAGAACTATGGTCCGTGGCTGTCATTTCTCTATACGGAGATCCGCAGCGCGATCGTTTACGCCTATGAGAGCCGTCTGGTGGATGTGACGGTGTTGGAGGAACTGTTTATTGAGGTTTACAACCTGTTTGAGGGCGGTACTCCGGAGGTGGCGGAGCTTCGCGAGCCGCTCTACTATTTTGTCAGTGATTATTGTGACAGGATGCTTCCGTGGAGGGTGCGTGAGACGCTGGATCCGTCGCTGGATTTTGGAAAATCGATCATCATGGACAGTGATTTAAACGATCTGCGTTATCTGTACCGGTTTGGCGAATATATCTCGGAGACAGAGCTTGCGACGGCACGTTTTATGAATGAGCTGCCGGAGGAGACGGTACGCCGGATGGCAGATACCTACACAGAAGGCTACCGCAAGGGATTTGCGGCGACCGGACGCAGCTATGAGGGCAAGAAAACGGTGCAGATCCGTTACCACATCGGATTTGAGCGCATGATCCGGATGGCAGTGGAAAATTTCCGCGAACTTGGTCTGGAGCCGATCATTGCCCGCGCCTCCATCGGCACGGTGAACCGGATGGCGGCGCGCACGAACGGTTACTATGGCACACCGGCGAACCGCCAGTACGAGTATGATCACCGCTACGACAATGCGGTTTACCTGGACAAGGCCTTTCGTGAGCGGAAACTGTCTATTTTGAAGGTAGCATATGAGACATACAAGGATCTGGCGTCGGTATATGCCGGTCCGGCAGTTGTGGAAACCTTCGGCGAGGCCGGATTTGAGCCGGTCAATGCAGCAGCAGCCTTTTCTTTAAGTGAAAAACAGGAGAAACTGCTGTTATCCTACAGCAATGAGGCGATGCAGATTGTGGACGCGTATATTCCGGGAACGGAGACGAGCTTCACAATCATTGCATTCCCGCTTCCGGAGATCGGATCGGAGTTTGAGGCGATTTTCAAGGAGACGATCCGCATCAATACGCTGGACTATGAGCTGTACCGCGACATCCAGCAGATCATGATCAACGAACTGGATCAGGCATCGCAAGTCCACATCAGCGGACGCGGCGGCAACCGCACCGATCTGACCGTAAAGCTTCACACGCTTGCTGAGCCGACGAAACAGTCGAATTTCGAAAACTGCGTGGCGGATGTAAATATTCCGGTTGGAGAAGTCTTTACCTCCCCGCAGCTTGCTGGGACAAACGGGCTTCTGCATGTCGGCAGCGTCTATATCGGGGAATTTCAGTTCAAAGATCTGGAAATCCGGTTTGAAAATGGTATCGCTGTCTCCTATACCTGCAAAAACTTTGAGACGGAAGAGGAAAATAAGGCGTTAGTGAAACAGATGATCCTAAAAAACCATGAGACGCTGCCGATGGGCGAGTTTGCGATTGGCACCAACACAACTGCGTATGAGGTAGCGCTGCGCTACGGCATTCTCGACAAATTCCCGATTCTGATTGCCGAGAAGATGGGACCGCACTTTGCGGTAGGCGATACCTGCTACAGCTGGATGGAGGACTGCCCGGTCTTCAACCCGGATGGACACGAGATGGTGGCGCGTGAGAATGAGATTTCAGCAAAACGCAAAGAAAACCCGCAGGAGGCATATTTTGGCTGCCATACGGACATTACAATCCCGTACTCCGAGCTGGATACGATCGAGGCGATTCATCCAGATGGAACGAGTGTAAAGATCATCGCGGGCGGACGGTTTGCGCTGCCGGGGACGGAGAAGCTGAATGAGCCGCTGGAAAAATAAAAAGAAAAAGTCATAGAAAACAGGTTTATTCTCATATAATCTCCTGAAAAGGGATTCCGGAGCAGCCGGATGGGAGATAAAATCAGAAAATGGATAGCCGTTCTGCTGGCAGGAAGTATACTGGCGATGATTCAGTTGGTTCCGGCCGGCGGGGCGGTTTTTGTTCGTGAAAACATAGAAAATAAAGAGATTCTGGGAGAGAAAGAGACTTCTCTACAACAGACCCTTCACGCCCGCGCCTGGGTTCTCATGGATGCGGACAGTGGGCGTATTCTGGCGGAGAAAGATGCGGATACCGCTTATCCGATGGCAAGCACGACGAAGATTCTGACCTGCATTCTCGCACTGGAACAGGGAAATCCCGATGACTGGGTCGAGGTATCAGAGAAAGCGGCCTCCATGCCGGATGTCCAGCTCAATATGCGGGCGGGGGAGCGGTACCGCCTGTCGGATCTACTCTATTCCCTGATGCTGGAATCCCACAACGACAGCGCCGTGGCGGTGGCGGAGCATATCGGGGGAAGTGTGGAAGAATTTGCGGAGAAAATGAACCGGAAAGCGTGGGAGATAGGATGTAAGAATGTTTGTTTCGTGACACCGAACGGTCTGGACGTTGCGGATGCGGATGGAAACGAACCCAGCGCTTCGGCGGCGGATATGGCGCGGATCATGCGCTACTGCGCGTTCCAGTCGCCGTGCCGCGAAACATTTCTGGAAATTACCCGTACGGCATCACGGACGATTCAGGATGAGTCGGGAAACCGTTCATTTTACCTGGCAAACCACAACGCGCTTTTAAGCCAGTGCGCGGAGGTGCTGTCGGGCAAGACAGGATTTACCGGGAAAGCCGGGTACTGTTATGTGGCGGCGTTAAAAAAAGAGGGAAAAGCATTTACGGTGGCGCTTCTCGGCTGCGGGTGGCCGCCGCACAAGACGTACAAATGGGCGGATATGCGGAAACTCGATCAGTATGCATTTGATACATATAACTGGTATGATATATTTGACCGGGAGAAAACATTTCCGGAGGTGGAGGTGAGGCGGGGCGTGAAAGGAACGACGGCGCTCACACTGAATCTGCCATCGGAAAAACAGACGTTTCTGATGCTTCTGCGCGCGGACGAGAAGCCAGACATCCGTTATGAGTACCCGACCGAGCTGGAAGCACCGGTTCATGAAGGACAGGAGGTCGGGCAGGCATCCTACTATATTAATGACGAGCAGGTGGCTGCTTATCCGATCTATGCGGCAGAAACAGTGGAGAAAATTGATTATGGGTGGTGTTTAAGACGATGCGTAACTTATTTTGAAAGAGAATTTCAGTCAATGTGGCAGACGTGGGGAGTTTGAGTTGTTATTACTGGGCACGTATGCGTGAACAGCAACGACTTGTTCACAATACTTTTACAAAAATCTGCTTTATTTTGCTGGTTAATTTTGTTATAACTATAGATAGTGTGAATTACTGGGAATCAAGGATCCGGACACGGAAACGTGGAAAGAGAAAGAGAGGCACGGAGGATGAAACAGACATCACTGAGCAGGGAACAGGGGCTTGCGCTCCTTCGCAAGTATAATAAAGAACCATTTCATATTTTACATGGACTGACCGTGGAGGGCGTCATGGAGTGGTATGCCGAGCAGCTGGGATACGGGGACGAAAAAGCATTCTGGGGCATGGCAGGACTGCTGCATGACATTGATTTTGAACTTTATCCGGAAGAACACTGCGAGCGGGCACCGGAGCTTCTGCGCGACGGAGGCGCAGAGGAAGAGTTAGTCCATGCGGTTGTCAGCCACGGCTACGGCATACGGGTGGATGTGGCTCCGGAACATGAGATGGAAAAGGTGTTGTTTGCAGCCGATGAGCTGACAGGGCTTATCTGGGCGGCAGCGAAGATGCGCCCGTCCAAGAGCACCAAGGACATGGAGCTTTCAAGTCTTAAGAAGAAATTTAAGGACAAGAAATTTGCGGCTGGATGTTCCAGAGACGTGATCCGACGCGGGGCTGATCAGCTTGGCTGGGAATTAGACAAACTGATGGAACAGACGATTCTCGCCATGCGCTCCTGTGAGGATCGGGTCAACAAAGAGATGGAGGAACTGGAGTTTTGAGAGAAAATAAACCAATGAAACTGTTGTCGGTAGCGATTCCGTGCTACAATTCGGCGGCATATATGCGTAACTGCATCGAATCCCTGCTGCCGGGCGGCGATGAGGTGGAGATCCTGATCGTGGATGACGGTTCCAAAAAAGATAATACGGCGGAGATTGCCGATGAGTATGAGAGAAACTATCCGGGGATTTGCCGGGCGATTCATCAGGAAAACGGTGGTCACGGCGAGGCCGTCAATGCGGGACTGCGCAATGCGACGGGCGTCTATTATAAGGTCGTGGACAGCGATGACTGGGTCAACGAAGAGGCGTATATGGAGGTTCTGGATACGCTGCGCAAATTTGTCCATGACAATGTGACGCTGGATATGCTGATTACCAACTTCGTTTATGAGAAACAGGGCGCAAAACACAAAAAGGTCATGAACTACAACATGGCGCTCCCAAAACGCCAGCTCATCGACTGGAACGGTGCAAGAGGCTTCCGCCTGGGACAGTATATCCTGATGCATTCAGTCATTTACCGTGTGGAAATGCTTCGGAACTGCGGCTTGGAACTGCCAAAGCATACGTTCTACGTGGATAATATTTTTGTATATCAGCCGCTTCCACACGTAAAATCCATGTACTACCTGGATGTGAATTTCTACCGCTATTTCATCGGACGCGACGATCAGTCGGTCAATGAAAAAGTCATGATCAGTCGTATTGATCAGCAGATACTCGTCACGAAGCTGATGCTGGGATATTACGATGTGACCAAGATCAAGAATCCAAAGCTGCGCCACTACATGGTCCGCTATCTGGAGATCATGATGACAGTTACTTCAATTCTGGCGATCCGCTCGGAGACAGAGGAAAATCTGAAGAAGAAAAAAGAACTGTGGCAGTATCTGAAACAGCAGAATTTCACGCTGTATATGCGCCTGCGCTGGGGCTTCCTCGGACAGGGCGTAAACCTGCCGGGAAAAGGCGGACGGAAGGTGTCGATCGCCTGCTATAAGATTTCGCAGAAGTTTTATGGGTTTAACTAAAAATAGGGCGGATTAGAAAAGAAAATCAAATCTGTCAAAAAATGCAAATTAAAAATCCGATCGTCTGGAAAATGGAGTGTTTCCAGATGGTCGGATTTTCTGATTCTATGTCAATCATTAGATATGATTCGATAAGGGATTACCACGTGATGAATGTTAGAGACCTGGTTTTCGTAATGGCTGCGGCAGGGGGGATTTATCGCAGATAAAAAGCTGGCACCTGTCATACTTTGGCGCCAGCTTATGTTTACTTGTCTTGAGAAATCCTTTAGCGAATATATTCCGGTTCGTTCTCTGTCTCTTCCTGCGTGCTTCCCGCATATACTAACGGATAGATAGCTGCGCTTAAAAGAATCGCGCCTGCGACGTCCAGAATCGAGTGCTGCTTCAGCGAGACAGTTGCCATGCAGATAGCGACCATCAGGATACCGGAAAGAATCCGGATTACTTTGTGCTTTTTCAGAGACTCACTCTTCATGACCGCGATGTGGGTTCCGATGGAATTGTACACGTGGATGCTTGGAAATACATTCGTGTTTGTGTCAGCCTGGTGGAGCATATAGACCAGACGGGAACAGAGGTTCTTGTCCGGGTTTACGGCGGTTCGCAGGTCAGTTCCATTCGGGAACAGGGTGCAGATTAAGAGTGACAGCGTCATGCCGGTAAATAAAAATGCACATAACCGGTAATATTCTTCCTTGTTCTTGAAGAACAGGTATGCAATCGCAGCGGTCACGTAGGCGAACCACAGTAAATATGGGATGACGAAGTATTCATTAAACGGAATCATATCATCCAGCGATGAGTGCATGATATGGTAATTGGAGGTCACGGTTTTTTCCAGATGCATAAACCACGGAAGATAGATAAATCCGTATCCCAGAATCCATATATGCCCGTATTTCTTCAGGAGTTCCTTCAGAAAATGTTTCATATCAATCAACCTCGATTTTCTTTTTATCATAAATAAATTAACATTATTTTAACATCTCTCCAAGTTCGTCTGATTATAGCACACTCACCCGCCAACTTCAAGGCTAAATAGGGATTGTTATAAATATTAAGAAAAAGGTTATGGAATGTGAAATTTGTTAAACAAAAATTTTATGGATGGACAGGGACTTTAAGTAAAATAAAAACAGCTTGCTCAACTGCAAGCTGCTTCATCAATAGCGAGAGGGGGATTCGAACCCTCGACACCGCGGGTATGAACCGCGTGCTCTAGCCAACTGAGCTATCTCGCCATATTAAATTTAGAAAAGTGGGACCTACAGGGCTCGAACCTGTGACCCTCTGCTTGTAAGGCAGATGCTCTCCCAGCTGAGCTAAGATCCCGCTGACACTCGCACAAATCGCGATTGCTTTGCAAGTATAATATAAATTTTCAAGATTGTCAACACTTTTGAGAAAATAATTTATAGAAATTTTCTTATCATTTAAAAGGAAGTATGGTATACTTATCTCATGCAAAATTGTAATGGCGCTGTATCCTGTGACAGGTATTCTGGCAGGGTAAAAGATAAAATATAACGCCCCAGCAGGGGAGTTTCTGTATTTTCGGAAAGCAGGGGACGTTATGGTAAAATATGAGGATGGAGTAATGTATTATTTCATTATTAATCCCGCTTCACAGAGTGGCCGCGGCTATAAGATATGGGAGAAAATAGAGCAGCGGCTTGTGCGGGACGGGGTTGAGTATCAGGCATATTTGACAGAATATGCGGGGCAGGCGACAGAGTATGCAAGGAAGCTGACGTCCCACTGCAAGGAGGCACGGGTGATTGTGGTCGTGGGCGGTGACGGGACGATGAATGAGGTCGTGGACGGAATCGTTTCCTGCGACATGGTGACGCTGGGCTATATTCCGGTGGGGACAGGCAGTGATCTGGCGCGCGGGCTCCGGCTTTCGGGAAGACCGATGTGCGGACTGCGCCGGATTTTTAGGGCGCGGCGGATCCGGCAGATCGATTATGGTGTGATTGCATACGGCGATGATGTGCTCCGACATCGGCGTTTTATCGTCAGCGCGGGGATCGGGCTGGATGCGGAAGTATGCCAGCATATGCAGCGTTCGGCGATCAAAAATATCTGCAACCGGATTCATCTGCGGCGATTGTCGTACCGGATACTGGGATTTATACAGTATTTGAAGGCGAAACCGATCCGGGGGTATATTTTGCTCGATGGAACGCGCCGGGTGGAATTTAATTATATTTATTTTATCAGTGCACAGATTCAACCCTGCGAGGGCGGCGGATTCTGGTTTGCGCCGAAGGCGGACAGCAGCGACGGCAACCTGGAGGTCTGCATTGTCAGCCATGCCTCGAAGCGGCAGGTGCTTGGAACCCTGTTCCGGGCGTTGTTCCGGCGCTCCCACAACCGGGGGCTGCGGTGCTTCAGCTGCCGGGAGGTCCAGATCTACACGGAACGCCCGATGGCAGTTCACGTGGACGGCGAGAGCTGTCAGTACCAGAGCAATCTGGAAGTCCGCTGTATTGAGCGTAAATTAAAAATTGTTGGATAAGTGTATATTTTTCAAAAGTATAAAATAATTTATCAAATAAAGTAACTGCGGGCAGTCCGGACAGTTACAAAATGACCAAGAAAGGAACTGGAATACGATGAGAATAGGACAGGGATATGATGTGCATAAACTTGTTCCGGATCGGGAACTGATTTTAGGCGGCGTGACGATCCCGTATGAGAAGGGGCTGTTAGGACATTCGGATGCGGATGTGCTGGTGCATGCGGTGATGGATGCGCTCTTAGGGGCGGCGGCACTGGGCGACATCGGACAGCATTTTCCGGACACGGATCCGGCATATGAGGGTGCGTCGAGCATCGAGCTTTTGAAAAAGGTAGGGAAACTTCTGCAGGAACGCGGCTATGTGATTGAAAATATCGATGCCACGATCATTGCGCAGCGCCCGAAGCTGGCTGCATACCGCCCACAGATGGCAGAAAATATTGCAGATGCGCTGGGGCTTCCGGTCAGCCGTGTGAGTGTCAAGGCGACGACCGAGGAAGGGCTTGGTTTTACAGGCAGCGGCGAAGGCATTTCCTCACAGGCGATTACCCTGTTGACGGAAGTGGAGAATTACTGTTATGATAGTGAAATGATGACGCAGGCAGCGGCTTGCGGTGGATGCGGCGGCTGTGGCGGCTGTCAGGCAGCACCGGAAGCAGATTTAAAATAGAAGAGGAGTAATGAGGTTATGAAAATTTTCAACACATTGTCCCGCAGAAAAGAGGAGTTTGTGCCGATCGAACCGGGCAAGGTTAAGATGTATGTGTGCGGACCGACCGTTTACAATTTTATTCATATTGGAAATGCAAGACCGATGATCGTATTTGATACGGTCCGCCGGTATTTTGAGTACAAAGGATACGAAGTAAACTATGTATCTAACTTTACTGATGTGGATGACAAGATCATTAGGAAAGCCATCGAGGAGGGCGTGGATGCGGAGACGATCTCCAAGCGCTATATCGCAGAGTGCAAAAAAGATATGGAGATGATGAACGTCAAACCGGCGACGAAGAATCCGCAGGAAACTAAGGAGATCGGCTGTATGATCGAGATGATCAATACGCTGATCGAAAAAGGACATGCGTATGTGGCAGCTGACGGCACGGTTTATTTCCGCACCAAATCCTTTAAAGAGTACGGAAAACTGTCCCATAAAAATCTGGACGATCTGCAGTCCGGCTTCCGTGAGATCAAGGTAACCGGCGAGGAAGGCAAGGAAGATCCGACCGATTTCGTTCTCTGGAAACCGAAAAAAGAAGGAGAGCCGTTCTGGGAGTCTCCGTGGTGCCAGGGCCGTCCAGGCTGGCATATCGAGTGCTCTGAGATGTCCAAGAAATACCTTGGCGAGTCCATCGATATCCATGCAGGCGGAGAGGATCTGATCTTCCCGCACCATGAAAATGAGATCGCGCAGAGCGAGTGCGCGAACGGCAAGACCTTTGCCAACTACTGGATGCACAACGCATTCTTAAATATTGATAACCGCAAGATGTCCAAATCTCTTGGAAACTTCTTTACCGTGCGTGAGATCAGTGAGAAATACGATTTGCAGGTTCTGCGTCTCTTCATGCTGAGCGCCCAGTACCGCAGCCCGCTCAATTTCAGCGCGGATTTGATGGAAGCTTCGAAAAACAGCTTAGAGCGCATCCGCACTGCGGCAGAGCATCAGGCAGACTGCCTGAAAGCAGCGAAAGAGGGCGAGATGACGGCAGAGGAGAAGCAGAATCAGGCAGCAGTCGAGGAGTTGGTTCAGAAGTTCGAGACGGCGATGGACGATGATTTCAACACCGCAGATGCGATTTCAGCTATTTTTGAGATTGTACGCCTGAGCAACTCCACGATTTCGGAAGCATCGACGAAGGCATATGTTTCCTATGTCAAAGAGACGATGGACAAACTCTGCGATGTGCTCGGTATTATCACGGAGAAGAAGGAAGAGATTCTGGACAGCGAAGTAGAAGACTTGATCGCAAAACGCCAGCAGGCGAGAAAAGACAAGAATTTCGCACTGGCAGATGAAATCCGTGGACAGCTTCTCGATATGGGAATTATTCTGGAAGATACGAGAGAGGGCGTCAAATGGAAACGGGCTTAAATGCGTTTAAGGAAGCACTGCATTTAAAACATGTTGAGGCGGGGGAGTATTCCCCGCTGGCGCTGGCGTATATCGGCGATGCGGTCTATGAGCTGGCGATCCGCACCCTTGTCATGAACCGCGGCAATATGCAGGTCAACAAGATGCACAAGAAGACGGCGAACCTGGTCAAGGCGGACGCACAGGCACGTTTTTATCTGCTTCTGGAGGAAGAGCTGACGGATGCGGAGAAGGCGGCATACCGACGCGGACGCAATGCGAAATCTTTTACGATGCCGAAGCACGCGACGATGAAGGATTACCGGATGGCGACCGGATTTGAGGCGCTGATGGGCTATCTCTATCTGACCGAGCAGTTTGACAGGATGGCAGAACTTCTGGGAAAAGGGCTGGAACAGATGGGAGAATTGGCGGAGGCAGAGGGAACATCCACAGATTCGCATGCGCTACAGGAAGCAGAGAACGAGAAATAACAGTGAGAGTGCGGAAGTACCGCCGGAAACGCTATAAATATCGTTATAAATCATGATGAGGAAAATAGATGGAACAGGAAAATAAGCAGGAAAATAGATTTGAAGAGACGATGATCGAAGGCAGAAATGCCGTTTTAGAGGCATTCCGTTCGGGCAAGACGGTGGATAAGCTGTTTGTGCTGGATGGTTGCCAGGATGGACCGGTCAAGACGATCACGAGAGAGGCAAAAAAGCAGAATACGATCATCCACTATGTGGCGAAGGAGAGACTCGACCAGCTTTCTGAGACCGGCAAGCATCAGGGCGTGATTGCACAGGCAGCGGCATACCGCTATGCAGAGGTGGAAGATATGCTAAAGCTGGCAGAAGAGAAAGGTGAGCCGCCGTTTCTCTTTATTCTGGATGGCATTGAGGATCCGCACAATCTGGGTGCGATCATCCGTACTGCCAATCTGGCAGGCGCACATGGCGTGATCATCCCGAAACGCCGCGCAGTGGGACTGACATCGACGGTTGCGAAGACCTCGGCGGGAGCGCTGAATTATACGCCGGTGGCGAAGGTAACCAATATTTCAGCCACGATCGAGGAGCTGAAAGAGAGAGGACTCTGGTTTGTCTGTGCCGATATGGGAGGAGAGAGCATGTACCGCCTCGACTTAAAAGGACCGATCGGTCTGGTGATTGGCAATGAGGGCGAAGGTGTCAGTCGTCTGGTGCGGGAAAAATGTGATTTCATCGCATCGATCCCGATGAAGGGAGATATCGACTCCCTGAACGCATCAGTGGCAGCTGGCGTGCTGGCATATGAGATTGTGCGTCAGAGAATGATGTAGGGTAAGTGAAAGGTATCGGGCAACCGATTCCGCTACTCCCCTCCTCGTTGGAATCATATAGAAATATGAAAAGATAGGAAATGCGAATCGGATGTCTGCGAATGAAAACGGAGGCATCCGATGAAAAAAACGGGAAATTTAAAAAAATAAAAAAAATTCAAAAAAACCGTTGACAAAACGATTGTATCATGATAAACTAATCGAGGCTTAGAGATGAGCCGAAAACAAAAAGATGCTGCTGTAGCACAGTCGGTAGTGCGTCGCATTGGTAGTGCGGAGGTCACGGGTCCGATTCCCGTCAGCAGCTCTGCTAGAAAAGAACGGAAGCCTATGATTCCAGTTGTGGTATAATGATAACAGTTTGGACGGGGACATAGCTCAGCGGGGAGAGCGTTGCGTTCGCAACGCAAAGGTCGCGGGTTCGAATCCCGTTGTCTCCATGATAGAGAAAGCCTTGAAAACATTGGTTTTTCCGTTGTTTTCAAGGCTTTTTTGTGTTTTTAAGATTTCAAGCGGAACAAAATATTCCGTTATAGGTACACACTTTTCGGTACAAGGATCACACGAAAGATCACACGGACTTTCAGTATCGATGAATTTGCCGCCCATTTTTTCTAAAAGAACTTTCGAAAAAATTCAAAAAAATAAAAAAAACTCTTCCATTTTGAACTACCCTATGTTATAATAAACTCACTTGTGAGTCAGAAAGACAAGCAAGCGGGCATGGCGGAATTGGCAGACGCGCCAGATTTAGGTTCTGGTACGAGAGTGTGCAGGTTCAAGTCCTGTTGCCCGCACTAGAAATTACGCAGAAGTGGCGGAATTGGCAGACGCGCACGGTTCAGGTCCGTGTGATGGCAACATCATGAGGGTTCAAGTCCCTTCTTCTGCATGATTAGCTGCAGAACCTGAGTGCAGCGTGGAACTCCCAGAGATGATTTCTCCGGGAGTTTTTCTTTTTCTATAAAAGGAATCAAAAAGGGGCAGACGCGCAAGCGAAAGCCCCTTTTGTGATTCGGATTTGTAATATAAATCAAAAAATTAGAATTTCTGAAATTCTTCTACATTTATTACAAATACGGTTGCTCCGCCGACTTTCATGTTCATCGGAACAGTCATATTGACAGTCGGGCAGCAGTTTCCGGCCATGGTCGGCGGCGTGTATACAAGCTGCTCGCGGGCACCGGACATTTTTTTGATGATGGAGATGGCGTCCTCGACGCGTTCATCTTCGACACCGAGCATCAGGGTTGTACTTTTCTTTTTCAGAAAGCCGCCCATCGTGGAAAGCTTGGTGACAAAGAAGGAGTGCTGGTTTAATTCATATACTAAATCATCGGCGTCCTCACTGCCAATGATTGCGATAATCATTTTCATAAGCGGTACCTCCTGAAAAATTTTCTATTATTGTACCATTAATTTATGAAAATGGAAATAAAAAAATGAGAAATTTATGTTAAAATATAAATGATTATGATTGCTTGCAGGTGAGAATTTTTTGGACTGAAAATTCCATCTGCCGCAGGAATGGCGGCAGATTTGCGGGAATAGAGAAAGGCAGAAGTATGATTCGAAATATAGTATTTGATATGGGAATGGTTTTACTGGAGTATGATCCGGTCAAGGTGTGCTGGGAGTACACAGATAATCCGGAGGATGTGGAGTGGATGCGCCGCGAATTGTTTGATTCGAGGGAGTGGTCGCTTTTAGACGAGGGAACGCTGACGGATGCACAGGCGCTGGAGCGGGTGCAGAAACGCCTGCCAAATGAACATCTGCGCTGGCTGGCGAAGGAAAGTCTGGAACACTGGCATGAGTACAACATCTGGGCAAAGCCGGGGATGGGAGAGCTGGTGAAGGAACTGAAAGAAAAGGGCTACGGCATCTACCTCTGCTCGAATTGTTCCGTGCGCCTGCGTGTGTTCGAGCATGAAATTCCGGGCATTGAATATTTTGATGGCACGCTTGTCTCAGCGGAGGAGAAGCTGGCGAAGCCGAATCCGGCGATCTATGAGAGATTGTTTGAAAAATTTCATCTCAAAGCGGAAGAATGCTTTTTCATCGATGACCGTCAGGATAACATCGACAGCGCGAAGGGCTGCGGCATGGATGGTTACTGTTTTGCGGACGGGAATGTGGAGAGGCTGCGGGCGTACATGGAGGAGATGGAAATATTATAGAAAAGCAGTGCAAGGTGCCCGATAAAAAGATTATTTTCCTAAAAAACACCGGGAGAGTCATAAGCTGATGAAAAGAAAGTGAAAAGGTTTTGGAATCAGGCACTTATGGTCTAAAAAAAATACAAAATCAGAAAGAAATTTGATTGATAATAATATCACAATATGAGATAATGAAGAAGAATGGGGAAAGATGCATTTTTAGTAAATTCCCCTGGAAGATGCATGTGAACAGGCAGTTTTTTGACCGGGAATCTCCGGTGAAAGGCTGTGTCTGTTTTATAACGGATAGTGAGGAGGTCATTATATGAGAGTATCGATTTGTATCGGAAGTGCCTGTCATCTGAAAGGATCCCGCGAGGTAATCCAGAAGCTGCAGAAGCTGGTTTCAGAGAATCATCTGGACAGTGAGGTGGATTTAAATGGAGATTTCTGCAGTGGCAACTGCCGTAAAGGTGTCTGTGTGACGGTAGATGGAGAACTGTATTCCGTAAAACCGGAGACAACGGAAGAATTTTTCCAGAAGGAGATTCTGGGACGCCTGAACGCGTAATCGTTTACATATAACGGCAAAAAGAGAGGGAGAGTCTATGCCGATTATTGATTTTAAGGCGACGATGTGTAAGCATTGTTATAAATGTGTGCGGGGCTGCGAAGTGAAATCAATCATGATCCGGGATGGTCATGCATATATCATGCCAAATCGCTGTATTCTCTGTGGGCAGTGCCTTTTGAACTGCCCGCAGTCGGCAAAACGTGTTCCGAGCGAACTTTCCAAGGTCAAAAAGCTGATTGAGAGCGGCGCACCGGTTATTGCATCGCTGTCGTCTTCCTATATGGGGGTTCTGCCGTATAAAACGCGGGGGCAGGTCAAGTCAGCATTAAAAAAGCTGGGATTTACGAATGTTTGTGATGCGGCGGAGGGCGCCGCGCTGGCGACGGAAGAGTATGTCCGTTTATTAGAGCAGGGCGAGATGAAAAATATCATCACAACTGCCTGTCCGAGTATCGTGAACCTGATTGAGATTCATTATCCGGAACTGATCAAATATCTGGCACCGGTGCTGATTCCGTCGGGGATCCATACGCGCATGCTGCACGCGGAGTTCGGCGAGGCGGCGAAGGTAGTCGTGATCGGACCGTGTATCGCGGAAAAAGAGAAAAACAGGGTTGTGAAGCCCGATGCAGTCCTCACATTTGAGGATTTAAAACAGTGGCTGTCAGAGGAACAGATCGAGATCGAAGCATGTGAGGAAGAACCGTTCGAAGATCGTGAACCGGGCGCGAATCTGCGTTATCCGGTCAGCGGCGGACTGCTTACGGCGGTGACGGCAACCCAGAAGAAACCGGACAAGTACCGCAAGTTCTACGTCAGCGGCGTGAAGGACTGCCTGGATGTCTGTGAGGCGATGAAAACCGGCGAGGTGGCTGGCTGTTTCATCGAGATGAACGCTTGTCATGGAGGCTGTGTCAATGGACCGTCCACGGCGACCTCAGTGTCGAGTTTTAAAGTTAAGCTGGATCTGGAAGCGATGCTTCCGAAGGAACCGGCAGATCTATCCCTGATGCATGAGGCGGCGCGCCAGGTGGAGATTCACCGGACGTTTGTGGATCGTTCTCAGAAGGAGCGGATTCCGACCGAGGAAGAGATCCGGGAGATCTTGAAAAAGACGGGCAAGATGACGCCGGAGCAGGAATTAAACTGTGGTGCGTGCGGTTATCCGACCTGCCGGGAGAAGGCGATCGCTGTTTTCCAGAAAAAGGCGGAGGTCGATATGTGTATTCCGTACCTGCATGACCGGGCGCAGTCGCTGTCTCATCTGGTGATGGATACGTCCCCGAACCTGATCATGATCATCGACGATGATATGCGGATCCGGGAGTGTTCGGTGGCGGCAGAAATGTATTTCGGCGTCAAACCGGAGGCGATCAAGGGAAAACCGCTGGAGGACTTTATCAACGCCGAGGATGTCCGCGAGGTATTCCGGACGCACACAAGCGTCCACAGCCGGAAGGTGATCTATCCGGATCGGAATCTTGTGACGCTTCAAAACATTGCGTATATCGATGACGGCAATTTTGTCATTGCCACGATCATTGATGTGACGCGCGAGGAAAAACAGGCAAAACAGGAATATGCCAAGAAAAAGGCGACCATTGATCTGGCACAGAATGTTATTTACAAACAGATGATGGTTGCACAGAATATTGCCGGACTTCTGGGTGAGACGACGGCGGAGACGAAGACAACCCTGATGAAGCTTTGTTCCCTGATTGACGATGAGAGCGAAAGTGAGGTCCGATAAATGGGAGTAACCGTAGATGTCACGTTTAAAAGTCTGAATAAGTATTCAGAGATCCTGTGCGGCGATACGGTAGAGTGCCTGAAAACGGAAGATTCGGACGTTATCATTCTGGCGGACGGCATGGGAAGCGGCGTCAAGGCGAATATTCTTTCGACGCTGACGGCAAAGATTCTGGGTACGATGTTTTTAAATGGAGCCACGCTGGAGGAATGTGTGGAGACGATTGTGCAGACGCTTCCGATCTGTCAGACGAGACAGGTGGCGTATGCGACGTTCTCGATTCTCCAGATTTTCAACAACGGCGAGGTATATTTAGTTGAATATGATAACCCGCGATGCATTTTTTTGCGCTGTGGTCATGTGGTGGAGCTGCAGAAATACAAGCGTCTCGTCAAGGACAAGGAGATCAGCGAGTGCCGGTTCCAGGTTCAGAAGGGTGATGCGCTGGTACTTGTCAGCGACGGCGTGACGCACGCGGGAGTCGGAAAGAGCGGCAAATATAAATTTGGCTGGCCGTGGGAGTCGGTGGCAGAGTTTGTTTCGGAACAATGCCTGACCTCTCTTTCGTCGGCACGTATGGCGGCGGCACTCTGTGCGGAATGCAGCCAGATTTACGAGGGAAAACCGGGCGATGATACGACGGTTGTGGTAGCTCGGATCATTGACCGGAAACCGGTCAACCTGATGACGGGACCGCCGCTCGACCGCAACGACGATGAGACGATCACGGCGGATTTTATGAAAGATGAGTCGGCAAAGCACATTGTATCGGGCGGAACCAGCGCGACGATCCTGTCGCGGGAGCTGGGACGACCGCTGCGGGTATCAATGGATTACAGCGACCCGGATATTCCGCCGATCGCTTTTATGGAAGGCATCGATCTGGTGACGGAGGGAGTCCTGACGCTGCGGAAAGCGATCGAACTTCTGAAACGCTATCTGATCGAATGCGATTTAAGTTCTGAGTTTTTCAGCGAGTTGGACAAGAAAAATGGTGCGTCCATGATCGCGAAGATTTTGATAGAAGACTGCACGGAATTACATATGTTTGTGGGAACGGCGGCGAACAGCGCCTACCAGAATCCAGGGATGGCGTTTGATCTGGGAATCCGCCAGAACCTGGTCAAACAGCTAAAAGAAGCAGTCGAAGGTATGGGAAAGAAAGTTACGGTAACGTATTATTAATAAGGAGGATAAACCATGGTAACGAATGACGCGACAATTCTGCGCATCAAACATGAGATACTTTATGAGGTAGCAAAGCTTGCCTGGAATGATCAGTTAGAGGACGGAAGAGACGATATTCCGTACAAAATCAGCCCTGGTCCGCAGGCACAGTACCGCTGCTGTGTATACAAGGAGAGAGAGATTGTCCGCCAGAGAATCCGTCTGGCAGAAGGTAAATGTCCGTCTGACCGCAATACAAACAACGTCGTACAGGTTATCAATGCAGCCTGTGAGGAGTGCCCGATTGCGTCCTACACAGTCACCGATAACTGCCGTAAATGTATGGGTAAAGCCTGCCAGAACTCCTGTCCGTTTGGAGCGATCAGCATGGGAAATACCAAGGCGCACATCGACCCAGATAAATGCCGCGAGTGCGGAAAGTGTTCCCAGGCATGCCCATACAATGCGATTGCCCATCTGGAGCGCCCGTGTAAGAAGGTCTGCCCAGTGGATGCGATTACCTACGATGAGTATGGTATATGTGTGATCGATGAGAAAAAATGTATCCAGTGTGGCGCCTGCATCCATTCCTGCCCGTTCGGTGCGATCGGTTCCAAGACCTTCATGGTCGATGTGATCCGCCTGATCAACGCAGGCAAAAAGGTCGTAGCGATGCTGGCACCGGCGACCGAAGGCCAGTTTGGACCGGACATCACGTTTGCAAGCTGGAAAACAGCTTTAAAGAAGATTGGATTTGCAGATATGATCGAGGTTGGTCTGGGCGGCGATATGACCGCGGCAGCCGAGGCAGAAGAGTGGGCGGAAGCTTACAAAGAGGGCAAGAAGATGACGACCTCCTGCTGTCCGGCATTTGTCAACATGATCAAACAGCATTTCCCACAGCTGCTTGACAATATGTCCACGACGGTTTCCCCGATGTGTGCGATCTCCCGTATGCTGAAGGCGCAGGATCCGGAGGTTGTCACTGTCTTTATCGGACCGTGTATCGCGAAGAAGAGCGAGACGCTGGATCTGAATATCCAGGGCAATGCGGACTATGCGATGACTTACGGAGAGATCCGTGCGATGATGCGGGCGAAAGACGTAAATCTGGAGCCGGAAGAGAACAGTATGCAGGAAGCCAGTGTATTTGGAAAACGCTTCGGCAACGGCGGCGGTGTAACAGCGGCGGTATTAGAATGTCTGAAGGAGTCTGGTGAGAATACCGATATCAAGGTAGCGCGCTGCAACGGTGCGGCTGAGTGTAAGAAAGCGCTTCTTCTTCTGAAAGTGGGACGTCTGCCGGAGGACTTCATCGAGGGTATGGCGTGCGTCGGCGGCTGTGTCGGCGGACCGAGCAAGCACAAAGCCGAGATGGAGGCGAAGAAGTCGAGAGACAAACTCATCGCCGAGGCAGATGCAAGAGAAGTACATGAGAACCTGAAGGCGTATGATATGGCGTCGTTCTCGATGCATCGGCATTGATGTGGGATACCCTTGGGAGAATGTGGCTGAGATAAAATAAATAGGAATTTATATATGAGTTAGTGGGAAAGTGCCTGCTCTGGAAAATGAAATTTGGAATATGAATTTTATTTTCTGGGGCGGGTGTTTTTCGTTGTGAAAATTCCAAAAGAGTTCTTGCATTTAGAGAATAGATGTGTTAGACTCAATATATCTTATCGAAATGAACTGCGGTCGCAGGTGGTTTCGTTCTAATTTATCTTTTTATTCTGGTAATTTGTGAGGTGCGTTTCGCACAGAATTCGATGATTTAGGAAAATTTGGGAGAATCGGATAACTGTATCGTTATAAAAAATGTGCAATATATTATATGATATATGCAATGCAAAATGAAAGCTTTTTATAGACGGAAAGAACCGCTGTCTGACTCAGAGTGAGAGTGTGTTTTGAATCAAATTAGAACTTATATAGTTACTGTTCACAGGTAGGCACTTTTGGAACCGAAAGTGCCGTAAGAAAACGTGGTGGCAGCAGGAATTTGCCGTATTTAAATGCGAAGCCACGGCAAATTCCGTTACTGGGCACGTATGCGTGAACAGTAACCTTATATAACTTGCGAAAGAGGATAAGAAAAGGGATGTGAAAAAGGTTTGAGGGGGGGAGGTTTGAGTTGTTAAAAATAAACATGGGGGCTCATAAAGGGTGTCGCTGCCGGAATGGTACCATTTTGGGAATATCACTGATATTGATATTTTCATCCGGTAGAATGGCGCTGGCAGCTGAAAATGCAGTGAAACAGGCAGAAACAGCTGTCATAGTCGGCTACAGCGTCTCATTTATAGATGCTGAGAATGCAAATCATCTTATATTTCATACGCAGACGGGCAAAGTTTTGGAAGGAACTTCCCTGAACGTATCTTTCCCAGAGCAAATCATAGGGAGCGACGGGCATATCTGGAAATCAGCGGTACAGTCACCGCAAATATTTGAACTGTATGGAACAGGAACTGAAAAAATTTATATCAAATATGAAAGAGGCGGCAAGGTTCCAGAAATGGGAGCAGAGGAGGATACCGCCATGCTGGCGCTTCGGAAACGCCTGGAACGATGGAAACAGAGTGCATGGGAGGCGGAGTGCGCCATATTTGGGCGCGAGGATGCGGCGGTATCGGGCAGCGGTTCCGGTCTGACCGTTCAAAATCAGTCGGAAAATGATGCCAGGATCCGGAATCTGGTATCTGCGATCGGGGATGCAGCGTGGCATGAATTTTATCTGATTGGTCAGGATTTTACACCGTCGGCAAAAACAATCGGGGTGGAATACGACGCAGTTTATTCTGAGGTGGAAGAGGATTCCTTTTCGGTGGATGGAAAGGAATATATCATCACGCGCATCCGGGTGCGGAGAAACTGGGATGACCGTACTTGTACGCATCAGTGGAGCCAATGGGAGTGGTATGTCTGCGGACGATGTCAGAAAGAAAAGATAGAGCGCCTTCCGGCGCTGGGGCACCTGGATGAAAACGGGGATCAAATCTGTGACCGCTGTGGAAGCGTGGATTGGAGTGAAAGTGAAATGCCCGAAAAAGTGATCTGGAAGGAGGGCGATGTCCAGCTGCGCGAGGTGGGCGGAGAGATTTTGTCATTTACCTGTATCGACGACGATTACCATGACTGGCAGAATGAACACCGGAAAGCAGCGCTGTTTCTCTGTGACCGCGTGATCCGGGCGGATGTGGACACGGCACCGGGAAAAAAGATGAAGATTTTCTCGTTTGGCAAAGACAATAATTATAAAACTTCGCAGGTGCGCGCATGGCTGCAGAAAAACAGTCAGAACAGCAGCTTCTGTCTGGAACCGATCCATACGGGAATCCAGACCGCGTACATGGGAAGCACGGCGGCTGGTGCATTTTCGCAGACGTCCGGGCGGGAACTGGTGCGTCATGATATTGGTTTTCAGCTTATGAACGACCAGCTTTTCTGCCTGTCATTGGAAGAGGCACTTGCGTACCGGGAATATCTATGGCGGTTTGATTCCGGGGATGATAACCCACAAAGTCAGATCAGTGCCTATTCACAGGGATATTATCTGCGGACGCCTTTTTATTTGCAGGATGAAAACGGGAAATTCATTTATAATCAGCAGATTTATGGCGTTGATCTGGTAAATGGCTGTCTGCGTCCGGTGAGGACGGACAGTGAGACATATGGAGTACGTCCGGCATTTGCACTGTCACAGATGTAAAAAAGAATACTTGTTGAGCTTGGAAAGCGGGAGTGAAGCTGTTTGGCAGTTTGATTAGGAGAAAAGATTGGACAAGGGGAAATCAATCTAATGTTTGGGGAAAGAGGGGAACGTGTATGGGGAAAAAGAAGATGAAAAAAGTGATTCCATTTGCGGTAATGACGACGATGCTTTTGTCGGCGACGCTGCCGGCGTTTGCGGCGAGTGGGTTTGTGTTTGAGGATTGGGATTTGGGGATTATTTCGGAAAGGAAGGAAAAGTTGGATGATACAGACGATGCCATAAAAAGGCGGAAAGAATGGCAGAAACTGGCTGCATCGTCCAGTGAGCTTATGAATGCGGATGTGAGGGCAACTCCCTCTGAATTACGTTCTTCCAAAGTCATAGAAGCAACTCCTTCACAATTAATCATGCCGCGCGTTAGCGTCAGCGCCAGCCTCGGAAATCTCTGGGAAAACTGGGATGTGGCGGATTTGAGCTTTCTGGATGGAACACATGGACTTGGAACGAAACAAAAACCGTATCAGATACGCACGAAATATCAGCTGATGGGACTTAGCTTCCTGGCGGCGTTTGGCATGCAGCCGGATTACGGCGAGGTGGAAGAAGAGATAGTGGGGGATTACCGGGGCGCATGGTTTGAGCTGACGGCGAACATCGATCTGGGAGGAATGGACTGGAATCCGATCGGTTATTACCGGGATGATTCGGAATTTTCAGGGGAGGTGACGCACCCGTTTACGGCAAATCTGGATGGAAACGGTTATAAGATTTCAAATTTCCGGTTTGCAGGAGGCAGTTCGCCGAATGTTGGATTCTTTGGAGCGCTGGATGGGGCGGAGATCCGAAATCTGATGCTGGAACCAAGAAAGCCGGTCAAAGGAGTGCGTCAGGTGGGAATTTTGGCAGGAAATGCGAAGGATTCCAAGATTTTTAATTGTCAGGTAAAAGGCGATGTGGAAGGAACCGGAGCGGTCGGTGGAATGATCGGGCACATGGAAGGCAGCACGGTGGAAAACGGAATGGCACAGGTAACCGTCCGAACGACGGGACGTGCAGCCGGAGCGCAGGCGCTTGCGGGCGGAATCGCCGGGGAAGCGGCGGATGATTCTCGTATCATTGACTGCCAGGTCCGCACCGGGGATAACAGCACCTCGCGGATTCAGGGAACGGATGCGACTGTCGGCGGAATCGTGGGGCTTCAGAATGGGGCGGCTCTCTACAATACCTATGTAAATGGCACGATCGGCGGTTCTGGCAGCCAGAATGTCGGAGGACTCGTTGGAGAACGAATCAGCGGAGACTTGAAAGTGGGGCGGTTTGAGGGAATGATCGGTCAGTCGGGAACCGGGGCTGCCGGACACAGAGGAACCTTTATCGGATACCGCGCACCAGCTAATTATTTTAAATATGGGGATGACATCGCGTACCTGTTTGCGGATACGGAGGCGAAAATCGCAAACAATGTCTGTGGAAGCGGCATTTCAGATGATAACCAGTATACATACGCGGCGCACATCGGATATTCCCACGCGAAGGACAATTTCTTCACGCTGGTATCCGGCGGTGTCACGCGGGATGTGGACGAGCGATATTTTTATGAAGAACTGGAACAGGGGATTCTCTCAATTGTGGATGAAGAGCTGGGCGGGGAGATGGATGCGGAGTCGGTCGGGTACGATCTTGACCATTTTGCACCAAATGATGCGGGACGCCCGGTCCGTGGTTATCTGATTACGATTCCGCAGGTCGATACCGTCTCCAATGGAACGAATTATTACGATGTGGCAGTGCTGGAAGCACGGGGAAATGGCGCGTATTACCGGACACTCGATAAAAAACACCGCGGTGCGGTGGCACCGGGAAAGACGGTGACGGTCAGCACCTCGGCAAAGCAGGCGGAAAAAGCGCGCTTTCAGATGGAGGGAGTTCCGACGTATACGCGTGGGAAGAGCCGGAAAGATACTACTTATGTAAATGGCGGCGAGTACCGTTTTACGATGCCGGAGGAAAATACGCAGGTGTCGGCGGTTTATAAAAAGGTGGCAGTTTCGGTCGGTCTGACGCCGGGCGTGACGAAATTCCAGGTGGTGCAGGAGCGGACCGGAAACCGGAAACATCCGACGAAAGTCACACGCGTGATGGATGGAAATGGAAAATTAATTGCGACGTACATCCATGGAAATCTGCAGGCGGGAACACAGGTGCAGCCGGTGACGGTGCAGGCGATTGTGGATCGGAATAATGATGTGGCGGATGCATCGGTGCGCTGGAGTATCGATGATTCAGATTTGATTACGTTACTTCCAAATGACGATGAGGAAAGTGGTTATACGAAAAAGAGCGCGTCAGTCCAGGTAAATTTAAATAGTTCGTTTATCACTGATATAGTCCGGAAACTGGAAAAAGAGCAGGCAGACCGCGGATACCAGTATGCGATCGGAAGCGACATATACGGAGCAGGGTATCAGAACGGCGGCGTAGCGGTGCTGACGGCAGAGACGAAACCGGCAGCGAGCTTTGATGGGAAGCCGTGCCGGGGAAATGCGCGGATTGAGGTTACGTTCCAGATCAAGGATCAGACCTATGTAGCCAATGAAGGTGCGGCACTAAATCAGGATCAGTTGAAATTTGAGGTGGTGCGGACATTAAACGGAAATCGGAAACATCCAGATGAAACGATCCGGGTTACGGCACCGCAGGTCTTGAGTGCGTCTTTTACACCCGATTATTTTGACCGGAAAGATATATCGTGGACTGTCGATGACGCAGCACTGATTTCGGTGGACGGAGAGGACAAGTCTGCCGGTGTGCAGGCGAAAAAGGATGCAAAATGGATCCGGGATCTGATCGCGGCAGATCAGGGCAGACATGTGAATACACCGTATGAAATACAGACAGCTTCCGGCAGCCGCACGACGAAGGTGACAGTGATCGGCGATGATATGCTTGGAAACCGGCAGACGGCATCGTGCAGAGTACAGGTGGATTTCCGGACAGTGGACGAATCGAAGATTTGTGTGGAAGGCATCAGCCTTATACCGAAAACGCTGCAATACGAGATCAAACGCACCCGGACGGGGGCAGGTTATCGTCCGGCGGAGGCATGGACGGGAACCGGTGCGAAAAAGCTGGCAGCGTCGGTATTTCCGGCGCAGGCGTTTAACCAGAAAGTGACATATCAGGCAAGTGATGATTCGCTGTATGTATCATCGGATGGAACCGTGACGGTCAATACGACGGCTTCCTGGATACAGGAGCTTGACCGTCAATACTTAAAATCAGGCAGCCATACGACATATGTGACCGTGAAAACCGAGGATGGTGGCTTCACGGACCGGGCGGCAGTCACAATTCAGTATGAGGCGGTCGATCAGACATACAGCGGAGGTTCCCATTCGGGCGGAGGTTCTCATTCGGGCGGCGGCTTGGGTGGAGGCTCTTCTTCTGGAAAGGGGGCAGCGGCAGGAAGCAGTGCAGCGAATGCAACCGGACCGGCATCGGGGGTCAGTGATTTGACAGGAGCGGGTATTGGAAATCTGACAGAAGGACAGGCAGGCCCCGGGCGCCCCGGGCAGAATGCGGATGCGGCAGCCATACCGGAATATGTAGTAGCTGGAAACTGGCGGAAGAATGCAGATGGAAGCTGGCAGTTTGAAGCGGGCGGTAGAAGCTATGCTTCTGAGTGGGCGGCTGTCCACAATCCATATGCCGATCCGGCAAAGGGGCAGAGTACGTTTGACTGGTTCCGATTTGATGCAGATGGCAGGATGGTGAACGGCTGGTATACGGATGTGGATGGAAACACATATTATCTCTGGACGGAAATGGATGGAACACAGGGGCGTATGCTGACTGGCTGGAACTGGCTGCCGGGAAGCGATGGAGTGTTTCATTGTTACTATTTTCAGGAAAAATCTGATGGAATGAGGGGGCGTTTGTATCGAAATACGCACACCCCCGATGGGAATGTAGTCAATGCGGATGGTTCCTGGGTGCTGGACGGAATAGTACAGACGAGAAGCTGAGAGAGGAGAAGAGAAGAAAACAGAGGCAAACAGGAAAATGAAGTGGAATGACACGAAAAGAATAAAAAATGGGGGTATAAAAAATGAAACAGGATAAGAAAACAACCAATAAATCGGGATGTACAGCCGTACTGGCAGCAGCCATGATCGCAGCCGGAGGTTTCAGCGCTTATGCAGGCAATCAGGGGACGCATGGCGGTGAATGGAAGGACACAGAGAGTCTGAGATGGGAGTGGCAGAATGGAGAGATGAGTTTTTATGGAAATGGAAGTATTTTTTCAGAGCAGCACCCAGAGATCAGCGATCCGGAATATTACCTGAAAGAGGCAGTCCGTTATCCGGGGGAAGCAAATCCAGGGTGGAATACGAAGGGAGAACCGAAAGCAAATTATAGCTGGGCTTCGGTCGAAGAACTGCAGAAATTTGTCAATAGTTTTGACTGGATTCATTTGGATGAAAAAACGCGTCTTCTGTATGTGCATAACCGGATTGCAAACGGAGAGGGAGGTTTTAACCAGAATCATTACGGTTCGCCGGAAGAGGCAAAGGATTTCCCGGTTTTGGAAGGAGGCGTTGGCGTCTGCCGGGATTTCGCGGAAGAATTTCAGTTCCTATGCCAGATCGTAGGGCTGGAGTGTGTGACCTACACGCCGGAATATCTCCATGATGCGTGCCTGGTGCGGATCGGCACGCAGTGGTATGCGACGGATCCGACCTCCAGCCTGCCGCTATTTTCAAATGCGAAAACATATCCGGTTGACTTTGAGACGGAGTTTTACCGCTATGAGAATAAGGAGCGGGAGCAGAGAAGAAAGGAGTATGAAGCGGATCCAGACAGTCTTGCCAATGTGCTGGCGCTGACCTTGAGTATGCGGGGAGAAGGGACGATTTCCGAGGCTGCCTGGGAGAAAATACAGGCACCGATGGGGCAGATAGAAGAACAGTGGGGACGACAGGAAATATCAAGACAGGAGTATGAAAAGGGGATTATCTCGCTGCTGAAATCAGTTTGGGGAACTGAAAAATAAAGAAAACGAGGGACTGCCGGTGTTAAGGGGCGCGGGGCAGTAAAAACGAGGAGGAAATTTATGGGGGAGTATCGGTACAGAGAGAATGTGAAACGGGGGATGGCGTTTGTACTGGCAATTATATTGGGAGGAATGGCTTTTTTGCCAGGATTCCCGGTTTTTCCGGCGAAAGCGGCACCTGCGAGCGGTCAGCAGACAACACTGACGACAGCCCATGGCGATACGCTGCTGGGACACAAGCTTTATTGTATCGATAAGGGCGGTTATGCGATCTGGGGAATTGCAGAAAAAGGGGATCTCTATGAAGCACACCGTCCCTCCCAGGCATCCGTTCCGCTGAGCAGTCAGGAACAGAAATATGTATTTTGGGCGATGCTCTCGCTCAGAGCAGCGCTGGGGGATGAAAAGGCAAATACATTTATCCGGGCGATCAATGTGGCAGCAAAAGCACAGGGAAAACCGGAAATTATCAGGATGGTGTCCGAGGAAGATCTGAAAACAATCCTCTATGTTCCAGCTGTGCGGGCAAAATATCCGTGGCTGGAGGCAGCTGCGTCAAATAGTGAGGCGTACATGCAAATGGGAGGAATGCTGTCTGGCGGAGGCAGCGGAAAGGAAAATACCGGTGTCGGCGGCGGAAAGATTCCAAATGTGATAGCTTCCAGCACCTCGCTGGGAACGGCAAAACAGGTAGATGCGGCGACTATGACGCTGTCGTTTGCGCCGGATGGCTCGGATTGGGATTTTATCCGTTCTGTACCGCTTGAATTTTCAAACAATGACGGTGTTTCATTCAGCCCGGTTCCGACCGATGGATGGACGTATACAAAAACCGACTCGCAGATTATATTTAAAAATCCAAATCCAAAACCGTCGAAAGCCCTGATTCGTTTCCGGGTGGAAGGAACCCCATACGCTTCGGGCGGCGGGGGATATGCTTCGGCGGAGGAGGCGATTGACCAGTCGCTTCAAATCTGGGAGTGTGTGACCTGTTCGGGGACACACGGAGGCGGAACGCCTGCCAAAAGTGATCCGTGGATTCATCAGCGGATGGCATGGATGGAGCTCGGAATGGTTCCGGTTAATTATTTTGCTGAATTGGCGGGCGATCCAACCCCGGTACCGGAGCAGGGAGGCATTCAGTTTGAGGTATTTAGGCATGAAGAGGATTTTACTTCCACCTATAATCTGCAGATGTATAAATACGATCATGAGACAGGGAAAGCGCTGGAAGGGTCGCGGTTTGGCTTCTTTGAGCGCTTTGACGATAAGAACAGGGTAAATACTGAGCGGGACGGAGCTGCCGAATTGTATGAGGGCGGAGAACCATATGCCAGCCATTATCAGGATGAGCCGGTTCTCTGGGATGGTTTCAGACAAGTGGGTTCGGCGGTAACAGATGGCGATGGCTACGCCTCCCAGACGGTGGAACACGGTTATCACTATGACAAGACGTTCTGTGACGGTCATCCGGCACCGACCTTTGTACCAGTTCCAGAGGAAGAGGAGGACGAAGAGGGAGAAGTCATCAATGAGGAAGAGATTGAGGCGGCGCAGGCAGAAAATATCCGCCTGGCAAATAGCTGGCTTTTGTGCGAAGAGGAATGTGAAGGAAAGGCGGGCGGAGACTTTGAGGGCGTCCATTTCCACTGGATAATGGAGGAGGTCGATGCAGGGGAGATAGAAGGCATCGCGTCAGACGGCGGCTCCGAGGGAGAAACACCCGATGCGGGACCGACGACAGGGGCAGACGGGGAAACTTCGTATGCAAAGTCTGGCTGCCAGGAGGACTGTGGGCAGACGTATGAGAAGTTCATTTCCATGAAGTACAGTTATACCTGGAAAGAATTTAAAGCGCGGGATGGATATATTCTGCATGATGAACATGCAGATGACCTGCCAATTGAGATTATCACAACCGATGCATCTGAGCATGGGGCAAATGCAGCCTTTGGAGGCGGATATTCGCGTGATGTGGTGCTGGGAACGAAGAGTGTGAGAAGGAGTCAGGGCATCGGAGAGGCTTCCGGAAATCAGAATGGAGAAAGTGCGGGGAAGAGTCCTGTATTTCCAGGGCCGTTAAAAATGCGTGTTTTGCCGCAGAGGATGGTTCTGTTTACGGCATTGGATGCAGCGCTTCTGGGGAAAGCGACACCGTCGGAGGCGGAGATAGGAGAAAAATCGCAAGATACAGGAAACAAAGCGGGGAGAAAGAGGAATAAGACAAGTGAAAACGAACAGGACATAAATGAAAAAGACAGAAAATTGACACAGGAGAAGAAGGAAGCAACTGCCTCGGAGATGAAAGTATCTATTTCGGACCATCTGGTAAATCGTGTCCAGAAAGGGTTTGTGTTTATTGATGAAGCGGATGATGATTTAGAAGAAGCAGAAAAAGCGGAACGTGCAAGTATTCGGCGATATATGGCAACCGGCTCAGATTTATTGACAACCGAGGCAGGTTTTTATACAAGCTGGCATTCACCTTCTTCGTTGTATCAAAATCCGCAGTTGTCACAAAGAACGGAAACACTGGCGGGTTCGGCAGCAGAGTCACTATTTTTCCCTGCCTATGAATCGGCGCTTGTTTCCGCGAGTGTGGGTTCAGCGATAGAGCCGGGAAGTGCTGGCAATTTCAGCCATTGCAATGGGGCAGACGGCGAGAAAGATGCCTGGAGGATCTACGATCACCGGACAGAGGGCGAGGTACATATCAATAAAAAGGATCTGGATCTGAAACAGGGCGAAAATGAGTCTTACAATGCGCTTGGGGACTCACAGGGGGATGCAACGCTGGAAGGCGCAGTGTATGGCTTGTTTGCAGCAGAAGATCTGCTGCATCCGGATGGGAAAACAGGGGTAGTTTACCGGGCCAATCATCTGGTGGCGGTGGCGACGACAGACAAAAATGGAGATGCCTCGTTTCTGGCATGTACAGAGGCGCCGGGGCGAACCTATGATTATTCGAAAGGGTCGATTGCGGATGCAGCAGATGGATGGCGAAAGAAAGCGCCGGGAAATCTGTATACACAAGATGCGGCGATCGATGACTATACGGCAGATAAAGCCTGGGAGCGGATTTATTATAACAATACGTCAAAGAATGGGAATGCCTGGATTGGACGCCCACTTCTGATGGGGGAATATTATGTCAAGGAATTAAGCCGATCCGAGGGCTTTGAACTTTCGGTTGGAAATAAACTTCACGCAGTTACAAACCTGGGACAGGATCTGGAGGCGGCGGTCCTGGAACCGGGAGAAGGATATGCCCATATTTCCATGCAGATGTATGGGGAAGAGCAGGCAGGCGATGGTGGAGCTGATACGAATGAAATTTTCTTTTCGGCAGAGTCAAAGGACACGAAAGAAGGAGTTTATGAGATTGTGGTGTCAGGGCTGCCGGAGGGCGTGAGCTTTTATCGAAAAGACGAGGGAAAAGGAACGGTTTCGGTGGAAGCTGGGACAGGTGAGTATGAAAAAGTTTATACCGGGGAACTGGCAGTGGCAGAGAACGACTATCAGTATCCAAAGTACAATGCGGATGGCACGCCGATGAATAAAAAGGTTCCGATTGAGTATGCGGCGGGGTGGATGCGCCAGGTCCGGGTGCAGGAACTTGTGCCGGAGACAGTGGAAGCAGTTCTTTTGCAGGCAGAAACGGGAATGACCGAGGAAGAAAATGCGGACAAGCTGGCAAAGATATTTGATGTGGATGACTTTTGTTATTTGAAAGGGAAAGCCGAGCGGGTACTCCGCAGACATGCGAAAATAACACCGAGGACACCGGGAGCAGGTGGAAATGTATATTCCAGTATCTATACCGGCGTATTTGACCGGGGCGTCCGGGAAGGAGAGCGGGACGTGTACGGCGTCAGCGGTGTGACGCCGGGAGAAAAGGCAGAAAAAACGGTGTATGGTTCGCCGGTCCAGACGATTGCGGTGCCGAAAACAAAAGATGGAATCTCAATGACAGTGGGAGACGTGATCACTTCCGTTCTGGATTTTTATCATACCCATCCATATATCAGCTATGGCGGTCTGGACGCGGTGCAAGAGTCTTCGGATTCGTTTGAATTTACGGTATATGCAGGAATTTTAGGAATACCGGAGAATTTCATGGTACTGGGAAGTGATCCGGAGAAAGACAGCCTGATTTTTCACCGGGCAGAGTGGCTGCCGGAGAATATGGAAATGTGTCCGCGTTATGTGTATATACCATATTCAAATAATCGAGGGCGGGATGCATTTGGAACGTATACTGATTATAGGGAAACTACCGCTGGAAATCAGGTGATGGCGTCGGCACTTTTGCAGACAGATGCTGTGATTGAGGGAGATGGTACGATTGTTCCGAAGGAAAATGAGGTAAATGTCTATTACAAAACCGGGGAAATTCCGTATGATGCGGATGGGCAGCCGATCCAGGTGGTTGTTTACCGGGAAAAGACAGAAACACAGCAGCGGGAGGTAACGGAGACAAAATGGGTTCATCAGGCAGCAGCCCGGAATGCAGATGGGAGATACATACTGCGGGTTAACGCGAATTTTACCGACAGTTTTGGCGTGAAAAAAACAAATGCAGGCGTGCTGGAAGAGCTGGGATTTAAGGCGGTATTGAAAGAGAAGAAGGTTACACTGAACGAGGAAGAAGCCGCAATGCTGGGAAATGGTTTCTTTGCCGGCCACCAGATGAACAGTTCCAGCTATTACACGTGGATAAAACAGGCGCGGGCAAAGGCATATGTCGATTCTGGAGGTTCCGGCCTGACAGGGGATGATTCCTATGTGGTCCCGGTGGCACTGGCGTACCCGGGGCAGGAGACCACCTATCAGGATGCCGGGACAAGGAAAGAACCGCTGGGTGTACTGGAGCGAGTGATCCGCCAGAAGATAAAAATCGTCAAAAATATAGCGACGACACCGGAGGGCACCTATGCACATAACACTTATGCGGAAAGTGGGCACACCGATCCATTTACGGAAAAAGAGGGAGGAAACGAAAATGTCGCTTCAGCACTGCCAAATTTCCGCTTTAAGCTCTATTTGAAATCCAATCTGGAACGTCTGTACCGGAATACGGATGGCGAAATCGTGTGGATGAACCGGGATGGGGAAGTCGTCTCGTTGCCGGAGGTAAAAAAGAATTTTCCACTGCTTAGAGAATCCTTTGCTCCGGTTCAGAAAATTTTCACGCAGGTAATTCATAAAAAAGATTCCCAGACGGCTGGTTCCATCAATAACAATGTCTGGGGCAGCGCAGTGACGGCCAAGGAACGTCTGTATGAATATGGAAAAGACGGGCAGATCGCGGATTCGAAAGAGGTCAATCAGGGATATACAAGACTTCTTGAGACGGTCATGCGGACCAAGGAAGATGGAGCGGGAGCGGTACGGGAAGTTTCCGGCTATCAGTATGAGAAATTTTTCGATGCGATGGCGGTGGCGAACCGGGATAAATGGCAGCGGGCAGACGCAGCAGATACATCCTTTAAGCCGTTTGCGTGGATCCGTACGGGCATTTTTGGAACCGGTGGCGGAGAAATAAAAGATCCGGCGCATCATAACAATGCGGCGATACAGAACCAGAGCCGTACGTCGGAAGCAGCCATAGAAAATGCAAAACGGTCGGATGCTGTCCGTCAGTTTGCGATGGACTGGTATTTGAAGGATGAGGTAAAGAAGCAGAACATTCAAGCATCGGGCGGACAGGAAGGCTACCCGGATTATATCTATGATGAAGCATTACATCAGGCAATTTTAAAAGCAGAGGAATATTTGAAGCCGTTTTTCTCCTATGATTTGGACGATTTATACGCGATTGAGTGGGACAGCGCGGAAAATGGAGGTTCCGATCGGGACAAAACAACGTTGTCAGCAGAAAAATTAAAAAAATCCGAGGAAGGTTATTATTATGGCGTTTCGAAATACCTTCCTTACGGAACCTATGTGGCAGTCGAGCAGCAGCCGTATTCGGGAGCACTGGAAGATTTCAAAAACCAGCATTATCGGATCGACCAGCCGAAAGAAATAGAAGTCCCGTCGGTTTATGAGGCAGGTGGAAACCTCGTATCTCCGGAAAAAAAGTCAGCGGATTATCAATATGACGCCTCGGCATCGCCGGAAACGCTGGCGGCGAACTATCAGATCCGGATGAACGAAGAGTGGGGAGATACGAATCAGGCGGATTTGAGGAAATATGTGATCCGCGCACATGGACAGGATGGAAATTATGAGATTTATAAGTATGGTCTGGATGCGGATAAACGGCAGGGAACGATCTCCTATCCAGGCGGAAGCTATGACTACAGCGGATTTTCGCCCGCTCAGAGGGAAATGGCGCCGTACAAGGACATTTATCGGTCTGAAAATGCAAACAGCCGGTACCGGAGCAACGAGAAGGTAGAAAGCTATTACCGTTATGGTTCGATCTCAGAGCAGGCAGGGTGGGCAGATTCAGTGGAATATCCGTATGGAGAGAAGGCGGATGATAACAATCCGGCGGGATTTTATCTGAAAGATCATGTCAGGACAATCACCGGGGCGCTGACCGGGTTTGACGGGCGGTATTTTCAGGGATTGGTGCCTTACAGTGTGACAGAACCGGCGGCGGAGTCCGCCTATGATGCGTTGGGATTTTCCGGCTACGCGGATGGAAAATACCGGAATACGTTTTATGCTGCAAAGCTTCGGATTGAAAAACTAGATTCGGAGACGGGAGAGAATATTCTGCATGATGATGCGGTGTTCGCTATTTATGCCGCCAGCCGGGACACGTCGAAATACAGCGAGGGGGAGGTGCAGTTTTATGAAAAAGATACACAGGTGACAGCCAGCCGGGAATTTTTGGAGGCAATGGGGGCAAAGAAAATCGCGCCGGTTGATTTGAAAACGCTAATTCCGTCAAAATACCCCTGGAAAGCACCTTATACAGGAAAATATACAGGCATAATCCCGGCAGGAACTCCGATTTGCAGTGAAACCGATCAGGTGGTGATGCAGGATGCCTTTGGGACGCGGACGGGCATATTCCGGGTTTATTCGACGCTGCAGGATTTTGGTGGTTTGGGGGAAACTCTGCCGTCCAACCAGAATACAGGATATCTGATCACGCCGCAGCCGCTGGGAGCAGGAGCCTATGTGTTGTGTGAATTATCTGCACCAGAAGGATACGTGAGAACGAAACCGATAGCGGTGGAAGTGTATTCGGATGAAGTGACGTATTATCGGGACGGAGAGCGCGGTCAGCGGGTGGCAGCTGCCGTGTATGGAGAAATGGTAACCCGGATAAGCAGCAACGGAGAAGCAGTCCAGAATTCGGATGGAACAAAGCCAAATGGCAATAAGCCGCAGGACCGGGGGGATGTGGCGCGGATTTATGTAGGAAATACGCCGATCCGGCTGGAAATCGCGAAAGTAAAACAGGAGGAAACGGAGATTTTGTTTGAGTTGAGCGATCGGCGAGAGGGAACTTTGACCGAGCTTTCGAACCGTTATGGTCTTGAAAATCTGGAACTGGCGTACAATGCGTCGGGAACGTTCCTTGGGTATGGGTGGTCAAAGGGCTGGCTGGATAGTCTGAGGGCAAAACAGGAAGCCGGGGAGTGGATTGACCTGATTTATGAGGATCAGGTTTTTACTGGAAAGGCGATCTGGCATCGGGTTCCAGATACGGCGCACGCACTTAACCGCTATCTTCCAGGTGCATCGATGTGCCTGTATGATGCGATCGAGGTAAAGAAGAACGGGGACAGTGAGGACCGGGCGTATGCCGGTGTCAATGTGGTGCGCGATTCGTTTGGAAATGTGATCCGGATGTATGTGCAGAAAGGTTATGCGGGAAACCGGCTTCTGTATGTGAAGGATTAAGAACAAGAGGGGGAAATTAACAATTATACACGATATACGCAGGATGACCGGTTCAACGACCAGGGGAAAGGCAGATGGATTCTCAAGTGGGTTGAACGCGAAGATACAGACATTTTATATTACGATCTCGGGGCTCTGGAGGTATTTACGACACTCCGGGGCGTGCGGTATGCCTATAACGAAAAGGGCGAACTGGTGCGTCCAAAAGACGGCGAACCGATCTATGCGATGAAAGACGGCGTTCCATTTCTGGAAATTGTAAGCCCCAGCTATGAAGAACTGGCGTACAGCCGGAAAGAAAGGCGGTTTGAATACGTTCCGTCCGGGACAAAATTCTATCATCTGGCATCAGACGGAAGCCGGGACAGCGAGGTAGAACCGTACACGGGAATGGCATATGTGACGGAGGAGAAAACCGGCAAAACATTGGTGTGGGTGGTCCGGGTATCGAAGGATCGCTATGAAAATGTGATTGCCAGGGATAAGATAAAGACTGGCCGCGTGGCAACGATGTATGCTGATACGGAACAGGAATACACGATCGGGACATATGACGGAGGTCTGCTGCAGCCCCATGTCAATCCGGTTTTGAATGAAAATGGGCTGCCGGTTTATTACCAGCGTTCCGATCAGACCTATATAAAAGGATATCCCGTTTATGATCGGGATGGCGATTATGTGCGTTACCGATACAGCGATCTTCTCAGAGCTTACAATGCCAATGCATGGGATCTGCAGTTGAAAGCAGCGCTCTATGATATTGGAAATGATCCGGAAAAACGGGAAGATGACCGACCACTGTACCATCGTCAGGGTGAGGCGTATCTGATGGAAAACAGCTGGATAACCGGGGATGAAATGCCAAACGATCCGTTCCATACACGGATCAGAGATGGGCAGGTGGACGTTTTAAAACGCGTCCCGGTGGGAACGTATATTTTAGAGGAGACGCGTGCCCCATCCGGCTATGCGAAACGGATGCCGGCAGGTCTTACGGTAGAGGAAACCTGTGAGGTACAGGAGCTGTACCTTACTAACCGCCCGATCACGGTGCAGATCGAAAAGATCGACGCGCCAGAACAATATCAGCAGCCAGTCCGGGACTATGATCGCATTTTGAATGAATCGGATTCTAAGACCTGGGAGGAAGGAAAAGGGGGGTATACGTTTTCAAGTGTGGAAGGAGCCGTGTTAGCGCTCTATCCGGCAAAAAGAGTTGCGAGTGATGATTTGGAAGCACATCCGTCCGGGTATTATCTGGAAAAGAAAGGGGAACTTCCGGCGAACTGGACAGTACTAGATGAGAGAAACCAGAAAAAGACAGTGACTGCCAAATGGATCGTCGGAAAGACGCCAATGGCATGGGAGGGGATTCCGGCAGGCGATTATATTCTCGGGGAGATAGAGACGCCTCCGGGATATCTGACAAATCAAATAGAGGTGGAAATCCAGGAAACTTCTAAGCTGCAGCTCATCACGATGCGGGAGGATCATATAAAAACCGCCTTTTTCAAATATGAGGAGAAGGATGGAAAAAAAGAATGTCTGCCGAATGCATATGCGGCGGAGCTGACCCTGTACGAGGCAGTGACAGATGAAAATGGAATTGTCATGGAAGCGGATGGAACACCGCGCTATGACCGGGAAAAACGGGTGACGAGCTGGAAGAGCGAAGATGCGAAAGCCTACAGCCAAGGAAGCGACAGCTTTGCAGCCCGCTATCAGAAGCTGTATGCAGAATGTCACACAAGGTTTAACACGGTTGCATGGTGTGGATATACCGCTGAAAAACAGGAAGAAACGGCGACAGAACAGGGCGAATCAGTGCGTCAGCTCTGGAATCTGGGAAATGGTTCGCAGGTGCTTGTTCAAGTAACGAAAAATCTGCAGCCGGATGGAAAAGCAGGCTACAGCTATGATTTCCGCTGGAATTACCAGACGGAGGGGACTCTGGTCAGTTATGATACCTCCGATGGGATTCACCGGATTGATTATTTACCGCTGAATCCGACGAAAAATGATTTGGCTTCGAACAGAAAGAAAGGCTATTACGTTCTGGTGGAGACGAAAACACCAAGCGGCTATCAGAAAGCAACACCGAAGCCGGTGATTGTCGAAGAAACTGCTGAAATTCAGCTTTATGGGCTGGAAAATAGGGCAAAGTCTGTCTATATTTCCAAGCTGGGAAGCTCAGGAGAGGCATCCGAAGAGGCAATTTATCTGGCAGGCGCAGAACTTGCTGTTTTCCGGGCGGCACAGGATGGAAGCCTGATGCAGGAAAAAGAATATTTAGTGGAACGCTGGATTTCTGGATCGGATGGAAAATTTACAGAGGAAGAAGCAGAAAAACAGGAGATTCCGGCAGGCTGGAAGGCAGGGGACTGGAAGCCGCATCGGATTTCTCCGATTGCCTATGGAGTGTATTATCTGGTGGAACTTTCGGCACCGGCAGGTTATCGCCTCATGGAACCTAAGAAATTTACGGTGGCGGCTGCTTCGGGGGAGACAATCGAAGCGGTTAATACGTTGAAACAGGGACGGGTTCGGGTTGAAAAGGTGGATGAGAGAAAGCCAGAGGAAAAACTGGCAGGTGCGGTGTTTGAAGTGAAAAACAGAGAGACGGGAGAAAAGGTTCAGATGGAGACAGACGAGAGCGGTCAGGCGGAAAGCCCGTTTCTGCCAATCGGAACGATAGGGGAGAATGGAAGCTGGATTCCGTACCATTACGAAGTCCGTGAGACGATGCCGCCGGATGGATATCAACTTATTCCGCGCGTGTACGAGGTGCTGATAGAAGATCAGAAGGAATGCGAGGTGCTAACGTATGATCTGACGGTGCCGAATGAAACAACGAAAATCAAAATTTCCAAGCTGGATTTCGATACGGGTCTCTTTGTGTCAGGAGCAAAGCTGGCAGTGTATGAAGCGGGAGTTTTGGATGGTGTGTACACTGAAGCGGGTGAGGCATTGGAAACCTGGATCTGCGATGGGAAAACACACGTGATAGAAGGAAAGCTGATTGCCGGGCACACGTATCTTCTGAAAGAACTGGAAGCGCCGGATGGATACACTGTGCAGAAACCGATGATTTTCACGGTGTCAGATACAGGCAGGGGGATTAACGCAGCCAGAGATGGTGCAAATGTGCTGGAGACAGAGACAGCAGACGGTTTATTTGACAGTATAACGTCTCTGCAGGTGCAGGGAAGAAAAGCGCTTCGTCTGGTGAGAACTCTGTGGGATTTGGACAGTGGGGAAGAACTTGTACTTTCTTCACTGATGGAAGCTTCTGTGCCTTATCTGGAACGAGAAAAATGTGAAAAAGAGGGGGTGGCGGAAGGACATCGTTTCGAATTGCGGGAGATCATTGAGTTCAGTGACGGCAGCCGCCGGACGATAGAAAAAAATACATTCCGTCTGAATTGGGATGAGAACGGACATTATCCGCTGACGCTTCGAACATTAAAAGGAACGAGGTATCGTCTGGAAGAATATCATCAGAAAGAGACAGATGGCAGGGAAGTGGAAAGCTGGATCCCGGAAAACAGAGATGGCCTGGGATATATCCGTGAAATACGAAATCCGGAATACAGCGACCCTTGTGGCATCCGCGCCGTTTCACCGATTGGAAAAGACGGAGCAGCGGTGCTGCCGGGAAGTGTAATTGTATATGAAATTACATATCGGAACCAGTCAGATAAAAAAGAAAATATGAAGATTGGACTGGAAATTCCAGCTGGGTGTGAACTAATGACAGCGGCTTCGATGGGCGCAAGGTCCTGCCAGGTCAGCAGGCCGTTGTAATCCACCGTCACCAGCTCTGCGCCCATATGGAAGCCGACGTTGTCGTAGCCGAAGCGGCGGTGAATCTCGCCGGAGACGAGGTGCTC
>ENA-ORLW01000894-ORLW01000894.1-human-gut-metagenome-genome-assembly--contig:-NODE-894-length-38368-cov-6.969810_pt1 | contig 38368 bp, 43 predicted proteins | sample MGYA00243017_ERZ508829 | MGnify/ENA primary metagenome ERZ508829 (study PRJEB26277, sample SAMN04329776) | human gut metagenome | biome: human-associated habitat | host: Homo sapiens | place: USA...
ACATCCTCGCCCTCCTGGGCTACGATCTTCAGCAGAACGCCGTCATGCTCGCTGGTGACCTCGTTGGTCAGCTTGTCGGTGGTGATCTCCAGCAGCACATCGCCGGTCTTTACGGCATCGCCCTCATGCTTGATCCACTGAGAGACGGTGCCCTCCTCCATGGTCAGGCCCAACTGGGGCATACATACTTCAAAAGCCATAGTTCTCCCTCCTTACTTGTTCAGCACGCGCTTTACCGCGGCCACGATATCCTCCGGGTGGGGGAAGTTCTTGTCCTCCAGCACGGGGCTGAAGGGGGAGCAGATGTTCAGGCCGCAGACACGCTCCACCGGAGCGTCCAGCTCGTCGAACAGCTCCTCGCCGATCTGAGCGGAAAGCTCGCCGGCGAAGCTGCCGCGCTTGACCTCCTCGGAGACGATGATGGCGTTGTGGGTCTTGGAAACGGTCTTGACAATGGCGTCCCAATCCAGGGGCACCAGAGTGCGCAGGTCCAGCACCTCGGCCTCAATGCCCTCCTGGGCCAGCTTGGCGGCAGCCTCCAGGGAGAAGTTTACCTCGCGGCTCCAGGTGATGATGGAAATATCCTTGCCCTCCCGCTTCACAGCGGCCTGGCCCAGAGGAATGGTGTACTCCTCCTCGGGGATCTCCTCCTTCTTGGCGTACAGCAGCTTGTGCTCCAGGAAGATAACGGGGTCATCGTCCCGAATGGCGGTCTTCAGCAAGCCCTTGGCATCCGCAGCGGAGCAGGGAGCCACCACCTTCAGGCCGGGGAAGTGGCAGAAGAAGTTCTCCAGCGACTGGGAGTGCTGGCCGGCGTTGCGGCGGCCGGCACCCATGGGGGCCCGCAGGACCATGGGCACATTGCACTGGCCGCCGGTCATGTAGCGGATCTTGGCCGCCTGGTTGAACAGGGGGTCGGCGCACTCGGTGGCGAAGTCGTCATACATCAGCTCCACCACGGGACGCAGGCCGCGCATAGCCGCGCCTACGGCCATGCCTACGAAGCCCTCCTCGGAAATGGGGGTATCAATGACCCGGTTGGGGCCGAACTCCTCCAAAAAGCCCTTGGTAATGGCAAACACATTGCCCATAACGGCCATGTCCTCGCCCATGATAAAGACATTTTTGTCCCGGAGCATCTCCTCGTGCAGGGCCTCACCGATGGCCTTGCTGACAGTAATCTTTTTCATCGTGCCACACACCTTTCATTGTCGCTCACATACATATCGTCCAGCACCGTGGCGGGATCGGGATACTCAGACTCGTCGGCAAACTTAACGGCCTCGGTCATCTCGGCATCCGCCGCTGCGGTGATCTCGTCCAGCTCCTCCTGGGTAGCACCCAAGGCCAGCAGACGCTCGCCCAGCTTCATGATGCCGTCGTTCTCCAGGGCGTGCTCCATGTACTCCTTGGGACGGTACACGGCGGGGTCGCCGCAGTAATGGCCCTGATAGCGGTACACGGTGGCCTCCACCAGATAGGGGCCCTTGCCGCTGCGGGCATGCTCCATGGCCTTCTGCATGGCCTCGTAAACCTCCGTGGGGTTGGTGCCGTCCACGATGGCATAGGGCACGCCGTAAGCCTCAGCACGGCTGGCCAGATGGGAGGTGTTGGTGACCCGGTGGATCTCGGTGGACACGCCGTAGCAGTTATTTTCAATGAACCACACCATGGGAAGCTGCCATGCGGCGGCCATATTCAGAGACTCGTGGAAGCTGCCCTCGTTGGTAGCGCCGTCGCCGAAGCAGCCCACGGTCACCGCGCCGTCGCCCAGGATCTTGGAGGCCAGGGCGCTGCCGGCGGAGATGGGCTGGCCGCCGCCTACGATGCCGTTGGCGCCCAGGTGGTTCATCTTCTCCATATCCGCAATATGCATGGAGCCGCCCTTGCCCTTGCAGTAGCCGGTCTTCTTGCCGAACAGCTCGGCCATAGCCAGCTTGGGGTCAGCGCCCCGGGCAATGGCGTGGCCGTGGCCGCGGTGGGTGGAGGTAAAGTAGTCCTGGGGGCCGATGGCGGCGAAAGCGCCGGCCTCAGCGGCCTCCTGGCCGATGCTCAGATGGATGTTTCCTGCCAGCATACCCTTGGTGAAGCATTCGGCGGCCTTCTCCTCGAAGGTACGGATGCGCACCATCGTGCGGTAGAACTCCAAAAGCTGCTCCTTACTGTACATTTCCTTAGTTTTCTTTTCAGCCAATGTTCTCACACCTTTCTTTTAGCTGCCCCTTACGCCTGCTTGGGCGTGAACAGGGGCACTTCCAATTCGTCGTCAAATTTTCTTCCCATGACCAGCCCGCCGATTTCGGCGATGATCACATCCACGGTGAGCAGCACCTTGGTGCCCTCCACCAGATGGCCGCCGTGGGCATTGCCGTAGCGGTCGCTGAGGCTCATGTGTACATGGAGGTTCGTGACCCCCTGGTCATCATGGCAGATGATGCCGCTACCGGCGGTAAGCTCAATGGGCCCCGTCAGGTGCAGCACCTCGCCGTAGCCGTAGCCGGCCTTCTTGTCCGGCAGCTCCACGGGATTGCAGTAGGCAACGCCGTCCAGGCTGCCGATGGCGCTGAGGATCACGCCGTTATTGATGCCGGCCCGGCGGCAGGCTTCCGTGAGGCCCTGCAGCACATCCGTGCCGGGACGCAGCCGCACGGCGATGACCCGGGTCAGATTGCCCTGGGCCATTTCCAGAATGTCATTCATGGTTATTCACTTCCTATTCCGTTAAAGCTCGATTTGCTGCATCGGTTCCGTCAGCGGCAGGACCCGCAGCCCGCTGTCCGCCGCCCCACGCGGCATACGCCGCGCCATATCCTGCATATGCATCCCGTCGTCCTCCGGAAAGAGGACGTGGTAGACACACAGCGTATCCGTGTCAAAATGTCCGTGAAACAGGCGGGTATTATAATAAGCCTGGTAAAACAGGGGATTGAGGAACACCGCGTACAGGGGTGTTCCCGCCAGCCGGGAGAAATCCTCGTGGAGATAGTCGCTGTCCGCCGTGAACAGCACCCGCCGTCCGTCAAAGCTCAGCAGATAGCACACATGGGGCACGGACCGGTACTCCTCTCCCAGATGGGGCACCATAAACGCCTGCACCGAAATACCTGGCTCGATCTGTATGACGGCCCGGTCCGTCCCGCGGCACAGCGGCACGCAGGGGATGCCCTCCTGCTGCAGCCACCGGCTGAGCTTCTGCACCGCCGGGGCCTCGTCCTTCGGATAAAACAGGCCCTTCACCCTTCGATGCTCCAAAAGCGCCCGGACCATCTCCGGGTCAAAGTGATCGGGATGGTAGTGGGTGAACAGCAGATAGTCCAGCCGCTCAAAGGGCGGCTCGCCCCGAAGCATGGCCTCCCGGCAGCCGGGGGGCAGGAGGCTGAAGGGATTGTCCTTTCTGCCGAACAGCCCGTCCAGGAGCAGAGCCGTGTCCTGGTATCGGATCAGCACGCCGGCGTTGGCCAGCAGGGTTACGCGGATGGGATAGCGATCCATAGGTTTATTTTTCCTCGCCCACGGTCACATCCATCTTATCCTCGTAATACTTGACCATGGCGATCTGATCCTCGTCGATATGGCCGTTGTCGTTCATCCAGTCCATGACCCGCAGCACCACGTCGGTCATGGGCGTATCCACGCCCATGTGGTGGGCAAAGTGCTTGGCATTGAGGATGTCCTTACGGTGAACAGCTACCCGGGCGCCGGGCTCGAAGTCGCGCTTGATGAGCTTGGGCACCTTGTTTTCATACACAGGGCCGCCGGCAAAGCCGCCCCGGGTGGCCTCGAAGGTGGTCTGCAGGTCAATGCCCGCCTTGGCGGCGAAGGCATAGGCCTCGGCGATAACCACCATATAGGCCCCGGCCACCATGTTGTTCACCAGTTTGGTGACGCTGCCGCTGCCGCCGGTGTAAACGGGATGACCCATGCACTCCAGCAGGGGCTTCACGCTGTCAAACACTTCCTTGTCACCGCCGGTCATAATGGCCAGGGTGCCGGCAATGGCCATGGGATTACCGCCGCTGATGGGGGAATCCAGCAGGTACATACCCGCCTCTCTGACGGTTTTGTATAGATCCTGGATGATGTCGGGGGCGGTGGAGCTGAGGTCGATAATGATGTTGCCCCGCTTGCCGTAGTGTACGGCGTCCTCCACAGACTTGCGGATAATGGCGTGGGTGGGCAGGATCTGCATGATGATGTCACACTGCTTATAAATATCCGTCTGTTCCTTCACCGGCGTACCGCCTGCGGCGGCGAACTCGTCCAAACGGCTCTGAGCCACATCAAAGCCCAGCACCTCGCAGCCGCTCTTTTTTATCAGATTTTTCGCCATAGGCAGGCCCATGACGCCCAGGCCCAGGAAACCGATCTTCATATACATACATCTCCTTATTAAAATACATATGGAAACTCAACAAACTCCTTAGTTTTTCCGCCGCGTCCCCGCTCCCTTCAAGGGAGCGGGGATCACATTGGAAACAGAAAAGGAGTGATAATGGGGGCAATATTATGTCCTTACTTCTTCAGCAGGGACGGCAGCCAGGTGGTCAGCGGGTCCACATAGGTAATCAGCAGCAGCACCACGATGCTGATGAGCAACAGGGGCATCAGTGCCTTCAGGGACTTGCTGAGGCTGGTCTCGCCGATCTGGTTGCTCAGCAGCAGGCACAGGCCCACAGGAGGCGTGACCAGGCCGATGCACAGGTTGAAGCTCATGACGATGCCGAACATCAGGGGGTTGATGCCGTACAGGGTCAGCAGGGGCATCAGGATGGGGGTCATCATAATGATGGCGGCATTGGCCTCCATGAGCATACCGATGATGAGGAACAGCAGGTTCAGCAGCAGCAGGATCAGCACCCGGCTCTCAGTGAGGCTGGAGAAGGTGTCCAGCAGCAGGGCCGGCAGGCCGGAGGTGACCACCACATAGCTGGAGGCCTTGGACAGGCCCACCATCACCATGATGGTGGCGGTGGAAACGGATGCCTCCACAAAGGATGCAGGCAGCTCGCTCCACTTGGTATCCTTATAGATAAACAGGCTCACGATCAGGGCGTACACCACGGCCACGGCAGCGGCCTCGGTGGCGGTGAAGATACCGCCGAAGATACCGCCCAGAATGATAATGGGCATCAGCAGCGCCCAGATGCTGCTCTTGAAGGTCTTGGCCACCTCCTTGGCAGGCATCTTCTCGTGGGCGGGGAGGTTATTGCGCTTAGCATATACCAGGGCGTAGCCCATGAGGCACACCACCAGCAGCAGGCCGGGGATCACCGAGCCGATAAACAGCTTGGACACCGACACATTGGTGATGGAGGCGTACACGATCAGGGTAATAGACGGAGGAATGATGGGGCCCAAAATGGACGAAATGGACGACACGGCCACGGCGAAGGGAGCGGGATAGCCTTCCTTCTTCATGGCGGGAATGGTCAGGCCGCCAATGGCGGAGGCCGTGGCCACACCGGAGCCGGAGATGGCGCCGAACAGGCCGGAGGCCACCACCGTTACCAGGGCCAGGCTGCCCTTGATGCGCCCGATGAGGGCGTTGGCCACATCAATGAGCTTCCCTGTTATACTGCGGGACATGAGGTTGCCCGCCAGGATGAAGAAGGGAATGGCCAGCAGGGAGGAGGAGTTCATACCGGCAAAGAGTTTCTGGGGCAGCACCAGCATGGGCAGGTCCGCCATGTTCAGGGCTATCAGGGTGCCGATGCCCAGGGAGATAAAGATGGGAATGCCCAGGAAGGACAGAAGCAGCAGCAGAATAAATACGAGCAGTCCTGCGTTCATACGGCGGTGCCTCCTTTCTTTTCGTCAGCCAGTTCCTGAATGTTCTTGAGAATGACCTCTACGGAGGTCAGCACCATCAGCGCCGTGCCGATGGGTACACAGGTATAGGGAATGGACATGGGCAGGCCCAGGCCGGCGGAGGTGTTAGGCGCGCCGCTGCGCACCAGCTCCAGGGAGAGGATGAACAGGTATACCAGGAACACCAGGCCCACCGTCGTGGCGCAGATGGTGAAGATCCGGCGCACATGGGGCTTCAGAACGTTGAGCAGAATGTCGATCTGCAGGTGGCTGTTGCGCCGCACGGCAATGGCCGCGGCCATCATCACATTGAAGATGAACAGGTAGCGCACCAGCTCCTCGCTCCAGGCCGGGGAATTGTGGAACACATACCGCATGACGACCTGGTAGAACATAATCAGCACCATGGCCGGCACGGACACGGTCAGAATGACCTTCTGGATCTTCTCCAGAATATCCAGAAATTTGGAATACGCTTTGATCACAACAATTCTCCTCCTCTCTTAGCCCTTGGCAGGATCCATGGCGGCGATGCGCTCCACCCAATCGGCAAACTGGGGATAGTTAGTGGCGGCAAAGTCCTTGAAGTGCTCGGCGAAGGCGGCGTTATCCACCTCGATGATGGTCTTGCCCTCGTCCTCCAGCTCCTGCCAGGCCACGGCATCCTTGTCTGCCTGCTGCTCACTGATGGCCCGGCCCGCAAAATCGGCGGCCTCCAGGGTGGCCTTCTGAATGTCGGCGGGCAGGCTCTCGAAGTACTTCTTGTCCATGATCACCACATTGCAGCCGTACACATGGTTGGTCTTGATCCAATAGTTGCATACCTCGTCAAAGGCGTAGTTCACGGAGTCCACCACGGGGTTTTCCTGGCCGTCCACGGTTTTCTGCTGCAGAGCGGTGTAAACCTCGTTCATAGGCACCGGTGTGGGGTTGGCCCCCGCCCACTGCCAGGTCTTCAGATACATCTCCAGGTTGGGGGCCCGGAGCTTGAAGCCCTTGAAGTCGGCAATGGTTTTCAGCTCCTTGGTGGCGCACACCACACAGGGACCGCGGTAGGACGCACCCATGAGCTTGAAGCCAGCATCATCGCCCACGGCGTCCTTGATCTCCTGGCCCAGGTCGCTGTACCACACATTCATAAAGTGATCGTAGCTGCTGAACATATAAGGCATCGCCTCAATGTTGGCCAGGGGGGTAAAGGTAGCCAGCGTACCGATGGATTCGCACATCACATCGGCCACACCTGCGTACATGCCCTCCAGCACCTCCGCCGTGGTGCCCAGCTGGGCGCCGCCGTACAGGTCTACCTGCACCCGGCCGTCGGTCAGCTCCTTGATCTTCTGGGCGAACAGAACGCCGGTGTCATAGGCGTTATCGCCCTCGGTGGAGTTCAGCGCTATTTTCCAGCGGTATTCCACCTTCTCGTCGTTCGCGGTGCTTGCACAGCCCGATAACAGGCCCGCCAGCATCAGGCCCGCCAGCACCGCTGCCATCAGCTTTTTCATACGGTTCCTCCTAACTCTCAAAGTTTTCTCAAATTCACTCTCTAAAGATGGTAATTTGGTATTACCATCTAACCACGTTGCCGAAATAGCACCTTTTTCGCCCCTCGTCAATCCGCAATAAAAGCCGAATTTTGAGGGTGGGAGTTGTCTATTGTGTATAAAAAGGCTTCAATAAATTTATCGAAACGAAAAAAGAGGGGATATACCCCTTTTCCAGGGGGTATATCCTCCTCTTTTTCTTGTCGGGAAATAAACTCTCAGGCCTCCTCCTCGCCGCTGTCCCGGGCGGGATAGCACTGCGCATATTGGGAAACGATGTTCAGGTGTCGGATCATCGCCTCCTGGGCCCCTGCCGCATTGCGGCTCTTTACGGCCATATATATTTCATGGTGGGTCTGCTGGGTCAGCTCCTTGTAGCTGGGCAGGTCCCAAAACCGCATCCGCACATCGGCGATAAGATTATTCACCAGATAAATGGTGGAGGCCAGCATGGCATTGTGGCTGGCCACGGCCAGGGCATCGTGAAACTCCACATCGTGCATATAGTTGGCGGGATCCTCGTCCAGGTTGCGGATGGCCTCGTCCAGGGCGGCCATATCCTCCTCCGTAGCCCGCTCGCAGGCCAGGCCCACGATGCCCACCTCGATGACCCGGCGGAACTCATTGAACGGCTCTGTGCCGCCCATCTCATTGGAGCATTCGATCCAGCTGCGGGCCTTCTGAATATAGTCTGCGTCCCGCAGCAGCACCTTGCGGTTGCCCCGGCCGTCGATGGCGCCCAGAAATTCCAAAATAGCCAGGCACTCTCGCAGGGAGCCGCGGCCCACACCCAGCATTTCCGCCAGGTCTCTCTCTGAGGGCATATCCTCGCCTACCCGGATATGGCCGTCCTCTATGGCCTTGACCAGCGCCTGCATGATCAGCTCCGGCACTCGCGGCGCAATGTTCTGCTGTATTTTCTCGATATGCATGGCCGTCATTCCTTACCCTTTCCGCTTTTGCCATAATGGGGCAATAATCTTCTTATCTGCCTATTCTACACGGAATTTTTACATAAATCAATGGTATGACCAAATTTTGTTTCAGTTTTTTTATGAGACTCACTTTTTTCTGCTCTGTGATGTGCCGCCCGATGATATTTTTCCCCGCGCTTTGGCATCTATTTTTTTCTTTTGGAGAAGAACGCCGGCCTTAGTGAGAACAAAAAGGGAGGTGTATTTCTATGGATCTGATGCACATCTTCACAGGTCCCGGCGGATATGCCGGTTCTGTAAAATCCGGTATGATGCAGCAGCGCAGAAGGGGAATTTGTGCAATCCGCACAATTCATATAGTAGGATATTGTGCGTTATGACCTCATTTTGGCGGAATCGACTATTGACTTCAATAACAGGTTTTGTTAGAATTCACTCAACACTTTTGAAGCGAAGGAGGCGGCCAGCATGACCAACACCATGAATAGTAAGATGCATAAGACCATGACCGCCGCCTGCGCCGGCGCTGCCTTCTGCTGCGCCTGTGCCGCTTTCCATACTGTCATTCTGTCCGTGCTGGGCGCCATTATTATGGCGTCCATTATTATTTGCATTCTGGTACTGGTACTGCTGGTACTGGTTCTTTCTCCACGCACGCCATTGGCACGGATCGTCGCATGACACGCTGACACGATACAGCAAAGCGGCTCCGCCAACAGGCGGGGCCGCTTTTTTGTATGCCTTCGGCATCGCCGAAGGATCATATATCTTTAAAATCAATGCAAAGGAGAACAAAAACATGAAAAAGAGAGTATTTGCAATGCTTTTGGCTATGGCCATGGTTTTTAGCCTGATGGCCTGCGGCAGCAAGGACAAGGCCGGCGGCAGCGACGGCGATACCATTCGGCTGGGCGGCGTGGGTCCCCTGACCGGCGGCTACGCCAACTACGGACTATCCGTGCAGCACGGTGCAGAGCTGGCTGCCAAGGAAATCAACGCCGCCGGCGGTGTAAACGGGAAAATGCTGGAGGTCCAGTTCCAGGATTCTCAGGGCGACCCCGAGAGCGCTGTGGCCGCTTACGGCAAGCTTATGGACTGGGGCATGAACGTGAGCCTGGGCGCAGTGCTGTCCGGTGAGACGGCCTCTGTGGTGGCAGCGGCCAAGGCCGACGATATGTTCATCATGGAAACCACCGGCTCCGCCGATAAGTGCATCGACGGCAATGACAAGGCCTTCCGCATCTGCTTCTACGATTCCTATCAGGGCACTGCCGCGGCGGACTATCTGAAGGACAAAGCCCTGGCCACCGAGGTGGGCGTATTCTATCAGAGCGATAACGACTACTCCGCCGGCCTGTATAATGCCTTCGCTGCCCAGTGCCAGAAGGTCGGCGTGACCATCAAGGAGACCCAGACCTTCACCACGGCCACCAACACCGACTTTTCCACCCAGGTAAACGCCCTGGTTGCCTCCGGTGTAAAGGTTGTGTTCATCCCCATCTATGCCGAGGAGGCCTCCACCTTCCTGACCCAGGCCAAGGGCAAGTTCGGCTCTGATGTCTACTTCTTCGGTGCCGACGGTCTGGACGGCATCCTGGGCAAGGTCAGCCAGGATGTGTCCATCGCGGACAATGTTCTGATGATGACCCCCTTTGCCGCCGACTCTGCCGAGCCCAAGGTGCAGGCCTTTGTCAAGGCATATCAGGATGCCTACAACGCCACCCCTGACCAGTTTGCCGCCGACGGCTACGATGCCGTGTACGCCGTAAAGGCCGCCATCGAGGCCGCCAAGGGCAGCACCTCCGGCACAGACCTGGCCGCCGTGATGACCTCCCTGACCGTGGAGGGTGTCACCGGTACCATGACCTGGAGCGCCGACGGCAATACCAATAAGGCCGCCAGTGCTATCCTCTACAAAAACGGCGTAGGCACGCTGTTTGGCGGCCAAAAGACCGACTCCGCAGCAGAATAACCGGATTTTTACCTCTCTCACACAAGCCTCTCCATTCTCCCGGCAGACAGCCGGGAGAATGGAGAGGCAGCGCAAAGGAATGACGACTATGACGAATCTGATTCAAACCTTGATAAGCGGCCTGAGCCTAGGCAGTATCTACGCGCTGATCGCGCTGGGCTACACCATGGTCTACGGTATCGCCAAAATGCTGAACTTCGCCCACGGTGATGTAATTATGGTGGGTGCTTACAGCGGCATTGTGGCGGTGGCGCAGATGGGACTATCCCCGTGGGTAACGGTGATCGTAAGCATCGTGGTGTGCGCAGTGCTGGGTGTGGTCATCGAATTCTGTGCCTATAAGCCTCTGCGCCAGGCCCCTCCGCTGAGTGTACTCATAACGGCCATCGGCGTCAGCTATCTTTTGCAGAATGCGGCGCTGCTGATCTTCGGGTCGCAGCAGATGGCCTATCCCACCTTGGTAAAGCTGCCCGGTTTTTCCGTGGGCGGCGTGCAGGTAGACGGCATTACGGTGCTGACCCTGGCGGTAACAGCCACGCTGATGGCGGCACTGACACTGTTTATCGACCGGACAAGGCTGGGCAAGGCCATGCGCGCTGTATCTGAGGATAAGGACGCCGCCACCCTCATGGGGATCAGCGTGGACAGGACCATCACCCTGACATTTGCCATCGGCTCGGCACTGGCAGCCTTTGCAAGCCTTTTCTATGGCATGACCTATGTATACATCAAGCCCACCACCGGCGCCATGCCCGGTATCAAGGCCTTTACGGCGGCGGTGTTCGGCGGCATCGGCTCCATCCCTGGGGCTATGCTGGGCGGCATACTGCTGGGCCTGATCGAGCAGATGTCCAAAACGTATATCTCCACCCTGTGGGCAGATGCCATTGTGTTCGCCGTGCTGGTGGTGGTGCTGGTGGTAAAGCCCACGGGCCTGCTGGGCAAGCCCATGCAGGAGAAGGTGTGAGGTGAAGAAAATGCAACTGACTTTACAGAAAAAGCGGCAGCGGGCCGACCTGCTGACCTTATCGGCAGTGGCCGCACTGTTCCTTGTGCTGGCGGCCCTGCTGTACGCCGGACTTCTGAACCGGCAGATGACCAACATGCTGGTACCAACGGCGGTGTACATCGTTATGGCCGTGTCGCTGAACCTGGTGGTGGGCCTGCTGGGTGAGCTGAGCCTGGGCCATGCGGGCTTCATGTCCGTGGGTCTGTTCTCCGGGTGCCTGGTATCCATCGCCCTGTCCTCCTCTCCCCTGCCCCTGGGGCTGCGTCTGCCCCTGAGTATGCTGGCAGGGGGGCTGGTAGCGGCGGTATTCGGTCTGCTGGTGGGCCTGCCGGCCCTGCGCCTGCGGGGGGACTATCTGGCCATCGTGACCCTGGCCTGCGGCGAGATTATCAAAAACATCATCACGAATCTGAATTTCACCGGCGGCGCGCTGGGTCTGAACACCTCGGCCATCTATGCCGGGGCCAAGGATCTGCTGCCCTATGGCGCGGTGCTGGTGCTGCTGACGGTGGCGGTGATGCTGAACCTGAAGCGCTCCAAGTACGGCCGGGCCATCATGGCCATCCGGGATAACCGCATTGCAGCGGAATCCGTGGGGCTGAATGTCACACAGTACAAGTTAGCGGTGTTCGTTATTGCGGCGTTCTTCGCCGGAAGCGCCGGTGTGCTGTACGGTCATTCCCTGGCCAACATCAAGGCAGCGGCCTTTGACTACAATATGTCCATCGAGATCCTGGTCATCGTGGTGCTGGGCGGCATGGGCAGTGTGCCCGGGTCCGTAATCTCGGCCATTGTGCTTACGGTGCTGCCCGAGGCCCTGCGTGGGGTGGACAGCTACCGTATGCTGGTGTACGCCATTGTGCTGATCCTGGTGATGCAGGCCACCAATAACCCTACTATGAAGCGCTTCTTCGGCTCCGTCCGCCGGAAGCTGACTCCGAGAAGAAAGGAGTGTGCCACCCTGTGAAAACGAAAGCAAAGCTGGTAAACCGCCAATCCATCGTTCTGCTGCCGGAGCGGGACATTGACAAGTCCCCGGTGCTGGAATGCGTGGGGCTGGGCGTGACCTTCGGCGGTCTGAAGGCGGTGGAGGATTTCGACCTGACCATCGGCCGCACGGAGATCGCCGGACTCATCGGCCCCAATGGGGCGGGAAAAACCACCGTATTCAACCTGCTGACAAAGGTGTACCAGCCCACAGCGGGCGCCATTGTGCTGGACGGCAAGGACACCCACAGCATGACCACAGCCCAGGTGAATAAGGCCGGCATCGCCCGGACCTTTCAGAATATCCGTCTGTTCGGCGACCTGACCGTAGCGGAAAACCTGATGGTGGCTATGAACGATTCCATGCGGTATGGCCTGGCAGGGAGCATCCTGCACTTCCCCCGGTTCGCACGGGAGGAGCATATCGCCCGGGAGCGGGCAGAGGAGCTGCTGAGCATCTTCCGCATGGAGAGCCACGCCGACGAGCGGGCGGGTTCCCTGCCCTACGGCGCCCAGCGCCGATTGGAGATTCTGCGGGCCTTGGCATCCAACCCCTGCCTGCTGCTGCTGGATGAGCCGGCGGCAGGCATGAATCCCTCGGAAACAGCGGAGCTGATGGAGAACATCCGCAAGATTCGGGATACCTTTCAGATCGCCGTGCTGCTCATTGAGCATGACATGAACCTGGTCATGAACATCTGCGAGGGCATCTGCGTGCTGAACTTCGGCCATATCATCGCCAAGGGTACGCCGGAGGATATCCAGCGCAACGAGGCGGTCATTGAGGCCTATTTGGGCAAGCGAAAGGAGGCCGCGTCATGAGCAGTGTGCTGCAGGTAGAAAATATTAATGTATACTACGGCAGTATCCACGCAGTGAAGGATGTATCCTTCCATGTGGAGCCGGGGGAGGTGGTGACGCTGATCGGTGCCAACGGTGCGGGCAAATCCACCACTCTGAACACCGTGGCGGGACTGCTGCATAGCCGGACGGGCAGCGTTCGCTTTTTGGGCGAGGAGCTGCGCCATGTGCCCAGCCACAAGCTGGTGGGACGAGGCATGGCCCTGGTGCCGGAGGGGCGGCGTATTTTCCAGCACATGACGGTGCAGGAGAATCTGGACATGGGCGGCTACTGCCGCAGCGGAGACAAGAGCGCCGATATTGAGAGTGTGTTTGAGCGCTTCCCGCGGCTGAAGGAGCGGCGCAAGCAGGTAGCCGGGACCCTGTCCGGCGGCGAGCAGCAGATGCTGGCCATGGGCCGGGCCCTGATGAGCCATCCCAAGCTGCTGATGCTGGATGAGCCGTCCATGGGACTGGCGCCGCTGCTGGTGGAGCAGATTTTCGACATTATCCGCCAGCTCCACGCCGACGGCACCACCATCCTGCTGGTGGAGCAGAACGCGCAGGCGGCGCTGGCGGTGGCCGACCGGGGCTACGTGCTGGAGACGGGGCGTATTGTCACCGAGGGCGCCGGCACGGAGCTGCTGGAGAGTGACGCCATCCGCAAGGCCTATCTGGGCGGATAAATCGGCAAAAAAAGAAGCACCTAAGGTGCTTCTTTTTTTGCCGTGTGCATATAGCGCATCACCAGCTGCTGGCTATCTCAAGGGCCCCTGCTCTATCATGCTACTATATATAAATGAAGCCCGCCTTCCGAGTATTTTTCGAAGGCGGGTTTTTATTCTACAGGTGGAAGTGTTTTTTCAGCAGTTGGTTTTCGCCCAGCACCAGCAGCCTGACGCTGCTGTCCAGCATGGTTTCCGATGAGACATTCACATCGGTTTTGTCGCTTCGCTTCACGCCGAGGATGTTGACGCCGTACTTGCGGCGGATGTCCAGCTCACCTATGCTGTGACCCTGCCAGCTATCCGGGACGGCGACCTCGATAATGGCGTGCTTTTCGTCCAGCTCTATGTAGCTGAAGATATGGTTGGCCGTGTACCGGATGGCCGCCCACTTCGCCAGCTGCTTTTCCGGGTATGTCACTGCGTCCGCGCCGTTGCGCAGCAGAAATTTTGCCTGCACATCCCGTTCGGCGCGGGATACCACATATTTTGCCCCCAGCTCCTTGAGCAGCGACGTCGTTTCCAGCGAGTTCTGAAAATCTCCGCTGATAGTAACGTAGCAGACGTCATAGTTCCCAACGCCCAGCGATCGCAGAAAATCCACGCGGGTGCTGTCGCCGATCTGTGCGTTGGTAACAAAGTCCATACACTCGTTGACGCGCTCCTCGTCCCGGTCCACGGCCATCACCTGATGCCCCAGCTCGCTCAGCTGCATGGCAAGGTGCCGCCCGAAGCGGCCAAGTCCGATCAATAATACATTTTTCATCGTGCGCTCCTTTCAGCCAACGGTAATCATTTCCTTCGGATATCGGGCATGCGTCAGGTCATGTCCGGAAAATGCGGCGTAGATCAGAGTCAATCCTCCCACACGCCCGAAGAACATCAGCAGAATGAGAATACTCTGTGACAGCGTACCCAGCTGCGGCGTCAGCCCCAGTGTCAGCCCTACCGTTCCGGCGGCAGATGCCGTTTCATAGAGGCAGGCGCCGAGCGGCAGCTTCTCCGCCGCGCTGATAACCGCTGCGCCCATAAAGGTCAACCCCAGATACAGCAGCAGGATAGCGGCGGCGTTCCGTACAGCGGAGGGCTCCAGCCTGCGCCTAAAGATCTGCGGATCCTCCCGCCTGCGGAATGCAGCCACCGCATTGGCTGCCAGCACGGCCAGCGTTGTCACCTTCATGCCGCCTGCGGTGGAGCCGGGTGCGCCGCCGGTCAGCATCAGCAAAATCGTGACCGCCTGTGAGGTGTCGCTCATTTTTGTCAGGTCTGCGGTGTTATAGCCCGCCGTTCGCGGCGTGACCGCCTGAAAGAGCGATGCCAAAACACGCTCCCCCATGGGAAGCTCTGCAAAGTCTGTCAGGAAGAAAATCAGTGCCGGAAGTGCGATCAAGATGATCGTTGCGCTCAGAATGACCTTGCTCTGCATCCGATACCGCCGCAGGTGCAGCCGGTGCGTGCAGACATCGTCCCATGTCAGAAAGCCGATACCGCCTATAACAATCAGCAGCATGATGACGATGTTGACCAGCGGATCGGCAATGTACGCCGTCAGCGAGGGATACAGTGTGCCGGTGCGGCCGAGAATGTCGAACCCCGCGTTGCAGAAGGCGGATACGGAGTGAAACACCGCCATCCACACGCCCCGCAGCCCATAGTCCCGGCAGAACGCCGGCCCCAGCGCCAGCGCGCCCACCAGCTCTACAAGGAATGTTCCCTTTAAGATAAACCTTGTCAGGCGCACGATGCCGCCCACCACCGGAGCGGAGATGGCGTCCTGCATGGCGCTGCGCTCCTTCAGCGAGATATTCTTGCCGGAGAGCATTAAAAACGTCACAGCTGCCGTGATGACACCTAAGCCGCCGATTTGGATCAGCAGCAGGATAACGGTCTGTCCGAACGCGGACCAGTAGCTGCCTGTATCCAGCACCACCAGGCCCGTCACGCAGACGGCGGAGGTGGAGGTGAACAGCGCCTCGTGAAACGGCGTCCACACCCGCCCCGCCGCCGAGATGGGCAGCATCAGCACCAGCGCACCCAGCAGGATCACACCCGCAAAGCCGAGGATCATGATCTGGAAGGACGTCAGATGGTGCTTCAGATGGAAACCGGTTTCTGTCACGGAACTCACCTCCTAAAATCGACTTCGCTCCCAATTCAGCGTACAGTATAGCACGCTTTTGGCGTTGTGGCTATACAAGTTTTGTTAATTTTTCGGCCTGAGCTGCCCAAGATCGGCCGCAGTATCGCTTGCGCCTTAGCGAAACAGGAAAGGTGCGCGAGGGAATCTGAACGGAACCCCATTTAAGCCGCATATCCTGTGAAAAAATCCGCACAAAACAGGATGGCGCGCCGGAGACCGGTACGCCATCCTGTTGGCTTTTCAGCTATACAGCGGCAGAGCATTATGCCTCGTTATTTCGGTAGAACCCGAACCCCGCCACCTCCGTGGTGGGCAGGGAGAAGGCAATGGCCTTGGCCGGGGTGTCCGGCCCGGCCTTCTCCAGGATGGACCGCATGATCGCCGTCTTCTCCTCCGTTTTGGCCACAATGAGGAACACTTCCTTTTCCTCGGCAATGGTGATGTTGTAGAATTTCTTCACCTGCTCGGCGCCGGTGCCCTTGCCATGGAGCACCGTACCTCCCCGGGCACCTGCTGCCCGGGCCGCGTCCATCACCAGGTCCGTCTGACCCTCGCTGGCAATGATAACGATCAACTCATAGGCAAAATTCAGCTCCGGCGTATACTTCCCCGTGCCGGCCTCGTTCCCCTTCAAAAATTCCATGGTTTTACCTCCTCCTACGCTTTTCATGGGCACCGCAATGACGATGCCGTGGCCGGGAACACCCAGGTGCAGCCGCTCCCGCTGGCCGGCGATGAGCGCCTTGGTCTTATCCTCTGTGGCAGCCGAGAGCATCACCCGCTTTTCGTTGGACTCAATGCCCAAAAAGTCCAGCATACTCTGTATGGCTGTGCCATGGCCGTGGAGCGTCACGTTCAGCGGCAGCCCCAGCTCCTCCGTCAATTCCTCCAGCCGGGGCAGCGCCTCCGGCGTAACGATAGAGATCACATAATTCATGCCGCTTCCTCCCACAGCTCAATAATATCGCAATCGCCATAGCTCTCCAGCTCCTGGGCGGCCCGCTGGGCCTTGCGTTGGTAGATCACGCCCACCGTCTGGATGGACAGCAGCGGCATCATCGCCACCATGGCCACGATGCCGAAGGCATCCGTAAGCACATTGCCGCCCCGGGCGATACTCACACCCATCATGAACTGCAGCATGAAGGTAGCTGTCATGGGGCCGGAGGCCACGCCGCCGGAGTCAAAGGCGATGGCCGTGTAAATATCCGGCACGAAAAGCGACAGCCCCAACGCAATGGCGTATCCCGGCACCAGGAACCACAAAATCGAGATCCCCGTCACCACCCGCAGCATAGCCAGAGCCATGGCCAGGGCGATAGCCACGGACAGGCTCACCTTAATGGCCCCGCCGGGGATAGCGCCGGCGCTGACCTCCTCGATCTGCTTTTCCAGCACTGCCACTGCAGGCTCCGCCGAGATGATGAACCAGCCCAGCAGCGCCGCCAGCGGGATCAGCAGCCATTCCGTTTCGCCGGTAGCCAGGGCCGCCCCCAGCTCCGCCCCCAGGCTGGAAAAGCCCACGTTCACTCCCGCCAGAAACAGCACCAAGCCCACATAGGTATACAGGATACCCACGGCGATCTTTCCGAAGCTTCTTGTGTTCATCTTGAATACAAATACCTGGAAGACCAGAAAAATAGCCACAATTGGCAGCATGGCCATGGCCATCTCCTTCATATATACCGGCAGCGCCTGCAAAAAGGCCGTGCCGATGCCGGTGGTGCTGTCAAAGCTCACCCGGGTGATCTCCGCTGCGCTACCGCCTCCGTCACTGAAAAAGCCCAGCAGCAGCACCGATAAAATGGGTCCTATGGAGCACAGGGCCACCAGGCCGAAGCTGTCCGCCTCCGCCCGCTTATCACTTCGCACGTGGGAGATACCAACGCCCAGGGCCAGGATAAACGGCACGGTCATGGGCCCCGTGGTCACGCCGCCGGAGTCAAAGGCGATGCCGAGGAAATCCCGGTCCGCAAATGTTGCCAGCAAAAATACGGCTATGTAGCACGCCACCAGCACCCACCGCAGGTTGATGCCGTACAGAATACGCAGCATACAAACTACCATGAAAAAACCAACGCCGATGCCCACTGCCGCCAGGAGTACGGTTTTGTCGATGTTGGGCACCGTGTCCGCCAGCACCTGCAGGTCCGGCTCCGCCACGGTCACCGCCACTCCCAGGGCAAAGGCCACCAGCAGGATTAGCGGCAGCTTGCCGATTTTTGTCAGAGCTGTGCCGATCTTGCTGCCGATAATGGTCATGGACCGCTCGGCTCCCAGAGAAAACAGGCCCAGTCCCACCACGATCATCAGTGCGCCCACCAAGAAGGTCAGCAGCAGCGTGGGCTGCATAGGCACCAAAAACAGGCACAGCACTGCGACGATGGCAATGATAGGCAATACCGAGATCATGGATTCCCGTATTTTCTCCGTTAGCAGCGTGCGGGTCTTTTCAAAATGCGCTTTTCGCTTTGCTTTGGATCTACTCAACAATTTGATTCCTCGCCTTCCTTAAACAGTTTTGTCTTGCCGGGAAATTGGACTGGCCCGCCGCCGGTTTTATCCACCAGCTCCGTAATGTCCCACAGCTCACAATCCAGTGCGCAGCAAATGCGCACCAGCATCTGCGTGGACACCGGCTGGTCGTGCTGGAGCTTAAAATAGGTGGATTGGCTGATGCCCGCCTTTTCCCGCAGGTCGTGGCCCTTCATATTCCGGTCGATCATCAGCTTAAAGAGCTTTTTGTAGCATATCTCTTTCTGCATAGCCGTTCCTCCCCGGTTGTTTTTATTTAATATAGCACAAAAATATTCAAAACGCAATTGTTACATTCCGTTTTAAATATTTTTAACAGCCTGTTAATATACTGTTCTGTTTTCGTCTTTCGTCCCGCTGCGGCTATTTTCCAGTTTTTTCCGCATTTTTTCTCATATGGGTGGACAAAGTGAGCCGGGTGTGTTATCTTTATTTTGAATAAGTATCCCTACGACACCCTATCGTAGCCGCTGGGCAGAAAGGATGGGCTTTCTCTTGACACACTCCTCTGCAAAATCGAATCGTATTAAGCGGACTCTCTCCGTTTTTTTGGCCGCGCTCTTGCTGATAAGCCTTGTGCTCCCTGTGCTGGGCAGCGTCGGCGAGGATGCCTACGTCAACGACGATGCCATTAATGTCCGCTCCGGCCCCGGCACCTCCTACAGCTCGGTGCAGTTTGGCAAAAGCAAGGCCATCCTGCTCTACCGGGGCCAGTATGTAAGGGTCATCGCCACGGAAAAGGGCACCGATGGCGCGACCTGGTATCAGATCGTATTTACCTACAACGGCTATACCAAAATGGGCTATATGCGCAGCGATTTCGTCACCCAAATCGGCGATGACAGCGCCTATCAGGCCTATTTGTCCGAGCAGGGCTTTCCCAAGACCTACCAGCCCTATCTCCGGGCACTGCATGCCGCCAGCGGCGGCCAGTGGAATTTTGTGGCCTATCATACGGGGCTGAAATGGTCAGATGCCCTGGAGAACGAATCCACCCTGGGCCGTGCCCTTATCCACGGGAACTACGGCACCGCCCTGCGCTCCACCGCCCCCGGCGCCTACAACAGCAAGACCGGTGAGTGGAAGCAGTACGAGCCCGACTGGTATGCCGCCAGCCGCCAAACCGTGGCCTACTATCTGGATCCCCGCAGCTACCTGACGGACGGCACCTGCATCGCCTTCGAGCAGCTTTCCGGCGGCGAAGGTGTGACCCACGCACAGCTGAAGAAGGTGCTGGCCGATTGTGCCTGGGCCACTGACGCCATTATCGATGAATTTATCAGGGCCGGGTCCAAGGAGGAGCTGGAAAAGCAGAAGCAGATAGACCTGAAGCGCCTGCGCAGCGAGGGCAAGACCGACGCCGCCAACAGCCTGGAAAAAGTCACCGTCACCGGTGTCAGCCCCATTTACCTGGCGGTGAAGGCCCGGAGCGAGATCGGCACCTCCTCCACTCAAAACGCCACCGGCTATCCCCTCAGCGATGGGAAAAAGTACTATAATTTCTTTAACATCGGCGCCTACGGAGGCAGCAATCCCAACTACAACGGCATCCTCTATGCCCAGAGTAAGGGCTGGGACACCAGCTATAAGGCCCTGTTGGGCGGCGCGTGGTTTATCTTCCGCAATTACATAGAGGATGGCCAGGATACCCTGTATCTTCAGCGCTTCAACCTTACCCCTCAGTATACCTATGCCTACCAGTACGCCACCGACATCACCTATGCCTATCAGGGCGGCTGGTCCACCTATGAGTCCTATGTCAAAAACGGCCTGGCCAATACGGCCCTGACCTTCACCGTCCCCATTTTGAAGAATATGCCCGCCGTGACCAAGCTGCCCACATCCGCCCAAGAGGATGAATACCAGCCAAAGCCGGATCCAAAGCCCGATCCCGATCCTGATCCCAAGCCGGACCCGGATCCAAAGCCCGATCCCGATCCCGCGGCGACCTATGATTATGTTGGGAGGCTCCAGCTGCGCCTCTCGGATTCCTATCTTTCGGGCTTCTCCTTGGGCACGCCGGTGAAAACCCTCATCGCTCAGATTCAGGCTGTCAATCCGGATGCCGCCGTCACGGTGACGGACGGCAGCGGGACGGCTGCTTCCGATTCCGCCCTTGTCTCCACTGGCCAGCTGCTGACCATTCAGGACGCCGCCGGCACCTACGCCTATACCTGCGTGGTATACGGGGATGCCAATGGTGACGGCCGCATCGCCGCCACGGATCTGCTGGCGGTGAAGAAGCATATCCTGGGCGTCCGGACCCTTACCGGTGCCTACGCCCGGGCCGCTCAGCTCTCCGGCAGCAAGATCGCCGCCACCTCGCTGCTGGCCATCAAGAAACACATCCTGGGCACCGTGCCCATCGTGCAGAAATGAAAAGCAGGTGTTTTATGAAGCATTTCAGAAAATTCTCTCTCAGCTTGCTGCTGACTGGCGCCATGCTCCTGTGCCTGGTGCAGACGAGCTTTGCCGACGGCATTTCCGTTTCCGCCGGCCAGGGCAGCGTCAGCGTGGGCAAGACCGTTGCCTTTTCTATCACCGTCCCCTCCGGTTCGGAGGCGTGGACCTACTCCGTGTCCTGGTCCGGCAACCTCACTCTGGAGTCCGGAGACACGGCCCCCATGGGCTTTGAGGGAGATAGCCGCACCAATCAGCTGGTGTTCCGGGCCAACAGCACCGGCACCGGCACCGTGAGCATCTCCGCCGGATCCTACTGCATCGCCGGCGTGGACTATGACGCCTCCGGCAGCGCCTCCGTGACCATCGTAGCCGCTGACAAGCCGGACGACAGTGAACCTGCCCCCGCCCCCACTCCCAGCGGCGGCGGCAGCAGCACCGGTAACAACCCCGGCGTCTCCCTCAGCAGCAACAGCGCCCTCTCCTCCCTCACCGTCAGCGCCGGCACCCTGACCCCCGCCTTCGACCCAGCTGTGACCGAGTATACCCTCTCCCTGCCCCAGGGCACCGAGAAGCTCACGCTCACCGCCACTCCCTCCGACTCCAACGCCACCGTCCAGGGTGACGGGGAGCTGACGCTTCAGGAGGGGGAGAATACGCTTCCCCTGGTGGTCACCGCCGAAAACGGCGATACCAAGACCTATACCGTCACCGCCAAGGTGGCCCAGGCTCCCACGCTGTTTTTGGATTATAACGGTCAAAGGCTGGGCGTGGTAAAGGATGTGTCTCAGGTCACGCCGCCTGCAGGCTTTGCCCCTGCCGAGCCCATCACCTATAGCGGTGATACCCTCCCCATCTGGACGGATGTCTCCGGCAAGCGCACCCTGGTCTATCTTATGGACGAAAAAACCTCCGCCCAGGGCTTCTACCTCTTCTCCCAGACCACCGGCGTGCAATCCCCCTATCTGCCCATCCTCTGCGGCAGCGTTACTTATATTTACACGGACATTCCTAAGGAGCTATCCTCCGTTCCCGGCCTTACTCCGGCCACTGTAAGAGCCTTCGGTCAGACCCTCAACGGCTGGACCTACAATGACGCCTCCCTAAAGGATTTCTGTGTGCTGTACCTCATGGATGATGCCGGGAGCTATGGCTACTATACCTACGATTCCCGGGAGGAGACGCTCCAGCGCTTCAGCGGCGCCGTCTTCACCGATGACGCAGGCCAGAGCCTGCGCGTCCCCATGCTGTATGTATATATTGCCGGCGGTGCGGCGCTGGTGCTGCTGATTCTACTGATCGTTTTTGCCTCGGTAGCCGGCAGCCGCGGCAGAAAGCTGCGCCTTCTGCCCGATACCGGTGCGTCCCAGCCCGCGGCGGATGAAGGCACCCCGGAGGCTACTCCCGATGCCACTCCCGCGGACGATACTGCCCCCGAGCTTGAGCAGCTTCCCGTCGCCTCCCCGCAGGAAGATCCGTCCCTGTCTGCCGACGTCCCGGTGTCTCCTGCCGGCACCCCTGCCCCGGAGGCTACGCTCCCGGAGTCGGCGGCTGAAGCCTCCACCTCGGAAGCCGGGGAAGCCGGTGCTGCCCCCTCCGAGCCTGCGCCGGATGCAGCCTTGGAGAATACCCTCCGCCATCTTCCCCTGGATGAGCTGCTGCGAGACATCCATGACCTGTGATCCCTAAAAAATATCCCACGCAAGGCACAGCCTTGCGTGGGATATTTTATTTGCCGCCCCGTAATCGCTTATCCGCTCAGACCCGTGATTTACACCGGGTGTCCTCCGGGCAGCAACAAGCCTCGCAGAGTTTGCGCCCGCAGGCACAAAAATTATGCGCGCAGCGGGCTGCGATCCCCTTGGCATAAAATTCCTGCGGAATTCTATGCCAGTCAGAACGACACCGTCTCCGGGTCCGGCTTTTGGCAGGCGCTGATGCGCTCCACATACAGCACCGGCCCCTCCCCCTGATAGGCCTCGCACTGCTCCTTTTTCACCGTGGCACGGATCTTCACCCAATCCCGGTTCTTGAAGCGGTCCATGCCCTGTCCCTTGCACACCAGAGCCAAAAATTGCATGTCGTTCTCGCAGCACACCATGGCAAAGCGGCCCGGGCAATCCACGCCCTTGAACTTCTTGGAATGGCACATCAGTGCCTTAAAGGTGACGCTGATCCCCTCGTAGCGCTCCGGATGGTCCATCAGATCCACATACCAGATGCCGTAGTCCTCATCCGCCACCTTCAGGTGTCCCGAGGACAGGTCAAAGGGCATCATATCCTCCGTCACATACTCCTCGCTGGTGCCGTCCTCATTTTCCAGATAGATGTCCGCCCGACGGTTGGCCATGCGCAGGTTTTTATACCGCAGTTGACTCCGAAGCTGCTCATTGCAGCGGTTAAAAATAAGCATGTCGGCGTTGGAGACCTTCTCCATCACCAGCTGTCCCATATTTTTCAGATATGGCTCAAAGGTCCGTGCGTCCATCAGGCAGATGATCTGATACAGGATCCAGTTTCCCGGCAGAGCGTCTCGGTACAGGGGCTCCATCATCCACATGCCGTTGTACTCGATGATGACCTGCTTGGGGCGGTACTGCTTTTCCAGCTTCTTAAAAAGCTCCGGCGTCAGCTCCGCCTGGTCCTCCACCGTGTAGGTGAACACATTGAAAAGCCCGTGGGGATCGTATTCCTCCTCCCCCTCCTCACAGCAAATGAGCAGGGTCTTATCCTCGGCGGCAAAGCCGTCCTTGAGGATGCCGTTTATGAAATTCGTCTTGCCGGCATCCAGAAACCCGGCAATGAGATATACAGGAATGTCCATATTTTTTCTCCCTTACAGGCCGAACAGCTCTGCAAGCTTCCCCTCGTCCAGATTGGAGCCGATAACGCACAGCCGCCCGGTATAGTCCGCCGGGCCGAAGCGCACCTCGTGCTCCTGAGGCACATAGTCAAAGTGCAGCCATTTTCCGCCCTCGCAGGGTACGATGCCCTTGGCCCGCAGGATAGCGCCGTATTCGCCGCCGTCCAGGGCCGCAAGGATCCGGTCAATGTCCGCCTGGGTAAATGCCTTGGGTGTCTCGGCGCCCCAGCTGGTGAACACCTCGTCGGCGTGGTGGTGATGGTGGTGGCAGGCACACTCCGGGTCGTCGCACTCGCCGTCATGATGGTGATGATGCTCGTGCTCATGGTCATGGCAGGATGCATCGTGGTCGTGGTGATGGTGCTCGTGCTCCCCGTCCTCGTCATGGTCGTGATGGTCATGGTCATGATGATGCTCGTGCTCCTCATGGTCATCATGGTCATGGTGATGATGGTGGTGCTCTTCCTCCTCGGCCTCATGCTCGGCCCGGATGCGTTCCATCAGCTCGTCCGCCAGGGACACCTTCTCCATAGCGGCCAGAATGGTCTTGCCGTCCAGCTGGTCCCAGGGGGTGGTGATGATGGCGGCATCCCGGTTCTTCTCCCGCAGCAGGGCCACGGCAGCCTCCAGCTTCTCGGGGCTGACCTTTTGGGTGCGGCTGAGAATAATGGTTCCGGCGGTTTCGATCTGGTTGTTGTAAAACTCACCGAAGTTCTTCATATATACCTTTACCTTAGAGGCATCCGCCACGGTGACAAAGCTGTTCAGCTTCATCTCCGGCACATCCTTCACGGTGTTCTCCACCGCCAGGATCACATCGGACAGCTTCCCCACGCCCGAGGGCTCAATGAGGATGCGATCCGGGCTGAACTGCTTCTGCACATCCACCAGCGCCCGGCCAAAGTCGCCCACCAGGGAGCAGCAGATGCACCCGGAGGACATCTCGCTGATCTGCACCCCGGCATCCTTCAAAAAACCGCCGTCGATGCTGATCTCCCCGAATTCATTTTCAATGAGTACCAGCTTCTCACCCTGATAGGCCTCCGACAGCATCTTCTTAATGAGCGTGGTTTTCCCTGCGCCCAAAAAGCCGGACACAATATCAATCTTAGTCATAAATCGTGCTTCCTTTCTGACTTTTATATGTAAAAATATAATGTATAAACGAATTTCACAGGGTCATCCGCACCTCTTGTTGCGCAAATGCCTCCGGCGGGGCACCTTCTGTCACCAGCGACAGAAGGTGTCCAAAGAACACCGCCAAAATCAATGTTTTTGGATTCCTTACGCGGGCGTGGTGCGGAATATATCGGGGCCTTTCGGCCCTGCGAATAAAACAGTTCAGATCCGTTTCGTGCTTTCGCATTGTCTCCAGCTCTATCCACAGCGACGCGCTCCACGCTTGTGCTGTCCGTCCTAACAGGGCGCCCTCTGCGTCTGCCGCGCGGCGCGATGTGGGGAGCGAATCGAGCGCCGCCGGTGGCGGATGAAGCGAGATGAGCGAGTGGCCGCGGTCAAAATTTTAAGCGTTCGCCGTAAGGCAGCGCAAAAATTTTGGGCACCGCAACAGGGTCATCGCGCCCTACGAATTTCTATCGCTAAACGGTGCGTAGGGGACGATGCCTACATCGTCCCGCCCCCACCGCACTTCTTGTGCCATGGCATCCCTCTTATCCTATTTATCTTATCCCATTTTTCAAAAAATGCAAGGCTTCCCTTGTGAATTTTTTGTGATTACACCCACATCTTCTTTTTTCCTGTTGCCAAACGCCCCAACTTGTAGTAAAATGAATCTATTGACAGTCCTCCGTGTGAAGCTGCGGAGCCGGTCTTGCGCAATGGATACCCACGAATCATGTCAGGCGGGGAACCGAGCAGCATTAAGAGGGATCATCCATGTGCCGCAAGGGCGCCGGCTCTGTGGCTTCATGGGGAGGACTATCCTTTTTAGTGAAAATTCCAAATCAAGTTTTTGCTAAAAGGTTTGTTTTTTCGCGCCTGCGGACGCGAGCTCCGCGATGCTTTTATTAAGGGAGGCAGGTCCATGTATCAGGCACTTTACCGCAAGTGGCGGCCCATCACCTTTTCCCAGGTGGTCGGTCAGCAGCACATCACCGATACCCTCCAGCGCCAGGTGGCTGAGGGCCGCACCGGCCACGCCTACCTTTTCACCGGCACCCGGGGTACCGGCAAGACCACCTGCGCCCGGATCCTGGCCAAGGCCATCAACTGCCTGCACCCTGTGGACGGCGCTCCCTGCAACCAATGCGAGTCCTGCCGGGGCATTGATGCGGGCAAGCTCCTGGACATCACCGAGCTGGATGCCGCCAGCAACAATGGTGTGGACAATGTTCGGGCCCTTCGGGAGGAGGCGGTGTATACCCCCTCGGTGCTGAAAAAGCGCGTATACATTATCGACGAGGTGCATATGCTCTCCACCCCGGCCTTCAACGCCCTGCTGAAAATTTTGGAGGAGCCGCCGGAGCATCTGGTATTCATCCTGGCCACCACGGAGCTGCACAAGGTCCCGGCCACCATCCTCTCCCGCTGTCAGCGCTTTTCCTTTAAGCGGATCCTCCCTCAGGACATCGCCCGGCAGCTGCTCTATATCGCCGGGGAGGAGCGCATCGACCTCTCCCCCGACGGAGCGGACATTTTGGCCCGGATGGCAAACGGCGCCATGCGGGATGCCCTGAGTCTGCTGGACCAGTGCCGCAGCTTTGAGGGTACGCTGAACAGCGCTGCGATCCTGGAGCTTTTGGGGCTGGCAGGCGGCGTGCAAACCGCTCAGCTCATGGAGTTTATTCTCCGGCGCAGCACCCAGGATGCGCTGCTGCATTTTGACCGGCTTTACCGGGACGGTAAGGATATTGCGGCCCTTTTGCGGGAGCTTTCGGATCTGGGCCGGGATCTGCTGATTCGTCGCACCGCTCCCCAGGGGGGTGCAGCCCTGCTGACGGGGCTGTATGACGAAAACACCCTGGCCGCCCTGGGTGAATTAGCCAGCGGCCATCGGCTTATATATCTGCTTGATGTGCTGGGGCAGACCCAAACCGCCCTCAACGGCAGCGGCAGTCTCCGCACGGAGGCAGAGCTTTGCCTTATGAAGCTGTGCGACGAGAGCCTCTGCGGTGACCTGTCCGCCCTCACCGCCCGCCTGGAGCGGCTGGAAAAGGCGGCCGCCAAGGGCCTTGCGGTCCCGATCTCCGCTGCCCCTGCGGCACCGGCTGCGCCGCAGACCCAGGCCCCACCCCCGGCCCCCGCAGCACCGATCCGGACGGAGTCCCCTGCCCCAACAGCTCCTGCATCTCCCAAACCGGAGCCCAAGGTTGATCCCACTCCCCAGGCACAAGCCCCAAAGCCGGAGCCGATCACACCCGTCCCTCAGCCGAAGACCTCCCCCGCAGGAGGCGACAGCGGCATTTGGGATCGGCTGAAGGAGCATTACAAGGCTGCCCTGCGGGTGGATAAACGCGTGTTTCTCAATGGCGCCTCCGGTACGCTGTCAGACGGCGTGCTGACCGTTGTCTGCCGAGACGAGATGGTAAAAAATTACCTGGATTGTCCGGAGGTCAATGAGGTTCTCTGTCGCGTCACCGAAAAAGAAGCCGGCTGTCCGGTGCGTCTGGTTTTTACCCTGGGAGCCGTGCAGAAATCAGAAAAGCATCATAGTACGCCATCTGCACCTAAGCAGAAAAATACTACACCGCCTGCCCCCGAAGGTATATCGAAGCAGGCACAGCCGCATCCGGAGCAGATCCCTCCCTGGGAATCGGCCCCTGCTGGTACAGACCGCATGAACGAATTGCTGGTTGAAGGCGACCGGCTGGACAATTTTAACATCAAATAAGGAGCGTAGCAAAATGGCAAAAGGTTACAGCGCAAGAGGCGGATTCACCGGCGGCGCCGGCATGATGCGCCAGCAGCAGCAAATGCAGCAAAAGATTTTGAAGATGCAGCAGGAAATGGAAAAGGCTCAGGCCGATGTGGAAAACGCCACCTTCTCTGCCACCGCAGGCGGCGGTGTTGTGAAGGCCACGGTCAGCGGCAAGCGCCAGCTTACAGAGTTGACCATCCAGCCGGAGGCAGTGGACCCCGAGGACGTGGAAATGCTTCAGGACCTGGTGATCTCCGCCGTGAACGAGGCCATGCGCCAAGCAGAGGACGCCATGGAGAGCAGCATGCAGAGCCTTACCGGCGGACTGAACATCCCCGGCTTCGGCCTGTAAATCCCGAAACACAAGGATTCCCGCAGCGGCTTATGCGCTGCGGGAATTGCTTTGATTCGAAAAAGGCTTTTCGTCCCTATTGCCTAAGCTATTGAAGCTTCATGAACGCTTCAATAGCTGCCGATTTTAACAGTGGGGGACATCCTTCTTTATTTTCCCTCACGCTTCCTTATCGGTGACGTAATGTTACCACCTTATCGACATTCTAAATCCCCGCTGCGCTTACACGCAGCGGGGATTTTACCTTTCTCAGGAATAGGTACGCACAACGGCGGCCACCTTGCCCAAAATGGAGGCATGGCGTCCGTCAATAGGGCTGTACGCTTCATTTTCCGGCAAAAGCCAAACCTCTCCATTTCTGCGGGAAAGACGTTTCACTGTGGCCTCATCCTCCAGCAGGGCCACCACGATCTCGCCGTTATGGGCTGTGGGCTGCTGATGCACTACCACCAGGTCCCCGGGCAGAATGCCGGCGTTCAGCATCGACTCGCCCCGGACTCGCAGGGCAAAATACTCTCCGTCCCGCCCCTGGGTGTCAAAGGGAATATAATCGTCTATATGCTCCTGGGCCAAAATCGGCGTGCCGGCGGCCACATCCCCCAGCACCGGCACACGACCGGCCGGAGCCTCCGGCTCCCGGGATGCTGCAGCTATAGCAGCCGGGCTTTCCCGCTCCGTCAGCGTCAGGGCGCGGCCCTTGCGGCCGCTCTTTGTAATGTACCCCAGCTCCTCCAGGTGCTTAATATGAAAATGAACCGTTGACGGCGACTTCAGCCCCACGGCCTCCCCGATCTCCCGGACAGAGGGCGGGTAGCCCTGGGTGCGGACGGCATTGGCAATATAGTCATAGATCTTCTGCTGCATGGCGGTGAGCTTTTGCATAAAATCCCCTCCTGCATTTTTCTTATTTTTATTATAACACAAGCTTTCGTATATTGCAACAACTGTTCGAGTATTTTTTTTTGTTTTCTTTTTGCATTTCTGCTTGCAATTTATGTATGAATATGGTATCATGAACATTACTTGATGGATATTATGCCTATGAGCATCCGATAAATTGGAGGGAAAAATATTATGTTGATTGCTATTACCGTCGTGCAGCTGTTGGCCGCTTTGGTTCTTATTCTGATCGTTCTGTTCCAATCCGGCAAGAGCCAGGGCCTGTCCGGCGCCATCGGCGGCATTGCGGATTCCTATATGTCTAAGGGAAAGGCCCGGACCATTGACGCCAAGTTGGCCAAGGCCACCAAGTGGGTCGGCGCCGTTTTCATTGTTCTGACCCTGGTGCTGGATTGCATGGTTGCTGCCGGTATGTGATCGGAGCAATACAGCTTGTGAAGTGAATAAAAATCCGCCCGAAGCATACCTGCTTCGGGCGGATTTTTATATCAGAGAAGCGTCCGTGGGTATACCATACTCTGCCCTATCAGTTCCCTCGATGGGATACAGGTTGCCAATGGTAATACGGTCGCCGGCGGTAGAGCCATAGATGAGGAGGTCCTGCCACTGTGTGCCGGGGGAATAGGTTTGGAAATCTATATAGCCGTCAGCCACCTCGTCAGCGGGGTAGCCGGAGTCCTCTGTTCCGTCTGACAGCAGGACAAAGCCGCTTTCCAGCAGGTCTATGGCGAGATCACTGTCGCTGGCGTTATAAAACAGGTACACCTGACCGTCCTCGTCAGCGAGATAGCCCAAAAATTGAATGGTCAGGTCATCGTTGATGTCAATTGTGTCGCCGCAATCGGCATCGATGTCGCGATAATTGGAGTCCCAATCGTCGTTGCTGTCGGACCAGCCGCCGTTATTCAAATCGCTGTTGTCATGGATTATGTTATCCAACTGGCCGCTGGTCTTTATCGCCAAAAGGATAATTACCAGTGCAAAGGCAATCAGCGTGGTCGCTGTAGCTCTATTTCGCTTTTTCCCCTTGGCGGAGTAGATTTTAAAGGGCTTCTGAAAGCTTTTCACCACCCGCTCACTGCCCTGAGCAGTGGGTGCAGCCGCTTTCTTTCGGGGCTTGCGGGTCTGCTCCTCGAAGCATACCTTTTCCTCATAGCATACCTTACCGGGGCGGAGCCGGGTCTGTGTACGTCCCTCCCCGTGGTGTACGGAGCCATCGGCGCCCACCCATTCCCGTCGAGGCGGGCGGTTATAGGCACCGCAGCGGGGGCAGCAGCCCTCCTGCCGGTAATCATAGCGTCTGCCGCAGGCGGCGCAGCGTATGGTCTGCATCTGTCATATCCTCCCCTTCAGTTTTTTTCTATTATACAGGACATAGGGCGGGTCTTACCACCTACCTCAGGTTGCACGGCCTGTTTTTTGGGGAAACCCCAGCTTTACACGACCAGTATAACATCCCGCATCCCTCCACGCAAGCCCCGATGGGGTGGTAGACACAGCCGAAAAAAAGCCCTTTGCTATGACGTGGACATCATAGCAAAGGGCTTTTTTGTAACTGTCAATAAATCCTTCGGATTTTTTCGACAAGAGGCTCGCAGTTTGCGGACGGCAAACTCTGCGAGGCTCTTTTTTATAAATTTGTGCTTACTTGACCAGCTCGATGATGGCGGTCTCGGCAGCATCACCGCGGCGGACGCCGGTGCGGACGATGCGGGTATAGCCGCCGTTGCGCTCTGCATACTCAGGAGCGATCTCCTTGAACAGCTTGTGCGCCACATCCTCTCTGGTGATGAAGCTCAAAGCCTGGCGATAGGCTGCCAGATCACCCTTCTTGCCCAGGGTAATCATCTTTTCAGCCAGGGGCTTAATCTCCTTGGCACGGGTGATGGTGGTTTCCATACGGCCGTTATCCAGGAAATCGGTGACCTGCTGACGGAGCATCGCCATGCGCTGATCGGTAGTCTTACCGAGCTTACGAGTTCCGGGCATTTCTGTTTCCTCCTTGTAAGGATCTTACTGCGCGGGGCCGCGCAGGTTAGTTGTTTTCTTCGCCGGCCAGATGCAGACCCATCATGGCCAGTTTGTTGATGACTTCCTCCAGAGACTTGCGTCCCAGGTTGCGAACCTTCATCATTTCGTCTTCCGTCTTGGAGATTAGATCCTCCACAGTGTTGATGTTGGCACGCTTGAGGCAGTTGAAGCTGCGCACAGACAGATCCAGCTCCTCAATGGTCATCTGCAGCTGCTTGCTCTGATCGTCACCGGCCTTCTCCACGATGACGGGCTCGCCGCCCACATTGTCGGACAAATCAGTGAACAGAGCAAAGTGGTCGCAGAGGATCTTGGCGCCCAGGGACACAGCATCCCGGGCGGAGATGGTGGAATCCGTCCACACCTCCAGCGTCAGCTTGTCAAAATCGCTCATGTTGCCGACACGGGTCTTTTCCACCGTGTAGTTGACCTTATACACGGGGGTATAGATAGAGTCGATGGGGATGACGCCGATGACGCCGGGGCGCATGGCCTTGTTCCGCTCAGCGGACACATAGCCGCGGCCGTGGCTCAATGTCACCTCCATGCTCAGGGTGGCGCCCACATCCAGAGTCGCAATATGCAGCTCGGGATTTAGGATTTCCACCTCGCCATCGGGCTTAATGTCGCCGGCAGTAACCTCGCAGGGGCCGGCAGCCTCGATGAAGACGGTCTTGGCACCCTCGCAGTGCAGCTTGGTCAGCAGATTCTTCATGTTCAGCACGATCTCCGTGACATCCTCCTTGACGCCGGGGATGGTGGAAAACTCGTGCTGGACACCGGCAATCTTGATGCTGGTGGCTGCAGTGCCGGGCAGAGAGGAGAGCAGGATGCGACGCAGGGCATTGCCCAGTGTCGTTCCGTAGCCGCGCTCCAGGGGTTCGATCACATACTTTCCATAGGAAGCATCGCCAGGTGTTTCAATACACTCGATCTGAGGCTTCTCAATTTCGATCATGCAGTACCCTCCTTCATTTCAGTTGGGCGGAGTTTATGCTCCGCACCGTATTCGATTCCAGTGCAGTTTGAGGGTCTCGACCCTATTACTTGGAGTACAGCTCGACGATGAGGTGTTCCTCAATGGGCATATCAATGTCATCACGAGCGGGCATTCTGGTCACGGTGCCCTTCAGCGCATTCTTGTCACGCTCCAGCCAAGTGGGAACGGTGACCAGAGGAGCATCCTCTGCTGTGAAGCGCTTGAAGGCGGCGGAGGAGCGGCTGCTCTCCTTGACCTCGATCACATCGCCCACGCGCACCAGGTAGGAAGGAATGTTGACCTTCTTGCCGTTGACGGTGAAATGGGCGTGGTTCACCAGCTGACGAGCCTCCCGGCGGGTCATGGCAAAGCCCAGACGATAGATCACATTGTCCAGCCGACGCTCAACCAGGGTCAGCAGGTTCTCGCCGGTCTTGCCGGACATAGCGGAAGCCTTCTCATAATACATACGGAACTGCTTCTCCAGGATGCCGTAGACGAACTTCACCTTCTGCTTCTCATTGAGCTGGATGGCATACTCGCTCTTCTTCTTTCTCATCTGGCCGCCGGGGTTGCGCTTGGTCTCCTTCTTGGCGTAACCCATGACAGCAGGAGAGATACCCAGCGCCTTGCAACGCTTGGCGATAGGCTGCATATTCTTAGCCATAATCTATTTATCCTCCTTGTTCCGATTACACGCGACGACGCTTGGGGGGGCGGCAGCCATTGTGGGGAATGGGCGTGACATCCTTGATCATGGTCACTTCCAGACCCACGGCCTGCAGCGCACGGATGGCAGCCTCACGGCCCTGGCCGGGACCCTTGACGAAGACCTCAACGGTCTTCAGGCCATGCTCCATAGCGGCCTTGGCGGCAGTCTCGGCTGCGCTCTGGGCGGCGAAGGGAGTGGACTTCTTGCTGCCGCGGAAACCCAGGCCGCCGGAGGAGGCCCAGGACAGGGCATTGCCCTGTGCATCGGTAACGGTTACCATAGTGTTGTTGAAGGAAGAACGGATATGGACCTGGCCCTTTTCAATGTTCTTCTTTTCACGGCGGCGGCGGATAACCTTCTTGCCGGTCTTAGCATTAGCCATATTCTATCTTCCCTCCTTACTTCTTCTTGTTAGCAATGGTCTTCTTGGGACCCTTGCGGGTACGGGCGTTGGTCTTGCTGCGTTGACCGCGGACGGGCAGGCCACGGCGATGACGCATGCCGCGATAGCAGCCGATCTCGGTCAGACGCTTGATGTCCAGTGCCACCTGACGGCGCAGATCGCCTTCCACGGTGTAGCTCTGGTCGATGACCTCACGGAGCTTGGCCTCGTCGGCCTCCGTCAGATCCTTCACGCGGGTGTCGGGGTTGATGCCTGTTTGCGCCAGGATGTCCTGCGCGCTCTTTCTGCCAATACCATAGATATAGGTCAAACCGATCTCGATTCGCTTATCCTTGGGCAGGTCAATACCGGCAATACGTGCCATACTCTTAAAGCACCTCCAATTTCATCTTAGCCCTGTCTCTGCTTATGCTTGGGATTCTCGCAAATGACCATAACACGGCCCTTGCGGCGAATCACTTTGCACTTCTCGCACATGGGCTTCACGGACGGTCTTACTTTCATTTTGATAAACCTCCTACTTACTACGCCAGGTAATCCGGCCCCGGGTCAGATCATACGGTGACATTTCCACTGTCACCTTGTCACCGGGCAGAATCCTGATGAAATTCATTCTGAGCTTTCCGGAAATATGCGCTAATATGGTGTGTCCATTTCCAATGTCTACCTGGAATGTGGTGTTGGGCAGGGATTCAACCACTACGCCTTCCACTTCGATCATATCGGATTTTGCCAAGCTATAATCCCTCCTGGTCTTGATTACCGCCGCCTGTATAGGCAGCTAAGGCTTTACGAAGCTCACTATTTGTGATTTTTTCGCTGCTCCTGATCTTCTCGGCAACGACGCTGTGACTCTCCCCCACATAGGCTACATGCTTGCACTTTTTCCTCTTGGGGTTTTCCACCCGGCGGCGCTTACCGTCTGCCAGCAGAAGGAACTCCTCCTGTATATCCAGCACGAAGAAGAGGTCCCCTTCGTCCCGGCCGGCAGTGGATTTTACGATGTTGGATTTGACAATGTCCATAGCTTACACCAATGACTCTGCGGGATCCGTCAGAAGCTCCGGATCGCCGGCTGTGATCAGGATGGTGTTTTCATAGTGGGCGGCATATTTGCCGTCGGCGGTTTTCACCGTCCAGCCATCGCTCATCTGCTTGATGGCGGCGGTGCCTGCGTTGACCATGGGTTCTACGGCCAAGGTCATGCCCCGCAGAAGGCGGGGGCCGTGACCGGGCTTGCCGTAATTGGGCACCTCAGGCGCTTCGTGCATATTCCGGCCAATACCGTGGCCCACATATTCGCGCACCACGGAATAGCCGTTTGCCTCCACAAAGGTCTGCACTGCGTGGGATATATCCGACAGTCGGTAGCCCTCCCGGGCGAACTTCAGACCCTCAAAGAAGGAATCCTGGGTCACACGGATGAGGCGCAGGGCTTCGTCGGACACCTGGCCGCAGGGGTAGGTGCCGGCGCAATCGCCATGGTAGCCGCCGATGTATGCACCCACATCCACGCTGACGATGTCACCCTCGCGCAGCACCCGTTTGCCGGGGATACCGTGGATGATCTCATCGTTGACGCTGATGCATACACTGGCCGGATAACCGTTGTAGTGCAGGAAGGAGGGGGTAGCCCCCTGCTCCCGAATAAAGTGGAACACTGCCTTGTCAATTTGTTGGGTTGTTACGCCGGGCTTTACCATTTCCCGGGCCAGGGCCCGGGCAGCCGCGGTAATTTTTCCCGCCAGGCGCATCGCTTCGATCTCGTGAGCTGACTTTAGGGTGATCATAGCTTATCTCCCCAGTGCTTTCAAGATCGCCTGCGTCGTTCCGGCCACGGTGGGCTGGTCCTCCACAGTTTTCAGAATCCCCCGGGCCTCGTAGAAACCCTTGAGCGGTTCTGTTTCTTTATGATAAACCGCCAGACGGTCACGGACCGTCTCGGGGTTATCATCCTTACGCTGCACGAGCTTGCCGCCGCACACATCGCACACACCCTCTTTTTTGGGGGGGATGTTCACAATGTGATAGCTGGCGCCGCAGTTCTCGCAGACCCGTCTGCCGCCCATGCGGGCGACGATCTTTTCATCGGGGATTTCGATGGCGACCACAGCGTCGAAGCTGATACCGGCCTGCTCCATGGCCTCGGCCTGGGCGATGGTGCGGGGCACGCCGTCCAGAATATAGCCATTGGCGCAATCGGCCTCCTGCAGGCGCTCATTGATGATGCCGATGATAACCTCATCCGGCACCAGCTTGCCTGCGTCCATGTACTCCTTGGCCTTCAGGCCGGTGGGAGTACCGTTTTTCACGGCTGCACGCAGAATGTTACCCGTAGAGATGGTAGGGATATTCAGCTTGACCTTGAGAATGTCAGCCTGGGTCCCCTTACCGGCACCCGGGGCACCTAAAAGGATCAGTTTCATAAAAACACCTCTTATTCCAGGAAGCCCTTATACTGACGCATCAGCATCTGGGACTCCAGAGCCTGTACGGTCTCCAATGCAACACCCACCACGATGATGACGGAGGTGCCGCCGATGGACAGGGCGGCATTGTTGACAGCCTTGCCGATGATGAGGGGCAGGATGGCCACAATGCCCAGATAGATGGCGCCAAACAGCGTGACCTTATTGAGGACCTTCTTGATGAAGTCCGCGGTGGGCTTACCGGGGCGGAAGCCGGGGATAAAGCCGCCGTTCTTCTTCAGGTTGTTGGAGATCTCAATGGGGTTGAACTGAATGGTGGAATAGAAATAGCTGAAGCCGATGATCATCAGGAAGTAGAAGATCATATACAGCACCGATTTGGTGTCGATGGCGTTCAGGAAGCCGTACCAGAAGGTTCCCTCAGCCGGCTGCTTGCAAAAAGCAGCGATGGTGGAGGGGATCATGGCGATGGACTGGGCAAAGATGATGGGCAGAACGCCGGACATATTCACCTTCATGGGGAGGGTGGATGCCTGGCCGCCATACATTTTGCGGCCCACCTGACGCTTGGCATACTGCACCGGGATGCGGCGCTCGGCGCCGTTGACCCAGGTGATCAGCACGATCAGTGCCAGGATACCAATGACCACCAGCACAGCGGCCCACCAGACCAGGGTACCCGCCTTCAGGCCGGAGACCATGGAGGAGACCATGGCCGGCACACGGGACAGGATACCGGCGAACAGGATGATGGAGATGCCGTTGCCGATACCGAACTCGGTGATCTGCTCGCCCATCCACATAACGAAGGAGGAGCCGGCAATGAAGGATGCGATGATGACCAGGGCGGCCCAGACACCGGTGTTGGTGAGGATGCCGTAGTTCTTCATCAGCATGTAGTAGCCCCAGCCCTGCAGGATGGCAATGGCCACGGTGGCATAGCGGGTGATGGACTGGATTTTCTTCTTGCCTTCCTCGCCGCCCTCTCTTGCCAGCCGCTCCAGGGCGGGGATGGCAATGGTCAGCAGCTGGATGATGATGGAGCTATTGATATAGGGCTGCACGCCCAGTGCGAAGACAGTCGCCTCGGCAAAGGCACCGCCGGACATAACATTGTATAAGCCCAGGACGGTAGTGCTCAGCTGATTGATATAGTCATTCAGCAGGCCCGTGTCCACATAGGGAACAGGGATGGCGTTGCCGATGCGGAAGATCAGAAGGATCAGTGCGGTGAAGATGATTTTCTTGCGCAGTTCGGGGATGCCCCAGGCTTTGCGAATCGTCTGAATCACCTTAGATCACCTCTGCCTTTCCTCCTGCTGCTTCGATCGCGTCCTTAGCAGCCTGAGAGAAAGCAGCGGCCTGCACGGTCACCTTCTTGGTAACGGAGCCGTTACCGAGAACTTTGAAGCCATACTCACACTTGCTCAGGATGCCCTTGGCCAGCAGAGCTTCTGCGTTCACAGTCTCGCCGTCCTCGAACTTGTTCAGAGCGGACAGGTTGATGATCTCCAGGGGCTTGGCAAAAATGTTGTTGAAACCGCGCTTGGGGATGCGGCGGGCCAGAGGCATCTGGCCGCCCTCAAAGCCAATGCGGGTGCCGCCGCCGGAGCGGGCCTTCTGGCCCTTGTGACCACGGCCGGCAGTCTTGCCGTTGCCGGAGCCGGCGCCGCGGCCCTTGCGGTAGGCTTCCTTGGTGGAGCCAACTGCGGGAGACAGTTCATTCAGTTTCATTCTCTCGCACCTCCTTATTCTACTTCGGTGACCTGGAGCAGATAGCCGATCTTGGCGATCTTGCCCTTGGTCTGAGCGTTGTCGGGCTGAACGGTGGTGTCACCGATCTTGCGCAGGCCCATGGAATGAGCGGTTGCAATGTGCTTTTCCAGGCGGCCGTTAAGGCTCTTGACGAGCTTGATATTCAGATTAGCCATAATTCAAACTCCTCCTTAGCCCACGATCTCGTCCACGCTCTTGCCACGGGTTCTGGCAACTTCCTCGGGAGTGCGCAGAGCCTTCAGGCCCTCAAAGGTGGCGGCGACAACATTGACTGCGGTATTGGAACGCAGGCACTTGGTACGAATATCCTTCACACCGGCTGCTTCCATAATGATACGCACGGGACCGCCGGCGATAACGCCGGTACCGGGTGCGGCGGGCTTCATCAGCACGCGGCCTGCGCCTGCCTCACCGATGACCTCGTGAGGAATGGTGCTGCCGGACAGAGAAACCTGGATCATGTTCTTCTTAGCATCCTCAATGCCCTTGCGGATAGCCTCGGGGACCTCGGCGGCCTTGCCCAGGCCGTAACCGACCTTGCCCTTGCCGTCGCCCACGACCATCAGAGCGGAGAACTTCATGACACGACCGCCCTTAACCGTCTTGGATACACGGTTGGTAGCAACTACTTTTTCGATATACTCGCTTTGTTCTCTTTCAAATCTTGCCATTGTCAGTTATCCTCCTCTCTTAGAATTCCAGGCCGCCCTCGCGGGCACCCTCGGCCAGCTCGGCCACGCGACCGTGATACACATAGCCGCCGCGGTCAAACACGACAGTATCGATACCCTTGGCCTTGCAGCGCTCGGCAACCAGCTTGCCCACAGCACGGGCTGCGGTCTTATTGCCGCCGTTGCCTTCGATGGCCTTATCCAGAGAGGACGCAGAGACCAGGGTGTTCCCGGCCACATCGTCGATCACCTGGGCATAGATGTTCTTTTCACTGCGGAAAACATTCAGACGGGGTCTCTCGGCGGTGCCGAAAACCTTAGCGCGCACTCTCTTATGGCGCTTGAGACGCTGAGCGTTGGTATTGGGTCTTTTAATCATATCGGCACACCTCCTTACTTCTTAGCGCCGGTCTTACCGACCTTGCGGCGGATGACTTCATCGACATACTTGATGCCCTTGCCCTTATAAGGCTCGGGAGG
>ENA-ORLW01000895-ORLW01000895.1-human-gut-metagenome-genome-assembly--contig:-NODE-895-length-38367-cov-17.983468_pt1 | contig 38367 bp, 27 predicted proteins | sample MGYA00243017_ERZ508829 | MGnify/ENA primary metagenome ERZ508829 (study PRJEB26277, sample SAMN04329776) | human gut metagenome | biome: human-associated habitat | host: Homo sapiens | place: USA...
GATATAGAGCGTGAGAAACTGGAGTATTGCCGCACGTTGGTTTATTGGTTGAACTGGACGGATCGTACAAGAAAGTTTACTATTTACAACGATATAATAGAGCGTAGCTTACTCACCCTGAAGATGATGTCTTTTTATAATGGCGCGGTGTTAGCTTCTCTTACTACCAGCCTGCCCGAAGCTGTGGGAGAAGTACGCAATTGGGATTATCGTTTTTGTTGGTTGCGGGATGCCTCCATGTCCATAGAAACTCTTTTCAAGATAGGTCATGCCGATGCAGCCCGCAAATTCATGAAATTCATACAATCTACTTTTGTTGCCGAGCATGACACTTATCAAATAATGTATGGCATTCGTGGGGAAAGGAAATTGACTGAAGTTATACTCGACCATCTTTCAGGATATAAAAACTCCAAACCGGTGCGTATCGGCAATGATGCTTATCATCAAAGGCAGAATGATTCGTTCGGCTATTTGATGGATTTGATTTACCAATATTACCGGTTGATGCCAGGTACATTGGATGAAATAGAAGATATGTGGGAAATGGTGAAAAGCATTATGATGACTGTGGTGGAAGATTGGAGAAAGCCTGATAAAGGAATTTGGGAGATACGGGGTGAAGGACAGCATTTCGTTTCGTCCAAAGTGATGTGTTGGGTTGCTTTGGACAGAGGAGCCCGCATAGCTCGTATTCTGAATAAATATGAGAATAGCCGACGTTGGGAAGAAGAAGCTGATGCAATTAAAGCTGATGTTATGAGAAACGGCTGGAAGGAAGAAATACAAAGTTTTTCACAAGCATACGGCAATCTGGATTTGGATTCTTCTTTACTGTTAATGGAACCTTATGGATTTATAGATGCTGATGATATTCGTTATCATAAAACAGTGAAAGCCGTCAAGAAATCCCTGTTACACAAAGGGTTGATGTACCGTTATAATACTCATGATGATTTTGGCTGTCCTTCTTCGGCCTTTACCATCTGTACTTTCTGGCTGATCCGTGCACTTTATGTCATCGGGGAAAAAGACGAAGCACGCTGTCTGTTCGATGAAATTTTGCAATATTCAAACCATTTGGGTCTGTTCAGTGAAGATATTGATTTCGAAACAAAAGAACAATTGGGTAATTTCCCACAAGCTTATTCTCATCTGGCACTGGTAAATACTGCTGTGTTATTTGCAGAAGAAGATAAAAGGCTAATCTTTAAATAAGGAAAAGCCTTGCCGAAAAACAAAAAACAGAGAAACAGCATTTCCTGTTCTCTGTTTTTTCGTATATTTGATGTAGTTTGATTAAGATTCTTTGAGTATCAAACCATTAAGAAGAACTTGCATGAGAATGGGCAATGGATAAGAAATTGCTAACTTGTTTAGTTACACTATATTCCTCATGCTTTTCAAATAACTCTTTTCTAAGTGCAAAGATACGATTTTTTCTCCAATTATAAGAATCCGTACCCTAAAAACTATCTATGCGATAAAGAAAATGACATAACAGATTCGTAGCCGAGTTCACCAAACCACAGGCAAAGGTAACTCGTGTTCTTTTCGTCCAAGCAAGGTCAAGCCCTGCGGGTGTCGTGGAAAAATCATCCTCGCCCCGTGGGGCTTGCGGTATTTTTCCACACAACCTTGCCTGACGAGAACACGACCTTTTAGAGCCTGTAGTTTGGGAACTCCGGCCCCGAATAGCCGGACTAACAAGAAATATAATAATGTTATGTCACAAGCAGTATTAAACAACAGTCAAGCAATAGGTCACACCGACCTGCTATCAGGTATCTTGAAGGTACAAGTGAGAAACGAAGAGAAGATTACGGAGCAAGACCGTATCTATTGCCAGAATCAGCAGGACGAGCTTTACAAGACGCTCGACCAGATTGCCTGGTGGTACAACATTTTCAAAAGAGAAGCCGAGAAGTATGAGGGTAAAATCAAACTCAAGCATGAGCCGAACGGTAAAATTACCACAAGCAGCTATGACCTCCATTATCACTACAATAACGATGAGAAGGATTATACCCATCACGAGTTTACTCCTTTCAAGAACATTAATGAATTGGTGGATAGCCGTCATAGTGCTATCAGGAATTTCATCAACCGCATCATCGGCTATTTCAACAACACATACAGCGTCTCTGTTGAAGCTCCGAAGATTGATGAGAAGACTCTGCCGATAGATTTCCGACCTGTATATAACACCTATGTAGATGTGGTCATCGAACATCTCGGAGGCAAGAGTTTCCGAGATACTGCCGAGGAAGAGCTTATCAAACGCTTCCTCAATACGGTCAGACCTTCATGTTGGAGTAAGGTTAAACCCGAACAGAAGAAGGATAGAATCATCTTCCCCGATATTGTTGCTTGGGATTCGATTCACTATCAGTATTACAAGGAATATGACTTCGAATATGACTCTGACCGTAAGGTGAGTCAGTTCTGCGAAGGTATTGCCTTTGGTGCAGATGATGTACTCTGCGGCAGTATCGAGATGATTATGGGGCTTGACACCCGTAATGTAGATATTTCCCGATGGTATGACTTGACCACCAGCAATGCTCTGAACATAAAGTTCTATGCCAATGGTCGTATCGATGTCAAGTTCAAGGACAGTGCAACGGCAGAGAGTTGTTTCAAGCGACTGCGACTGAATGAAATCAAACTAAGAGACGAGAATTGATGACCACACGATATGTATGACGCTCCGTAGGCTATGCTTGCGGAGTGTCTTTCGTTTTTATCCACTTCAATCATTACAGCCATGTATGCCATCATACCACAACAGATACCGCAAGGCAAGCGTGCAGAGATCAACGAGAAGATTATCTTTGCCATCAACTCCGGTAAGGATATGATTCCTGCGGAGAGTATATACAACTGCTATACAGGTATCGGAGGACTGCACAACCTCAAGCAGTCGGACTTTGCCAACTACCACGAGTATGCCGAGGCAAAGAAGGAGTTCGAGATGGGACAGTTCTTCACACCGCACGAGGTATGTCGGGATATGGTAGATGTACTCTCTCCCACATCATCGGAGATGATTCTCGATATGTGTTGCGGTATGGGTAACTTCTTCAACCATCTGCCAAACCAACACAACGCCTACGGCTTTGACATAGACAGCAAGGCTGTGGCAGTGGCGAGATATCTCTATCCCGATGCACATATCGAGAAGTGCGACATACAGCAGTACCACTCCGAGCAACGCTTCGATGCCATAATCGGTAATCCTCCGTTCAATCTGAAGTTCGACTTCCGACTATCACAGGAGTATTACATCGACAAAGCATACCATCTACTCAATCCCGCGGGCTTCCTTATGGTCATCGTTCCAGCCTCCTTTATGCAGAATGAGTTCTGGGAGAAGAGCCGTGTAGGAAGAGTAAACGAGGACTTCTCCTTCATCGGACAGACAAGACTGTCACCTCACGCCTTCACTTCGGTAGGTGTAGATAACTTCAACACCAAGATAATGGTCTTCCTGCGTCGTTCACAGCATATAGAGATGAATCCCTACAATGCCGAGGAGTTTGTCTCTATGGCAGAACTCAAGGAGCGTTTAAAGAAAGCCCGTGAGATGAAGCACCGCCTGCGTCTTGACCTTATGCGTGAGACCAACCGCATAGACAAGGAGGAGTTGGAGCACTTCGAGTACAAGCTCGCCAAGTATATGTACGAGTTGAAGGCTCACGCAAGGCTCAACAAGCATATCGACAAGGCTGTTGCTCTTGTTACCAAGTTCCGTAACCAGAAGCCACCAGAGAATGCCACCAACGAGCAGATGAAGGAGTGGGAACGCAAGAAACTGACCACCGCCAAAGTGCTGGCCACCATACGCAAGTATATCATCTCGCAGAATGTCGTGCCACGCAAGGAGGTGGCATTGGTAAAGACCTCCTACGGCTTCAAGCTCAAGCAGTATGCACCACGACTGCTTGACAAGGTGGAACATAAAGTGGCAAGCATCAATGACCTTATACTGGATAGTACCGTACTGCCTATACCGGAGATAGCAACCGAAGAGAATCTGCGACAGATACGCATCGCCAAGAGGCTTATCCGCCGCAAGCGTTGGCTCTACGATGTACAGAATCAATCCTTCTCCGATATGGAAACGGACGATGCACTTGCCGAGTATCTTGACAATGTCACCTTCGTAAACAAGGATGGCGAGGTATGCGAGTTCACGCAGTTGCAGAAGCACGACCTGAACCTTGTACTTCAGAAAAGGTATGCTCTGCTCAACTGGCAGCAAGGCTCAGGCAAGACCGCAGCGGTATATCACAGAGCCAAATACCTGCTCAAATATGGCAAGGTACGCAATGTGGTGATACTTGCACCTGCCATTGCCACCAATATGACCTGGACCCCGTTCCTTGCCATCAACAAGGAGCGATACAGGGTGATACGCACATACAAGGATATTGAAGATGTGCCGAGAGGTATCTTCCTGCTGCTATCCACCTCTATGGTAGGCAAGCTCAAACGCGACCTTATGCGGTTTGTGAAACTATCGTCAAGGAAACTATGCCTTGTATTCGATGAGTCGGACGAGATTACCAACCCATCATCGCAACGCACAAAGCATATCCTGGCAGTCTTCCGCAGGCTCAAATACAAGATTCTCGATACGGGAACGACCACCCGTAACAATATCGCAGAGCTATACAGCCAGTTTGAGTTGCTATACAACAACTCGGTCAATATGACCTGCTGGTGTGATAGTATCTATCACGAGAACCGAGATAAGGAGATAGAGTGTGAACGAAATCTCCACTGCGGAGAGCCGTTCCCAGCATTCAGAGGTCATGTGCTGTTCCGTGCCTGCCACTGTCCGGGTAAGGCAACGGTATTCGGCATAGAGAAGCAGAATCAGGATGTCTATAACAAGGAAGAACTCTTCGACCTCATAGGCAAGACCATCATCACCCGTAAGTTCCGAGACTTCGCAGGCGAGAAATACAAGATACGGACACACACCGTAAGCCCCTCAGAGGGCGAGCACGAGGTCTATCGTGTCATCATCGAGGAGTTCTGCCGTATATGCGAACTATACTATAACAGCACGGGTGACACGAAGAAGGATGCAGGACTGAGGCTTATGCGACAGATAAAGCTGCTTATCAAGGCCTGCTCCGTACCACACCTCATATCAGGATACTACGGAGATGACTATCCGAGCAAGACTCGATACATAGAATCATTGATACGCAAGATACCGGGCAAGGTCGCCATCGGCTGTACCACACTTGCCGCCTTTGACCTCTATGAGAGCTATATCCGTGAACGCTTTCCCGACAGACCGATATATGTCGTAAAGGGAGATGTGGCATTCAAGAAGCGTCAAAGCATTGTGACGGAGTTCGACTCCACCATCAACGGCATACTGATATGCACGCAGCAGAGCCTGAGCAGTTCGGTAAACATACCTACCTGCAACGATGTGATACTGGAGTCACTGCAATGGAACATACCCAAGATGGAGCAGTTCTACTTCCGCTTCATACGCCTTGACTCCAAAGAGATGAAGGATGTGCATTATGTCACCTACGAGGACTCAGTTGAGCAGAACCTGATGGCATTGGTACTTACCAAAGAGCGTCTCAACGAGTTCATCAAGACGGGCGAAGTGAAAGAACAGTCAGAAATTTTCGAGGAGTTCGACATCACAATGTCGGTCATCGACAGTCTGCTGATACGCTCTACGGACAGCGAGGGTAAGATACATATCAGCTGGGGAAGCCAGCGAGTAACAAGTTAAACAGAAAGTCTATGGAAAATATGGATTTGAACAATGCCGAGGTTGCCGTAACCACACAGCACATTCTGGACGAGAAAGAGTACAAGGACTACTGGGTGCAGATGTCCGACTATAGCGATATGGGAGAATTTCTCTGTGCCTGCTCCGACCTCTTTCCCGAAGAAGAGGAACCCGAGTACAGATATACCAAGTGGGAGAACATACCCGACAGGCTGATAAACCGAGAGTGGATATGTCCCAACTTCTTCGAGATACGCGATGCCATGGAAAGGCTCGATGAGAACGAAAGGGAGTATTTCGTCACTTGGAGCGAACACTTCGGATATGACATCACAACCGATGATCCGCATATGATGGTGTCACACTATCAGGATATATACGGTAACACCATACAGGAGACCGAAGAGGAACTTGCCGACATCGCCGATGATGCTTTGGTATATACAGGCATATCGGGCAACTTCTGCGATATGCTTCCTCTTCAGTATGAGATATTCGATGATAACTACAACTAAAAATATAGGATATATGGAAATCAGTTTCAAAGGACCGGTAATGCCGATTGACCCATACTCGCAGTTGGCATTTGTGGAGATACTAAACATCTTACTAATTGCAAAGCATATTATGGATGTGAACAGGTATCTCATAGCAAGGAATGTAAATCCTCAGTTCGGCTCACTGTCGGGATATTTCCGATGGTCGTTTGCCGATGAGAGGTTCACGCTGTGGCAACGCACGGACTACAACTCCGATATGTGCTTCTCACATCGCATATTGGATATGCCGTTCTGTATGCTTGCAGCAAAGGATAAAGAGAACGATGAGAGAGTATTCAACTAACCATCAAAGAATATGGGAACGACAATCAAGGTATCCAACAGAGAGATAGCGATACGAGCTTTCGACCATCTGAAGCACGAAAGAAAGAGTGACTCTGCACTGCGACTGGCTCACCACCTGCTGCACTATGACCGCATATCGCTCGGCATAGGTGAAGTGGATTGGGAGATAGATATGGTTATCCAAAAGTTCGGAGGCAATCCCCGAACAGGATACCGATATACGGCACATTTCAGTTTCAAGGGTGAAACAGAAATGGAGAAAGAGAGATACGAAGAGATATTCAACGGTAAAGAGTAACCGAAGGGCGGCCACAAGGTCGCTCTTCGCATTTATAGACATATGTACGGGAAACTGAATCCTGCCGTACACAGGTAATGACAAATGAATGAAACAAAGAAAACACTCACAATGGAGTTTATAGAAAGCATAATGGACGAGAACTACACCCTCGTATGGGTGGACTATCGGGAAAGTTTTGATGAGAACCGAGACTTATTACAGAAATGCCTTGAAAAACAATGTTGCGAAGATCTTTGGTCAAGGGCCGAGGAATGGTATGAGGATGCCGAGGAGCAGGCAACACAGGGGATTATCAAGGGGCTGAAGAGCCACTGCATTGACTTTTACGACTTTGAGGAGGACGAGGTTGAAGCCTTCTTCGAGGAACACGATGATGAGATAAGGGACGAGATACGCGAGCGTGACGACTCCACCACAGTAAACGACCTTATCAAGAACACCAGAGATATTCCTGTACGGGTGGAGATGCTATCCAACTACGACTGCATCAACTCCTGCTGGCTGGAGTCGCAAGGTGGCTTCCGCTACAAGGAAAGCTACTTTGGGGATATGATAGATACTCTTCACCTCAACCCTGCAAAGGTAAAGAAGGCATTGACGGAGAAAGGCTATACCGTATATGGCAGATTCCCGAACAAAAAGTATCGTGACGGCAAGGAGCAGGTATCCTACGAGGACTTCTGCCAGGAGTTGGAGAACTCCTGCTGTGGAGCTAACCTGCTTACCTATATAGGTATAGTAAACCTCCGCGACCTCTACGATGCCGACTTCAAAATAAAAGAGGTCATTATCCCCAAAGGTAACACCTGCGGGCTGTTCAGCTCGATGTATGGTGGTGGCAGTCTGATAGAGATGGAACTTAAAAACGATGTCAGAATCCGACTGGATAAGGCACGCAAGGACGGCTATGGCTTCCGCCTGCGACTTGACAATGAACGCTCCGAGTATGACTGCTCCATCAAGCATGTTTATGGTGTCTGCGACACCTTCTTTGGCAAGCAGGTAAGCATCGTTCCGGCAAACTAATCAGTATTAACAATAAAAATATCAATGTATGAAGAAGATTGAAGTAAAGGTAAGATACCTCTTCGAGGGTACTTACACCGTAGCGGCAGATGACCGCAATGAAGCACGCACAATGGTAACAAGGGATTGCGGGCTGGTATTGGGTGGTAACATTCACACTACACTTGATGATGACGATGTGGATTGGGAATTCGATGTTCACCCCGATATGCAGATTCTATCCTACACAGAGAAAGAGAACGAAACAAAGCGTCTGAAGATGGACTTCTCCGACAGGATAGAGACACTCCGTAAGGACATCATTGATGCCATAAGGCAGTTGCTCTACTCGCACGGGCTGACAGAAATAACCTTTCCCGAAGAGCAGTATGATCCTGTTTGGGTAATATGGTTCAATTGGGACGGAGACCCATACGAGTGCAAAGTAATGGGTGTCAAGGTAACGGACAATAGCATGACGGTAATTGCTCACGACAAGATTGGCAACAATGAGGTGACTTGTTCCACACCCTTTGAACTCGGAGCAAAGAACATCGACTGGCTATATGAGATATACGATGCCATATGGCAACAGTTGGAAGAGAACAGAGATAATAACGCTTAATGATTACGATTATGAGATTAGACCCTGTAAATGCAGTATCGAGTTTCCACTACTATATGTGGAATGCTTGGAGCGAGGAAGAGTGCAAGATTACCTTCGGAGGTGCTTATAAGCACTTCTGGGAGAAGTGGAACTCCCTTGCAAGCAAATCTATCCTCGGAGCGGCAGAACGATTCTATGCCGAACTCTCGGACAACAATCGTGAACTGCTTGTCAATCGTGCTGTGGCACTCTATGACGGCAAGGCCACAAGAGAGGAACCACACGATGATGACATTCTTGTATGTGATAGCTGTGGCTCCAGACAGATAGAGATTCAAGCCTGGGTAGATGCCAACAACGCAGAATATCTGAGTGATGTAGATGATGACGATACGGACTGTAAATGGTGTGCAGACTGTGAACAGAGTCAGAATTTCTGCACATTGAGCGACTACAAACAGAAGATGCAAGACTGGTGGAAAGACCTCGACTTCATTACGATGGAGAGCATAACAGGATTGCACGAGGCTAACTACTCTTCGGAAGACGGCTCACAATCCTTTGTAGATGCCTGCAATGATTGGTGGAATGGTCAAGACTACGACACCCAACGAGAACTCTATAACAATTCACAATCTTAATGCTTATTACTATGGCAGAGAACGAAATCATCGAAAGAATATGTGGCTCGTGTAACTGCGATGAAGCTACCGCAAAGGAGTATCTGAATGATGAGATACGCCACCTCAGAGAATTGCAAGAGGTAAACGACCTGCAAGAGAGTGACATTGAACTCTCTTGCAGCGGTCTCGGCATTGAGTCCGAGTGTATGGAGTATTTCACAATGGTATTAACCTACTAACATTTACTACTATGGCTTACTTTAAGAATATACATTCATTGGCGGAACTCAAGAAGGAGTATCGCCGATTGGCATTGGAGAACCACCCCGATAAAGGCGGCAGCACCGAAGTAATGCAACAGATTAATGTGGAGTTTGAACGGCTCCACGAGATTTGGAAGAACGATACCACCGTGTCGGCAAATGCTTCAGGCTACGAAAACGACTATGCAGGAGCATCGGCAAAGGAGTATGCCGACTTCGTATATAACGAGTATCGTTGGAAAGGTCGCAACTATCAAGGGCAACACACTCCTGAGATTGTGGAGCTGGTGCGTAACTGGATGAAAGAAACTTACCCTAAATATAAGTTCTCGGTATCAAGGCACCACTACAACTCTATCCATATCTACCTTGTAAAAGCAGACTTCGAGGCATTCAAGAAGGATAAAGGCGTAGTGTTCCACCACGATGTGAATCATTATAACATTGATGGAGACCAGACGCTCACCGACAGAGCCAAAGAGGTAATGAAGAATGTCTGCGACTTTGTAATGTCCTATAACTTCGATGACAGCGATCCGATGACCGACTACTTCTGCACTAACTTCTATCTTACATTAGGAGTTGGAACCTACAAGAAACCATACAAGGTAGAACTGCCGAAATTGGATTGCAAAGGCAAGAAGCCCGATGTGTTCAGGCACCCCGAAGGTGTAGCACACAAGGCGATACGCCAAGCATTGGGCGGTGCATACTTCAGTTTCCACAACAGCCAACGACTACAAGGCAAGATGGTACTTGGAGAAGACTCCTACGGACATAGTGGCGACAAATACTTCTGGCCGCTGTCATACTCCAGTGCCAAGACTGCACAAAAACGAATGGATAAATTGGAAAAAGCAGGCATCCGTTGCAAACTCACGGGTTACAATGGCGGCTGCATCGAGTTCCTCGGCTACACTCCCGAAACGGAAGCCCTACTCGAAAAGGAGCGTCAGGATGTTATCATCGCACATCAGGCATGGCAGGCAAAGCAGGTGCAGACAGGATAGCATAAAAAATCATATAGAAGTCCTATCGACTTCTATATGATTCTGCGTGATAATCGCACAGATTATCACACTGTCCGATAACAAGCTTACCTTTTTTCGTATTGGGATATTTTTCTGCAACAGTCCTATAATTGCATAAGGCATAGTTTATCTCGGCTGCCACCTCGTCATCAGTTACTATATCACAAGCTAATTTAATCAGCTCTTTAGCTCTACCTCGAGCTGTTTGTGTATATTCATCTTTCTCCCAATTTCTTTTCTCACATACCTGTCCCCAATAACTAGTACCACGGTAATATTGAGTCAATCCCCAACAAAGATCAAAAGAGTTACGAAGTCCTGTAGCGTATTCAATTAGCAATTGAGCCTTTCTGTTTGGCTCTGTAGTCAAGTCTATGCTCTGTTCCAAAGAGTACATCCTGCAAGCAAAATCGTATCTAAAGTCTGACTTTAATTTTATTGGTTCCTTTTCAATGCTGAACGGGTCGTAATCCATATATACATTTAGGTGTTTCTTATACGCACCGCCAACAGCCCCAAGATATTCTACCGCCTCCTTATAACGCATATTTCGCAAGCACTGTGTCCCAACTATATCATTGAGATAGTCTGAGCCTGTATAGCCCCGAGAGTTCAAATATCTATCAAGTTCTGAAACAGGCTTTCTCACATTCTGCACATATCTAATGGCGGTATTGACACCTAAACTATCTACCATTTCAAAGAAACTATTGCTATAGTCGTGACTGTTAAAGTTCTCTGAATACCTATAACCAGACATAGTATATACCTCTGAAACCTTGTATTCGTATCCATCTTTGCATTCAATCCAATCGTAGAGTTCTCTTTTGTTCACGATTCCGAACAATCTGTTGTCGGCCATATTGGCAAGTTGCAATGCACGCGTTGACTTTCCTGCTTTAATCATTCTAGGACATACCTCAGCAAGCAAAATTCTACGCATCATATCGTTCCAGTAATAGAAACTTTCGCAATTAAATAATTTATAACCACGAGCTGTCTCTTTGCGGACCTCATCGGTAATACCGTTGACAATTTTGGAATCCAACCATTTCAATTGAGAGAACAACTTGTTCTCATAAGATGAGTTATAAGGTAGAGTCTTCGCATCTATATACATACGGAACACTTTGATTGATTCGTCAATAAAATCTGTCCAGCTTATGTTTTCTGCCAGACCAATAAGATATGAAGCGTTGCTAACATCTCCTTTAAGGTCTGCCAAAAACGCTGCCGTGTAATACCACATTCCCGTATTGTCGCTTCTTCCGCTCTTAGCCATTTTTAGACACAGATCGTATAATTTATTAACCTCAAATGAGCCCTCATAATCATCCTCCCAATAGTACTCGCCAAGAGGCTCAAGTTCTCTTACAAATGATTGCAATGTTCCTTCAATGTACCTGCTATTAGGGGCATACTCACAAACTAAGTCTAACGCATCAATGGTTGATAGATTCTCTCCTGCACGACCTGCACAGAATAACATTGAGCCCACATCGCCCAACTCTGCAAAATAAGTTATAGCCTTCTCCGAGCGCTTAACACGGAACTCTGCTCCTGCTATATAAGGATGAATGAGCTGACGCATTAAATTATCCTTGGACCAATGTACTACTTCTGAATTCCACAAGCTAACGCACTCTTCATATCTACCCAAAGAGAATAACGCCCTAATTGCTTGCAGTAAATACCTATCTCGCAACTTGGGTTCGTTGACGGTTAGAGCCTTTTCAGCAATCTCCTCTATAGTCATTCTCGCACCAATCTTCATAGATGGATAATACCAGCGAGAATTACGCTTCAAGCGTATATATTCATTGGTCTTGGCAAGTAGCATAAAGTCTAGGATAGAGGTATCTTTTTGAGTAATCCATTGTATAAACTTATTGCCATTAGCCTCTTTACTATCATATATTCGTTCGAATTCATCCAACGTCATTTTATAGACAACATGATAGATGTCTTCCAATGGGATATCGATAGAAGTCATAAGTTGCCACTCCTTACAATTTCTACCCGATCCCGGATAATATCCTTCTACTTCTATAGATGGTTCTGGTTGGCTATTTTTAACCCTATACATATAGTATCCTCCGGGGGTATACCAAGGTCCCCAGCAAGCATACACTTCATTTGCACCACAAAGTGCAAGTAGACTAATAAGCAAGTATTTTATCGATTTCATTGTGCGCGTAATTTTCAAGTTGTTTTTTATCTAAATGGTATAAAATGTTCCCGCTCGCAGGTTTACCAAAATTCGCCTCGACCAAATTCTTAACTTCAAGTATCTCGGCGAAAGTGGGTCTTTCATATCTGATATACTCATTATCTGCTACCGAACTATCTTCTGAAGAGACAATCGATACAAATTTGTTGTTATTAAACTTCACACCCCAGCCATACACTGGATATGCATAGTCGAGCGGAATTAGATATTCGGTTTTGCGCAAATAAGGCTTGATGTCTGCGATATGAAGGATAGAGTTATATGTGTTGGGATCCTTCAGAGCGCCAGTATTATATAGCATCAGAACACCTCTATCAACAGGCGGAGGTGTCTCTTGCATCTGATGTAATCTTATGGTTACACTCACTTTAATATTTTTAGCGACCAACTCTGATTTTACAAGTTCACACAATCTGTGATAACTGTTTCGGGTTGAGGCAGTCCAATCGCAGTCAAGCTGAATCTCACGGATTTCACCACACTTATTGTACGAAGCCATAGCCAGCAATCTCTCTACAATCAGAGGAGCGAATTCATTTTCCTTACCATTCATCGCTCTTAATGCTTCGATGGTGATATAGGTAACTGGAACTATCTCCACTCCAGTTGGCATTTCCGAAACAAATTTAGTTGTTGCTATTGGTACAATCTCTGCCGTTCCATTTAAGAAATCCTGTTCTGTTGCCACATCAAACATACGAACATAAAGACGCTTAATATTGTGCGTCTCTAAAAAAGCAACCTCCGTAGAGTCGATGTCAAAGGTCGTCTTCCAGTAGTACATCGAATTTTGTTTGACAAGCTCATCAGTTTCAGTAATGGGCGTACCATGTTGCTGACCACAGTTGGTCATAGCCATTAAGGCTACTAGTAGAAAGAGTAATCTGGATACGTATTTCATATTGCTTTAGCTATTTTAACACATACAAATTTCTAAAAAAGAAATCGTACAGCCGAGAGATTTTTTCTCAACTGTACGAAATCATTTTTCGGGTGTATGAAATACTATTTATTATGTTATTTCATCGTTCATTTACTTCCTTCTCCAAACAATGTAACTTGTATTCTTAGGCATCCTACGGCGGCCAGTATAATAATTATCTTCGCCAAATTCGTGCGTGTTTCCAGCTTCATCAACGGCCCAACCATAAGCAGATGAACCTACGAGATACACTGCCTGATCTACACCTAAATCAGCCAACGCTTGTGCAAAGTCGTGGAAAGATTCAATACTACCGGTCTCTACCATAAAGATTTCTCCTTGGCGGTTGCATATTGCTCTACGAATAGATTTTCCCTTTGGCTCGTTGTCAATAACTTGACCATCTTTTACAAGAGGATACTGACGGAAGAAATAACCATTGTTCATTGTTGCTTCCTCGAAAAGAGATGTGTTTTCAGCTACACCGATAGTTACTTTACCATTTATTGATGCGCAATATCCCTTCTTCGATAGTCCCCAAGCCTTGGGTTCTCCATTGAGTACAAAAGCTCCCACAATTCCTCCATTGTCAGCTCTTACATCAGCAGCTTGTGCGGCATATATGATACTTTTATCTTCTTTATTCATTCTGCCAATATGTAGTGTTAACTCGGCATTGTGCGGTATAAAGATTCTAATTGGAATATCATTTATAAGAGTATCTCTAATTTCGGTATATCCAGGTGCAAGCGAGTCTGGTTGATGGCCTATCCATTCTTGCAGTATTGGCTCTGCTTCACGAACCGGTTCAAATAATGCAGGTTCGGGAACCTTCAGCTCTTGAATTTCCTCTTCCTTCTGACGAGTTACAAAAAGTAAAATAACACCGACTAACGCTATGCCTAAAATTGAAAGGATGATAATCCATACACTACGGGGCAAAGGATTCTTACTTCCTCCTTCGCCTATAATGCGAATTTGGTCATCGCGTATTTCCTTAAGCTCTTTCATAATTATTTAACCTCCTTTTCTAATAGCTCCTTCAACTGCTTTAATGCCTCTTTAGATGCAGTAACACTATGATTAAATGACAATACATCTGAAAGTGTCAACTTCTGTTTAGGAATGTTGATATAATAGATGTAGGAGCGATTAATGATTAGACTTTTACCAATACGAATGAATATATTGCCCTCGCTTCCAAGTTGCGAAGAGATCATCTTTTCAATTTGCCCTAATTGGTATGACAACATGCGCACCTCATTGTCGGTTTGCACAAGCGTAGAATAGTTACCGTCTGATGCAATGTAGACGATTTTCTCTGGCGCTATACGAACCAAATCAATAGAGGTTGATATGACCAATTGTTTCTTCATTCGACTGTTTTTCTAAGCAAAAGTATATGGGTTTCTCCTCATAGCAAAGCGATATTTCTCATAATGTATGAAATAGCATTCTAAGTGTACCAAATACTACTATCTAAAATCCCATGGTGCAATTCGTCGTGGATCTACCCAAAGTCCCACTTTATTATTCCTTGCTTTTATTTCTGCATTATGATATTTCTCGGACTGGTCATATTTTGTATAGTGCCATGCCATTCCTGCATTCAACATTTCAAGAGCGACATCCTTATTCTCTAGAGTATAAACATAAGCGATATATCTACCCCAACCATCTTGTTTTTGGACATCAACAATAATATTATCCCCAAAAATAAGGGCTGACAAATAATCCTTGGCTTTTGTCCCAAAAGCCTGTTTCTTTTCTGGAGCATCAATGCCCCAAATCCTAAATTTTATTTGCAAGTTATCTCTGTTTAGGCCAACAAAAGTGTCACCATCAGAAATTTTAACAACCTTAACTTGGAATGATTGTGCATTGGCCATCATCCCAAGTGTGATAAAGACAAGTAGAATGAGAAATCTTTTCATTATTCTATTTTGTTATATAACTCTGGAGTCATTCGAATCTTGGCATATTCAATACCGGAATATGTATTAAATTCAAAGCAGATATCCATCTGATTAACTATCGCCAAGCGTATCATAGAATCATAAAGATCTGACCAGTTACTAGAAACATACTCTTTTAGGTATGATGTAGTAATTGAGCTCATATCATCAAGTGACATTTGTGGCAATCTTACTACATACACTAACTCTGAATCATTTTTCGCCAAATAAATTCGTCTCAAAGATGCATCACCCATATAATCTGTGGGAAGTTGCAAATTGTACTTATATACCAAATCCGAGAGTTCGCTTAATGGGCACTTATAACTTTTACCCTCTAAAGCTTTTTTATAATCGTCGGGAGTAATTGTGACGGTATAAAGAGTTTCAGAGACTGCGTCATTATATCTATATATAACATTATAACCCTCCTTGAAACAAGTTGCTAAAAAAGCATCCGAATTTGGATCTTTATACAATTCATATAACATTTCATGTCTATTTACAGACGCATTTTCTGTCCAGTAGTCAGTGCCTGTTTCTGAAAGATAGACATTGCTAAATTGGTAAATGTATACTATTGAATTGTTTTCTTTACTAACTCTTTGGAATACGATTCCATCAGCAATGGTAATAGGCAGTTCTTTGTTTGCCTCAGCAATATTCTGACTTATATATGAACTATCAGTGAAAAAAATATTTTGAGGATTTTCACTTTGATATACATACACTATCGATAATGTAAATATTGTAAGAGTGAGTATATACAACGCAAGAAGCCATTTCTCAAGTTTATTCCAAGTACGAGTTAATATTGGGACAATTAGTTCTACCTTGCTAGACTGTCTTAGATAGGAAAACCAAATAGCACCCCAACACAATTGTCTAAATGCTTGGGGATACATAGAGGAATCTTCAGAAACAACTGCTATAATTATGGACATGACACCATCCAAAACAATCATAGCAATATATGTAGTTGCCAAGGATACTGCATTTGATTTTCTCTTATAGAACGCTATAATAGTCAATGTAGCGATTACTAACAAAGAAACTATCATTATCAGATAAGTAGATGAGAAAAGCCAGCCAAATCCCTGTCCAAAAGTTTGAGCGATACCCATTATCGCAGAGATAAGTGCGCCTAGGCCAACACCAACCCATAGAAAGAATGCCAACCATCCTGAAATGCTTTTCTCCTCCTCTAGTGCCTCTGCCTTTGATGCTTCTTTAGAAAGCTGTACTTCATCTGCGACATATTTATCACACTTATCGTCAAAAGAAGGTTTTTCTTTTGTGAAAGAACACACTGTGCCACATTCTGGATTAAACTCTCTGTTTTTGCAAGTTGAGCATAGCTTAATCTTATCTGTTTGTTCCATAGTAATAGTTGTTTGAGTTAGTATTGCCTAATTAATTATCTATAATTTTCTTTGTTATATCACATATCAAGCGACGAGCAGCCCCCTCAATTGAGTTAGCCACATTATCTAAGCTATCAGTAATCTGGAACATTGTATTAATAGCATCTGTATTAATAGAAACTCGAGAGTTATGTTCTTCTTTTGTATATTCCTTTAAATTATTGATATACTCTTCGCTAATAAAGGTATGAGCCATCCAATCTAGATCCAATTCGGAAACAACCTTCTTAAGGTGTGCCTCGTAATCACGAACATAGGAACAGAGCTGACTATACTCATCTTCATCACGTCGAGTTACACGGCTCAATTCGTTGTAGAGGTTATCTCTATGCTCAAATAATGAAGGAAGTAGTTCATTGCGAATATGTCGCGCGTAGAATACAGCAACAAAGCCCAATCTAAAATGAGCCTTTTGTTCTTCTTCACACTTGCTACCAATATAAGCATATATATCATTATAGATATTTACTACTTGTTCATGTAAAATATCAAGTTCAATGCGAAAACTCTCTATGGGTAATTTCTTCTTACTATATACCTTACCATCAACTAAAACCTCGCGAGCCTCAATTTGACCTAAATTAACCTGATTCAAAATACTCCAATCGTTAAGCAACGCTGAAAATTCAGCTATTTTGCGAGCATTTGATTCTGTTAGAGGAGACTCGGTCGGCATCTCCACTTCTTTATCAACATCAAATTGAATAATATTCTTTCCAAAGAATGGTCTAAGGCGGTCATCCATAAAATTTTCGCTGACTTCCTTCTGCATCCACTCTTTAAGTTGTTCATCTGAGATATATGAAATCTCACCATCAACATTTTTACGAATAAATGCGGTGTAGTTTGTCGAAACCCGTTCCAGAATTACATCGGGTATAAGGCTCCATGCGGGAATTGGATTCCCAGATACTGTTGCTGGACAATGTTGAGCCCTTGCATTATCTAATCTATCCTCCAAAGAAGGATGTGATGACCAAACGTCCTCTACCTTGACCCTTGATTCTATTTCGAATGTTCGTATCGGCTTAATTAATTGTTCGTCATATTGGAGCACAGGCATATCCTTATTGGGGATAATGTTCGCCACAATACGTTTGCCAATAAAGTAATTAGCAACAATCTTCTTTTCATCAATGAGATTACTGAGCAGATGCTTATATAGACCATCCTTGTTTGAAAGAGAATCAATCTTGCACATAGCAGAAACAAAGTTATCAGAGCCTACACATTGACAAGCAATATTATCTGCATCGTACTCCATGTATCTAGAGAGTTTTAGATACCCCTTCTGCACAAATTTGTATACATAAAAAGTTAATCTCTTAATGATATTTGTTAGGCCTCTCGTAAGTACGCCAAAGAATCTGATGACCCCCGTGTCCGATAGGCACCATTTGTCAACAAATCTATCCCAGAAATCCTCAGCATATATAAGATCATGAAGTACAGTGTTGGTAACATATACAGTAGAGCCAACTTTCATACTGTTTTGGGAAAAATGACCAAACTCATGTGCAATTATAGACTTTACTTCTTCAACGCTTGTCCCATCAAATAAGCCAAGACCAATCTCAAGATTTTTCTTTATAGGGAAGAAAATACTCCAAAAGCTTGTATCATAAAAGACGCAAGCATTAACATCTGGTGATAAATAAACATGCTTAGGCATTTTGCAACCAGTTTTTCCAGCAACATCACGAATCATTGCAAACAAATCTGGACATTCAGTTTCAAACACCTCCACACGAGTCTCATTATGATTTTTCTTAAACGCAAAGAGTGGTTTGATAAGATATATACCCAGCATAATTGCCAAAAGGCATAAACCTATAACAGACATTATAATGAGCATAATGGCTCTTCCACTTCCTACTTCCGGCAGTACATCTATTATTAGATGATATGACCCCCAGAATGAGCCAATTACAATAATAACACCTAATGCAATTAGCAACAAATAATATAGCAAGAAACATCCTATTCTGAGGAGTTCATTTATGACCGCTGACTTAATATTCTGGTCCTGCATTTTACTGCTTAATTATAAGTTTAGAGTTAATATTATCTATGGTAATAGTACCAAATCTCTCTAATACACTCTGTCCGAGGAGAAGTGGAGCCTGCTGATTGTGTGCAACCGATGCATCAACATTTCTTAGCACGGCATCGCCAATCTTGATTTCGCGAAGTCGAATAATCGTACCTTCGTGAATCTCACCTGTTGCAGTGCTAAAATACTCTTTTCCCTTTATGTCCTCCTCTTTTAGATATCCATTCTTCAACATGAATGAAGCCTCAACTGATGATATTGAAACAGAACTAGCACCTGTATCAAAAATAAACTTCAAAGGAAGGTTATTGATTGTACAAGCTACTTCATATACACCGCTATACATCTTCTTCATCTGTATTTCAGAGATAACGGAAATCTCGTCAGATACATTCTCGGCATTAGAAAAAGTTGCAATCGGTTTGCTCTTATATTCATCAATCAGAGCAATAAAATCTGGATGATTGCGTATTGCGTCCATATCGTCATCATTTGCAATATGAGCAAACGAACGATAACCCTTTTCGAAGGTAACTCTTAGCGCCGCAATTGCTTCGTCTACCTTACCCATTCGAGATAGCAAACATGCCTTGTCATAGTAAGGTCCATTGTTATCAGGATCAGAAGCGACAATTTTATCCATCCATTCAATAGCTTCGTTATTTCGGCCTAGGAAGAGTAGTGCGTATTGTCGGCAACTGCCAGGTCTAGCCACAGTATCCTGCTTAAGAATCTCTGCAAAATCAGCATTCGCCAAATCTGTTTTTTCTTGTTTGAGATAAAGTTCTCCTCTCATCAAGAAAATATAAGGATACTCCTTGTCTACATCGATACCGGCATTGTAATTATCCATTGCAGTTTTATCATCACCTTTGAGTTCATAGCACCATCCTCTCTTATAGTAAGCATAAGCACTCATAGGAGCAATGTCTATCATTGTCGAGAAATCAACGATTGCCTCATCGTATCTACCCGCCTCACGATAAAAGTCAGCTCTTTCTGCAAGGGCGTAGTAGTCACGGCCGTCACCCATCTCAATACACTTTGTAATGTCTTCAATAGCTTTTGCTGAATCTCCGATTTCATTGTAGCACTGGCTTCTATAATAATATATCATAGCAGCTGCACCATATTCTTTCTCTATCTTATTATACTCAGCGATGGCATTTACAAAGTCATAGCTCCATTCATAGATGCTAATTTTAAGCATCTTCCAGCGCATTCTATCATTTTCCTTGTTACACATTGTATTGACCTTTGCCAATGCATAGCTAAGGTGTTTCTTAAATATATCTTCGACATATGATGATTCAGGATCGTCTGCCTTATCGAAATAACGAATAGCATCATCAATAGCAAGATCCGTTTTACCGAGCTTATCGTAAGCCTGCATTCGAAAACGGTAAACCTCTTCGTATCCATCATCATACTTTTCGCATTTGTTTGCCAAATCAATAGCGCCTTGGAAATCTTCTCGATTAATCATATTTCTAACAAGACCAATCATGGCGACTTGGTCTGCCTCATTATGCTTGAGCATAAGTTGATAATCGGCATCAGCATTTGCGTAATCCTTCATCGAATAATACACCCCTGCTCTTTGGTATAATATTTCGTGAATAGTCTCGAGGTCACCTGTTTTAACAATCATCTTGTATGCTGTCGTAAAGTCAGCGATTGCCTTGTCGTACATTTCCATGTCGACATAGATGTCTGCTCTCCACCAATAAGGCGAGTATCGAGGAACATCCTCATTTTTATCCCAATTTTTAATAGCATTGTTCGCATCCGTCAATGCTTGGCCATACTTCTTTTGGCGCTGATACAAACCAGCGCGGAAGATATATCCATCAGAAGACTTAGGGTTGTCTTTGATATGTTGGTTTATATACTTCAAAGCTTCTTTTTCATCTTTTTGCTCCAGCATTTCGTAAGCTTTGCGTAGATTGTAATCAGATGACTGGCTCTTTTGAGCGAAGCATAATTGTAGCCCCATAACAAGGAGCAATGCGGTAGTGAGCAGGACTTTTTTCATTGTAAGTGTTGTTTGTATTATTAATAACTACTCAAAGTTAACGATAATAGAAATCGAAATCAAAGCTTAGCCAAGGTAATGTATGAAATTCTGTTTAGACATTATCAAGTGTTGTCATCAAGCAATTTTCATATATTTATGTTTTAGCACTCTTATTTTGAATTCACGCCACAATGCTGTATTGTGGCGTGAATATTTTGTCTTAGAAATTAGGATCAATCAATGTTGAGAAATCTGCAAATTTCCCGTCAGAATGATTTTTAAGTCTTTCTAGTGCTTCTGCAATTTGTTCATTGAGATACCTTATATTCCAATCGCTGTTGTAATACTTTGTATAATAGTACATGTTTTCTATCATACGTATATATCTACTTCTGAAATCATCACATGCAAATGGATTTTCCCTATCAAAATCAGCCTGTGCTTTTTTTAATATTGTTTGAAAATCTCGATATGAGCTTTCATATTGCTTTAACAGTTCCTGTACTATAGAATATTCCTGCTTAAAATTAGCTGAATATATTCTGTCAAAATAAGATATGGCCTCTTTAACTGCGGCTCTATCGTATCTTTCGTACAACCACCTATTAGCAAGTTTTACCATACAAGTATCAACAAACCCCATATTCCCTTGCAGTTTAGCAATTTCTTTCTCTTTATTGCGAATAACTAACATAAGGGAATCTTTTTGTCGATTTGCTCTTACAATCATTCTCATTGAGTCTTGCTTTGCACTACTTCTTATAGAATCAATGAGTTTAATGTTTACACTAGCAATACTATCACGATGCAACAATTCACGACGGAGTGAATCTGCTACATACTTTATACTATCAACATTCTCAATTTTATCTCTTTCATTTTTCCCTTTAAAAAAGGCTTGTCTTTGTTTCTCCTGGGCTGTAACATTAATATTTACAAAACACAGGAAAAGCAGAACTGTTAATAATTCTTTTATTTTCATTTCCTCTAATTATTTTCGTACGGTATCAAAACATATCCTCTATCTGTACCTTTGTTTACAGAACCATCTTTACGATATACAACATAAATAGTATATGTTGATGACTTACTTAAGTTATTCAATGTAACGGTTTTGTAATTATACAAGTTTGTACCTGATGAAGGGCTTCCTTTAGTTGTAGTATAATTTGAACTAGTTGTAGGTCTTGAGTCCTTACCAACCATAACATAATCATGATCAGACTCACCATTACTGCGGATATAGAAGGTAAATGTATCATACCCCTTGATTGTAAAATACATTGTTGCTTCAGAATTATCTTTATTATAGTTGCTAGAAGATTGATAAGCCCTATATGAAGTACTTGGTGATATCATACTAGTCCATTGGTAATTAGTAGTGATATTGATTTCTTTTCGAGTATAAAACTCTTTTGCATTTCTGTAATATTCAGCTGCTTTTTGCTTTAATGCATCAGTCGTTTTTGCTCCATATCCATATTTAGATTTATTATTATCGTACTCTTGAATTTTACTATTTGCAGCAGACATCAATGAGTTGAATGACTCTTCTGTCATGTTACGATAATTTGCCATCTCATTGACTTTTGATTCAACTTGATAATAATGCGAATTACCGATATTCGACTTTACAGCAGCAAGTTTATTTGTCAAATCTGTACAATTTGACAAAGGATCCATTGTCCTATACTTTTCAGCATTCTGTATCTTTGTATTGGCATCGCTCACAGAATAGAATGTAGAATATGTCGCTACTTTCTTTGCTTCCTTATAGTTGCTAATAATCTGTTCTATTCTGCGAAGATCAGTCTCATATGAACCCGCTACTGCACTAGTTTCCCCATAATCAACTTTTAATGTTCTTAGATGTGCTATACGCTCAAGCATAGCTTTATGGTCAGACTCACGCCAAGTTGATGCTCTGAACTTTGCATGACTTAATTTCGTGAAGATAGGCAGATATTTCTGTACTAATGCTTTCGTTTGATAATCAATTTCTTCATCAGTCATAAAAGCCTCACTCTTATATAGAGCAAGTTTGTCAACAACAACATTATATATCGAATCATTGAAAGCAGTGTTCTCCGTTTCAGAAAAACCGTTGATATTAGCTTCAAGAGAAGATTTATGTAAATTGTTTACCGGAACATCCACAGGAGGTGCCACAATCGTGGGATAGAAAGCAAGAATACCCGCAATTGCAAATGCAATAACTATTCCTAGAATAAGGATTTTTTTACCAGTATTTTTCATAACATATCTCCTTGTTTTGTTTTTGACTTCTGTTGATCTTTAGGTTGACTTTTCTTTGTCGTACTAGGCTTCTTAGGCTTAGGAGTCGTTCCTGCATCCTCGAGCGCTTTTATATAACCTTTTTTATCACCATCAGGCTTGATAGTTATATCGAAATCATTAGGATTCGTATTAAAGTTGCCAGAGAAAGGCTTATGACGATTTTTGGTTATCGCAGCTACCAGTTCTTTGAAAATTGCGGATTTGCCAAGAACATTCTCATAGGCCAGTATATCATCAAAACGTCTCTCATTCATTGCATCCCACAAACCTTTTAGCGGTTCGTGTTTTTCCATCTCAGTTCTGTTCCAGACATTATTACGGTCTATATATGAGATTGCTGCATCTACTAATTTTTCATCACTATTACTCTCTGAACCTTTTGGTACATAATTGTAGTTCCGTTTTTCTAACTCCTTAATGCGACTCTTCAAATCATCATTTTCTTTCGTTAATTTGCCAACTTCTTGATTATCTGCCTTACCTCCAATAAAGTCGTTTAAAGCATAACCACCGCAGATACCGAGCAGTAGGACTATTATAGAACATATTAGGCATGTAATCCAGAATTTGCGAGTGAATGGCTTGAATCGCAAGTAATTTTTATCATTGCGTGTAACATATCCATTTTCTGTTACATAGCCTTTCACAGGCGAATTTTTCATTTTTCTATTGCCAGATATCTTAATTGGGTAATAGCCCTCTTCATTTTTGAGAGGCAATAGAAACTCATATGCATATGTCTCCTTTACTAATTTTAATTGTACAGGTTGTGTTAAATTCAAATGACCAGAAATTGGTTCAAAGCCTTCAGCATGAATTTCTACCCAAACATTATTAAGAGTTGCTTCGCTAATGCGTATATCTTCGTTTTTACTAATACGTTGCTTCGCTACATATAAGTCGTAATCAGTTACACGTTGACTCCATTCATCAACTACTTTTATGTAATTATAGTTAAGCACTCTAACATATTGATTAGGTGTTGGAACAGAATACTTTGCGCCAGGCGCAATTGTACTCTTCGTATGGATAGGCATATACCCATCTCTTCTCCATTCAATATCTATCGTACCTCCTTCAATGGCATAAATCTGTCCAACAAAAGGTCGCTCTCCAATATAGGGAACAAAAGAATCTATATTCCCAGGTGATTTTACTACTACCATCGAGTATACTTTCTGGTCTGACAAGTTATCTCCTTGAAGGCATTTTAACTTCGATGAATTATCTAATAGGAATACACTCTTATAACTCTTATAATATGATTGACACATATCTTTTAGAAGCTCAGACAATGTGTACTTTGCTCCTTGTCCATAGTATCTGAATGCACACTTTTCGCCATTGCTTTTTGTAGTGATTCTAGATGCAGGTGCTGATTCATATGTTTTCGAAAGAAGTTGGGTTAATCTTTCATCATTTCTTTCGTTAGCAAGAATCTCTTTTTTAACAGCATCTACTATTTCAACAAGTTCCTTTCCTGCAATATTAATTGAAGCAGGAACATATATCCATGCACTAATACAATCAGTGATACGACCTTCAATAAGCGAAGCTACAGTTAATATGTGTCCAGTATCAACGCTTGTAAGCATTAGTACTGCTGATGAACCATCCAAGTTATCAATGTTCTCAAGGTCTTTGCGGATATCCCAGACGTTCTTAGTCCATACCTGGTCTCCGTTTATTTCAAATAAATCTGTATAACCCTGATTTATACGAACTATCTTTAAACCTAATTTATTATTATCCATAGTTTGTTACTTTTTTAATCTGTCAAACAAGTTCTTAATCTTTCCAGGTTTGTATCCATAAGACCTCTTAATGAGTGTTCTAACAACCGTTGCTGCTGTATCTTCTTTGAATTTACAGTAGTTCTGGAAACATACTGTACCTAACGTAAATGGCTGGATCTCCACATTACCACCATTTATTTCATTGTCCTTACAAATCTTCTTCAAACCATTATAGAAACCTTGATAGTTCTCAGAGATATAGTTTCTCAGTTTTTCCTGCAACTCCTTGCCCACAGCTTTTGCTTTATCAACCTTAGTAATAAGTAGATATAAGCCATCTGTGTCCTTTTTGAAAATTCCTGTTCTCTGGATATAAGCCACAGCTGCTTCTAGATAGATATTTTGAGGCAGACCTTCATACTCTCTGTCCTCAGCGCCGTACTCGATCACAAAGAAATGAATCTTTCTATTATCAGTTCTATTATCAATTAAGGTGATTTGGTAATCTTAGTGATAGGTTCTGGAGCTTGGAACTTTTGTGGAGTAATATTAGACATCATGTGTGCGATGAAATCTCCATCAATTCCTGCTCTTGAGAAGTCTGAAATAATACCATTTTCCCATAACAAATTTGCAACAGTACCGCTAATGAAGTTATTATCCTCTGCGATAGCAGAAAGAAGGTCGTCTACACTAATTTTGCCTGTATTAATGTAGTTGACTATTCTATCATATATAGCCTTCTCAGGATTATTGATTCTAGCATCTGTACGTATTGCTTTAATCTGTCTAGCAAGCGCTCTAATATCAACTCCTAGATATTGTTCTCTGCGCAATTCTCTTAAAAGACGGGTAGCTTCAGCTAGGTATGTACTATTGGAATGATTGTCCACAAAATTTTGCAAATCAGCAATACTACCTTTGTTAACACTATTCCAAATCTCATCACTGGCACCACTTTCTGCCACTTTCTGCAGTTCCTCTATTCTATCTCTTGCAGAGCTTCTATATTCACCCTCTGGATACGAATCGAGGTAATTTTGGTAAGCCTCTTCTGTGTTAATGCGTTTGGCTTCTTCCCAGTCTTCCTCCTCGCAGTTCGCAAATTTCTCTGCAACCTGATCCTGTATAGACTTCTTTACTGGTGTACCTGCTTCTCGAGCTGCATCTCGAAACTCTTCAAAACTCTTTATTCCGGCCTGTTTCAAGGCCTTCACTAGGTCATCGATGTTGTTGCTATACTCATCGATATTATCAAATATAGTATCTAAATCAATCATATTATTGGAATTTTTCAATTACATAGTGAATGAACCATAATCGCCTTCGTTTGAAGAGGAATCATCTTCCATACTAAATGTCATATCGTCTTCTGGGCGGTCAATTTTGCTAGTTTTCTTAACCTTTTTGCGTTTAGGTGTATATGAGTCACCTTCAGAACCAATAAGCCTAAATGTACTCTTAGTATTTCGACTTTGTATAATGTAAGGGAACAGAAGCAACAAGTAAAGTAAGAGTCCTATGCCAATAGCAAGTATCGTTGGAGCTCCCATAGTTGTGTATACTGAACGAAGATCGTTCAGATTAGACTTTGCCGTAGTAACACTTGGATCAGACGAAGAAAAGGCTTCTACGCTATCTGGCTCATCTGTCATTTTTTTACTTGAGAACTTGTTAAGCGACTCATTCCAACTTTCAATTGCAGCCTCTATCTTTTTTATATTACCAATCATAAAGACATTCCATACAGTCGCACCTGAAGCATTATCAACCCATTCAATTGCTGAATTCTTAAGCGCATCATAGTTATCTGCAATGAGCTGCAATCTAAGAGCCTCTACCTCATTGGTGCGATGAACAGACGCTGTTTTATTCTGTGCAAGTTTTTTGTCGTAGTCTTTAATTCGATTATTTGCATAGACTTCGTATGAATCAAACATTTCTTTTGTTGTTTTTATTGACTCAGAAAATGTTGATTCGACCTCCGTTCTATGTTCAAAAACTGTCCAAAAATGTGCGTATGGAACCATTACTGCAATAAAGAATACTGGCGCAGAGAAGAAAAGTATGCGTTCAAAAATAATCTTTCTGCTAAATTTCTCATCCGTTCCTTTCAATATTTGAGGTATGATGAAAAATATAATCAGTACAAGATTGATTATCAACACACCCAACCCCGCATACAGGAAATCTCCATCAGTCAAATATGTGATTCCCATAAATGAGACATAACTGATAAATATCAGTGCAATAAATGCAATAATATGTCCCCACGAAAATTTTAATGTTTCATTAATTGCCATATATCTTCTTTATTTATTTTCAGGTAATAATTTTTCAAGTTCACTTATCTTTCTCTTATAGGATTCTATTAGTTTTCTAATAGCATCGTAATCCGTACCATCGTTTTCACCTTCAGATGTTGGCGGAGTTGTTTTACCATTATCATTTACCGGATCCGTAGGACTTGGTTTGTTCCCAGGATTCTGTACATCTTGGCCCGGCGTTTTGCCAGTATCCCCAGGAGTATTGCCACCTACATTGCCACCTGTTTCTCCGGGATTCTCATTAATAGGTGTTTCTCCATTAATTGGATTATTGCCAGAAGAGCCACCATCTCCAACACTAGGATTTGCAATTTCGTTATTGGTATTACCATTTGTATCTGGGAGTTCTGGTATCACACCTGTTTTCAGCGCTATTAGAGCATCGTCCACTTGAATCATTGGTGGCATATAATCAGACACTCGCTCTCCTGTTGCTTGCAAAATATGTAAAATATCCTCCACGGAAACCTCTGGATTGAGGCTCTTCATAAGAGCTACAGTTCCCGAGACGATAGGAGCTGCCATGCTCGTACCATCAAAGACCGCATATTCATTAACTGGAACAGAACTTATAATTCCTTTGCCAGGAGCAGATATATTAGAACCTCTACCGTAGTTTGTAAAATCAGTCCCCTTAATTTGATTATCTACTGCTGCCACGTTAATTGTAAAATTCGTGCGATTTTCAGGAGGAATGTTCGCCAATATATTGTCATTTCCAGCTGCAAAGACAATTATTACATTATGTTCGTTTGCAACATTAATGATACGTCTCCAAACTCGCTCTTCATTCTTAAATTGAGTTCGGGCGATATAGTCTTGGTCAGGCAATGGCAGTATGTCAAGACCTCTAAAATTAGGTCCTATTGATACATTAACAACACTAGCCCCATTATGAATGGCATACATAATTCCGCTTGTAACGGACGAGAATGTACATAAACCATTATCAAAAACCTGGATAGGCATCAATCGGCATTTGGGGGCCACGCCAGAAATGCCATCGTCAAATTTCTTATCTGAGCCCACAGCTAAACCTGCCACATGAGTTCCATGTCCCTGACCAGTACTCAATCTATTATCTTGTGTAAAAACATTGTATGGACTTACAATTCGACCTTTCAGAATGTCGTGCGATGCATCAATGCCATCGTCTACAACAGCGACAATAATGTCAGACTTTCCTTTGGTGATTTCCCAGCCTTCTTTAAGGTCAATTGCCTCCAAATGCCATCCTGCATTAACCTTTTCAGAGCTAACATTTCCTACTATTGTAAAAATTGACTCATCAACAATAAAAAATTCGTAATTAGGCAACTGAGAATTTAGGTTTTCCCTAATAGCATCTCTCAGGTTCTCCGGAATCAGAATTTGAATCATTGGCACATTTTTATCTATACCAATAACCTGACATTCATTTTCTGAATACACTTTTGAGAGGTCCGAAACAAACTGCTCAAGGTTAACATTCGCGTTCTCAAAATAAATATTTAACCTATTAGCAACAATGTCTGGAGCTCCTGGATTAGAAACAATCGGGGGCTCTTTTCCATCTTCTCCAACAATTGGGGCAACAATGTTATTGTCTGGCAATGTTCCATCATCTCCAACAATACCCTTGACAGGTCCATTGTTATCAATAGTCCTATTATCAGGCGTTTCTATTACAGGTAGTGGGGCAACTGCACCATTTCCGCCAGAACCCTCACAGCCTCTTAATAAATAAGATAATAACCAGAAAAGCAAAATGAATAGTAACAGCCATAATAGCCATTTAAGACATCCCTTTCCTGTTAATAGAGTCCAAAGGCTAGCAAGCCATGCCCAAAGTCGCTTGTACCATGGAGTATTCTCTTCGTATTGAGCAGTGAATGTAGTATCGCCATTTAATACGAAATCAACAGGAGATTTATCCCATCCTGTAAATGTATAACCTTTCTTTGCTTTTACGACAGGAGTATTGTCATTATTAAATATTGAACCATATGGCTGCGTAAAGCAATCTGTACCCTCAATTGAACCGTGTTCACCAGCGACAAATTTGCATGTTACATTATCTCTATTGAAGATAGCAGTGAAAGTTGTATCCTCACAGATAGCTTCTAAATCGGGCTGAATATCCCAGCCAACGAAAGAATAACCGTTATTAGGTACAGCCGATGGAATTTGCATTACATCTAGATATGTCCCCTTCTCTATGGAGCATTCAGTTGTTCCACTCAATGAGCCGCCAACACCTGCTAAGAAGGTAATATGCACATTTTCTTTTTCTGCGGGGGCATCGTCTTCAATAGGTGCCTCATCATATAGTGCTGTAAAAGAAAGAGGTCCATTAACCTTCATACCCAATGGATTTGGATCCCATCCCTTAAATACATATCCCCTCTTAGGAGTTACGGCAGGTAGATCAATATTTGATAATGTGGCACCATCAGGGCGACTAACAACCCCAGCTAATTTATCTGAAAGAGTGCCATTTTCTCCTACAATAAAACGTACTTTGTGATTGCTTTGAATCTTTAAATCATGTATTACTGCACCCTTCACGACATGTTTGTGAGAGTCAGGCGACATACCCCAAGCAACTACTACTACTTTTTCATCATAGCAGAACATAAAGTCCTCATCAATATACTTGAGGGCACCTGTTAGAATCTGCTTATCCTCACCTGTCAGATTTTTACGTACTTTTTCATATGCTGCAATTGTTTTTTCTTTTATCGCAGCATACTTAGCCTTATCAACATCTGATAAATCACTATATGCACACGGTGTATGATTCCACTCGCGCACATACCATAATATCTGATCCTCATCTGAATATATAGGATGAGCTAGAAAGTCTCTATATTGAGGCTCTACATTCTTCTCAACTACTGAATATACGCTGTCAAATCTCTTGTACAGCGGATCGCGACCGATTCCTTGGAAATCGGTAAAATCAGTAACCTCTGTGTAACAGAGTTTTCTCTTGCCATATAGAGTATGTTCTGCCATATACTTATTATTTATATATATAAGGTACTGCTAGTGTCAATTATGTCTTTAATAGCTGCATTTGCTACTGGATCAACATGGGAGATATCACTGGCGAATAGTAATCCTATCGTAATAAAGTTCTCCCAACGCTGGTAACTATCCCAGAATGGCAACTTTTTTAGTGTCGCTAAATCAATGCGAGAATTGTTCATCTCATCTCTTGATTGATCAAGAGCCGAAAGGACTTCTAATAGAGGCTGAGGCTTTATATTCGAACTTGATGCTGCCGGGGACAAATCAATCTCCAAATGGCATGATTTTGCCTTTTGTGCAATATTTGCCATATCCTTTTCTGACATATATTCTCGACCTACTGTGCTAACAAAGTTATTTAATGTCAAAGAGGCATAATCAGCTATTGCGTTAGGGAGTCCATTTCTATCAAAAACATCGTAATATCTATTTATCTTATCCGAAATGGCTCGCTTAACACCAAGTTTATTCAATAATGTTAGAATCATGAATGCTATCTCATCTGCATGAGGAAGCACGTCGCCCATATTTTTTACTTGCTCGTTTATATGGTTGTTCCAGTACTCAATGATGTGTTTAGCAATAACATCTGGGACCGTTGCTAACAATTCACTTTCATCAGAAATTACATCCTCTAATGTGACACCCATTTCTGCAAAGAACGATTTTAATTCACTCTCCTCCTTGTTGTATCTCTTGCAGAGTTTCTGGATATTAGTAGACTTATCATCGTTACTGTCAATCTCACAGAATGCACGAATCATCTTGATTGATGACACGCTCTGTGGTTCCTCAATATGACGAACTATAATATCGTATGCAATGGTGCGAATGTCCGCAGAAGATACCATCAAATCATCGATGATACGACCAAATCTTTCTGGCTTTTCACCAAAAGCAAATTCTGTCCTTAGTTTAATATCTCCTGTAATTTGGCGGATTCTAACATTGTTTTCTTCCTTGTCATCAGACTCATAGTAAACGCTTAACCTATTGATGATTTCATCACGTATTTCTATAAGTTGCTGCAAGTATCGTTCGTGTCTTGCGTCATCAAGGACTTCGGCGATGGCATCAAGATTTCTAATGATAGCCTTAGAACCATCATTGTTAATTGTTGCAACATCATCCCAAGCTTGTTGTGGCTTAGCAAAATGCTTTTTAACAAACGGATTCGCAAGGAAACTCTCCCTTAAATCTTCAAAATAACCAGGGTATTCATCAAATACATGTACGCTACTCTCTGTAGTCCCCTTTTGTTCATTATATCCATCAAACACTTGGTTCTTAGAAGACCAATAAAAATCTCTAAGCAAATATACATTTTGGAAACAAGGTGATGTAAAGGAACCTCCAAGTGATACCCATTCATCAAGCCACTTTTCAGGCTCAATAATCTTAGGAATTGTTGTATTGAACCTTGCCCAGTGGTTGTCTAATTTTGATGCTGTTTCTGGTGTGTCGTTCTTCGTTTTTTCAAGATCGATGTTGAACTTTGTGCAAATCAAAAATAGAGGCGCAATGCCATTAGTCCTTGATAGTATATTGGCTCTAACATCAGGTGTTTCTCCGATGTTATCCTCAATCCAATTATGTATTGATGCTCCAATCGTAGGTTCAGTCTTTTGGTCATTATGATGACAGAAGAGTACTGAACTAATCTTTAAGGAACGAGAATATTTATTAAACAAATAGGCAACTTTTCCTCTTCGAAGAATCGTAGGCAGAACTTCCCCCAACTGCTGTTCCTTGATTTTTTCTCTGGATCTTGCGCCTGGGAAATCCAATAAATCGATTTTCTTTAGGAATTTTCTTTCTGTTGCAATTTCCTCTGGCAATACAAAAGTTAATTCTCCAATCAAAGCAGAGAGGTATGCTTTACTAAAATCTTTTGCGATAAGTTCGCCGTCTCGATTATATACATCCGTATAAAGGACATCATCATTAGCTTCTTTATGAATGCCACATACAGAATCAAGCCAATCAATCTTAAGCAATGTGCCTTTATCTCTCAAAACTGCATCAAATGGCACATACACTTCAGTTGAAAAGTCTAATTTTTTGTACTCGTTGATGAGAGTACTGAACAATCTGTTTAACTCTGGATTATTATTCCATATAAGGCCAAAAATATTAACCCAATTATCGCTTGCTACATAATTAATAATCGGAGCAATAATTTTGCAGAAGTTTGACTTGCAAATATTTGCAGCATTATTTCCAATGATATCATTAAGATAATCGCAAATATCTCTAATGTCATCCTCCGTAATGATATTGTGGGCCGGAGACTTTCCACTCCACAATTCTTTCATTTGAGACAGAGAATTATCTATATCAGTGTTAAGCATAACACTATCCGTATTAATCTTAACATCGTTATAATATGAGTCTGCCAATAAAAGAATTATGTCAACTACCGACAAGTTCGTGATTTTCACATAGCCGGCCATCTTTTTATTACTTTGCCTAATCGTAAAGCGAGTTATAACACCTGTAGACTCCTGTTTGGTATTATTGCCTCCGCTTGGATTAATCTCATCGATAAAGCTATAGCGAACGCCATTATTCTCAATAACAAATGGAGCATCAGGTGTTGACAGAAGACTACTCATCAGATAAGATTTTCCTACCTGACTCTCACCATATGCTGCAGCAGAACAATTCTCCGAGAGCGCTTCTCCAATTCTTCTTAGTTTTCTACGATAATTCTTAAACACCTCCCTAGGGAAAGAGTCTTTCTCGTATTTATCTGCCCAAGCAACCGATTGCTTGATAACCTCGAGGTTAGTAATTATATCTCTTGTCATATATGCCAAATTCAATTTATTCAACCATTAAAAATCAAATGCTCCAGAATCCAACCAATACTGATCATCAACACCCAAACTCTGAATGTGAATCTCAATACTGCTATCAGACAATTCAACTCCATTTCTATCTTCGATAGAGCTAATAGTTAGATTCTCCTTATCTTCAGGATCACGGTCTATCGTAATCTTAAATGGCATTCGTTTTTTGAAACCCTCTACCTCGTCATTCGCCATTGACTGAACAGCTGCATCTGAAGGATTATTCCCGTTATCCAATGCTTTGTTACGAATTTTGTTTACCAATTTCATATAGTTAAAGTCAATGGAATACAGCGCCCTTGACGGATAACTGGTCAAGCCGAATTGACGAACATTTAAGATATCAGGGATTCGGCTTACAGTCAGTTCTCCCTGCAACTTATCAGGAGTAATTAAGTACTCAATAGGCTGGCCATCTCTTGATGCTTCAATATAGTTGACCGTAGACTTCAGATTGCTCTTGAGTTTCTCCAAATTAATGGAGAACTTATCAAGATTAGAGTACTCGGAAGCATAATGGCCAATTACACCTCCCATAGCCACTATGGTCTTTGGATTGGTGATATATCCAGTGTTTTGACAGAAAGGATACCAATCACCAACATAGTAGTTGTTTAGAGTTATAAGTCGATTTGGCGATACAGGATAGTACTTTAAGAAAATGTTTCGTATTGCTGGTAACGATGACGGTCTTCCTGACAGTAAAATCACATCACAGGAATAAGCAAAGAACATTGTGGCGATCTTCTTCAAAAGTGGTTCAAACTCCTTTGAAATAATATCGGCTACGAACTCCTTATTGTACTCCCAAGTAAGAGATGTGATGTCTATTCCCATCCTTCTCTTAAAGTCGTCTATTACGCGTTGGTTAGGTTGGTTAACCTTAAATACATCGTCATACTTAACTATACAACTACAGCTATCATTTGATGCCAACTCCAAGAAATATGTCATCAACGGGATAGAATACTGTATATTGAAATCGCGCCTTGCAATGCGATCGGCAATAGTTTGACCATTATAATCTGGGCCAAAGAAATTCTTAATCTTTTGCCTATACTGTATTGGGTCAAGACTGCGAAGAGCCTTACGGAAAGCACTATGCTTTTCGTCAAGCAACATCACATTCTTAACCAAAGCCTTGAGCATATCATCGCCCGCAAAGTAGAAACTATCGTAGAACTTTGGATCTGGGGTAATGGTAGTTAAATCACCTTTTGTGTAAGAGTATTCGCTAATCATCAAATCGGATGTACCTGCTCCAATATCCAATGAACCAACTGTAAGTGTAGGTTGCTGATTACCATCCACAACCTTTCCGTACAAATTAAAGAACTCGCTACATACGCCTTTGTATTTATGGCCTACCTCGCCATAAATATACACGAGCTGAGCGCAAGTCGCTTCATCATAATACCACGAGCCATCATTATCCTTCATTGAACGTACAGCTGGTATAATATCGATGGCAGGAACTCCATTGCCGTATATAAATCTGCCATACAATGTAACAGCATCTTTAGCACACTTCACAAGAGCTTCTCTCTCAATCTTGGACATTGCTGTCGGGCATGTAATAATTATTCGCTTTATCTTGCGAGGGACTGTTTTCCAACCGACATCAATACGATATGGCTCACTATTAATCTGGGTATTAGCCTGCGAGAGCATCTCCAAGAATGCAAAGGTCATTAGACTCCTTCTAGAGTAATGTGAAGAGCGTCCGCCATCTGTGCCTGTCACATCAATTCGTCCATCACTCATAAGATTGGAACTAATTCCTCGAATATTAAGTATATGGTTAGACTCTTCACCTGGTAGAACTAAGAACTCCCATTCCTTTTTGCTTGGCTTATTATCCCACAAGTATCTTTTAGGACTTGAGTATGTTGACAATGTCTCCTCTTCCCATGCCGAACTACAAGCGCGGTGTATGAGAGTGCTTGCTTCTTGGCCAAGTCTGATAAAGCTAGGATACACAAACTGCTTGCTATCATTAATTCCAAATGAACCAAAATCAACTTTTCTAAAAGCCAATCTCATATCAAAAGGCTCCTTGTATGAACGAATACAAGTTTTGCCATCCTTTTCTCGCAACAATTCTGTGTAATCTATTAAACTCAAAGGCTTAACCTGATTAAAGTTTGAATTATCTTCAATCAATAATGCAGTAGTTCTAGAATTGCCAATATCTATTACCATATCAACATTTCTAACTTCAACATCTTGGTCTTTGTACAACTTTATGGCGGGGAACAATTTGTTTTGAGCCAAATAATTCACCAAGAAAATATAAGATGCAATGTAAGACATCTTGTGGGTATTTGCACCCTTTATCTGCGACACACTGCTGAGTGTAGGATGGACTAATCTAAAAATATATTCATCGATATAACTCCAATTTTCTTTTGGAGAGCAATAGTCCATCAAGAAAAACTCATTATCGCATAGAGCAAAATTCATCTCTGAGCAATACTGATCAGGGAAAACTGGAAACTCATTGTATTCATCTGATGAATAGCCAGCTCTTGTATCAAACGCAAGAATAACATCGTATTCAAGTTCAGTTTTACCTTCACTTCTAGGCACGAACTTAACTCGTGACCAGTTCATAGGACTAAACTTAAATCGCTTTTCAGTTCTTTTGAAAAAGTATGGAATAGGAATCCATTTATTCTCAAAATTCTTTAATGCGTTATGTTTGTCAGAGAAAGTCAACTTATATAGCTCGCCTCTGACTCCGTTGCACATTTCATCATCAATCTTGAGAGGATTGATTCCGTCATTTCGCAATTCTATAGGATCGTATTCGATTGTTGGGTCGTTCAGATAGCCTCCATCGAATAATTCGTGCTTGTCGTAAAACAAAACATTATCATCGGTAGTAACTTCATGAGCAAGGTCCAATCTCCATTGCCCATTACTTGTGTCGTACCATTCTCGGAACCACATTTTAAATTTATCCTGAGTATTCAATTTCAGCCTGAATGTCAGCAATTGAATACCTGAATTCGCTATCAATGAGAAGCTGTCCATACTTTTTTATTTTTAACTAAACATCAATTGTTGTGATTTTTTATATCTCCTAACAGGAGATGAATGTTTCGTATATGTATTTGTAATATAATGTTTTAGCCTTCAATGTATTAAAGTATAATTAAACATGTCCCACTTTGTACAATAGATTTTTAATACAAACATTTATTTTTGTCCGTTTCAAATGCTCCCAAATGGAATATTTTGCGTAATTTTGCATTATGGATTATTGTCTCCTGTTAGGAGATTGACCGTTTTGCTTAACTATTTATAGAAAGCTCTACAAAAAAGGAGTCCGCTCCCGAACTCCTCTAAAAAGCAGCAATCATAGCTTTCATAATAATTTCAGTATTTTCTTATTGGCTTTGTCTATTACTTGCGTTTCCAAAGAGGCTAGATATATCTGTGTAGTACTCTCAGAGTCGTGTCCCATTCCTTCGCTGATTACAGATATTGGAATCCCTTCATCTCTGGCAATACTCGCCCACGAATGGCGTGCAACATACATTGTTAAAGGCAAAGTTAACCCCAACACCTTACCAATTGCCTTTAAGTTATGATTTATAAGCGTCAAGGCATTATGATACTGTTTTCGGGTATTTCCGGTTGGTTCCTTTATAATCGAAAGAAGAAATGGAGAACTCAATGAAGAGTATTGATCAACAATGTTTTCCATACAATCCTCCCAACGGATTGACAGTAATTGTCCTGTTTTCTTTCTTCGGTATGTAAGCACATTATCTTTCAGATTCTTTTTCTGTAAGTATGCCATATCCACAAATGCCATTCCTCGTGTGTAGAAACTGAACAGGAACATATCACGGGCAAAACTCTTGGATGGAGAATAACTCAAATCCAAATCTTTCAATTTACGAACGAACTTCAACGGAATAGCTCTCTTTACAGTCTTTTCTGATGATGTGAACACCTTCTTAAATGGATTCTTATTCTCGACATAGCCATCTTCCACAGCATTATTATATACCGCACGCAAGCGTTTCATATAGAAAGAGATTGTATTTGGAGCCAACTCCTTCGCTCTTAAATGATACTCATACGAAATAAGCATTTCCGAATCAATATCATCAAAACAAACATCTACACCTTCTCTAAACTTTCTAAAACTGTTAAGCGTCGCTTGATATGTTTCACTTGTGCGATGTTGTCCTTGTCTCCAAAGTTTAGCTATCATTTTCTCCATATACGAAAACAATGTAATTTCAAATGATTGCTTATGAAACTCATCTACAATAGTATCAACGGTAAATGGAGAATCTGAGATGGTCAATTTCTTTACAATACGATTGAAGCACTTCATGTCGTATTCTATATGGCTCTGTACATACTGTAAATAATTTACACGAGACGAGTCATCATCCTTAATGACAAGATCTTCTAACTCAGAATCCCATTCACTCCGGGTAATTCGGAAGTTCGTTGCAATTTGCCGAACTTTTCGCATATAAATCACTTGGTAGTATAGACTACCTGCTTTCCCCTCAATAGTTGAGGGTCTGAACTTTAATTTTATAGATACCATAGTATATTCAATTAATTTTTTTTTACAATAAGAGCCTTCTCTCAATTGCTTAAGGGAAGGCTCTTTAAATAACGGCTACGGGATATACAGCAATTGAAACTCTCTTTTTCTGCGGCGTTCGATGCTGGGTATTAGCTTACCTTTGTAGCAACGGTACGAGATATACTCCTCGTAAATATCCCTGTCGCCGGACTCGATTTTCTTGATAAGGTTACTTTTCGGGCGTTTGCCATAGCCAAGCAAGCGTGAATGCCCCACATTGTAAGCTAAAACCGTCAGCAACAGAGCATCTTTCCCATACTGTCGGAAATACTTGTATCGCTCCAAGAGGTCGGCTCTCAGCAATGAATCAGCCTGTGCCTCGGTAATATCGGCTGTCAAGTTCTCATGTGGCAGAAGTTTGTGCCCGTAACCGATGTATGGGTTATCAAAATCTTTCGATAACCCATATTATCCAAAGGAAAACATTATCCAAAGATAACTCGTAATATTTCTATAACTATCTGGTTGTCATCATTAG
>ENA-ORLW01000912-ORLW01000912.1-human-gut-metagenome-genome-assembly--contig:-NODE-912-length-38045-cov-6.323141_pt1 | contig 38045 bp, 34 predicted proteins | sample MGYA00243017_ERZ508829 | MGnify/ENA primary metagenome ERZ508829 (study PRJEB26277, sample SAMN04329776) | human gut metagenome | biome: human-associated habitat | host: Homo sapiens | place: USA...
CAATGACGATAATGAGGATTTTGAACCTAAAGAAATACGGACAATAATACGTACTGCTATCGACCGTGTTGCACCTCACTATGGATATAAATCTTGCGAGGACTCCACAAGAGTACTTACCATTAAGAAAGTCAACACTTTTACTTCTCGTATTATCCATAGCTGCGATTTTGCAATAGTGTATAACTGCACTGATGGTAGACAACAGTATATTCGGTTCAACAAAGATAACAATTATTATTCTTGGGAATATCAGGCCAAAGGTTTTGCTGATCTAAATAAGAAAACGGACTGGCTGAAAAAGAACGGGTTATGGGGAAATTTGCAGGATTATTACATCGAAAAGAAAAACGCAAACGAGAATCCGGACAAGCACTCTCGCTCAGTTTTTGCAGAGTCAATAAATGAAATGTGTCAGAAAAACGGCTATCGCAAATAGCCTTTTTCGTATGTCTGCGCCGCCCAAAACCCTTGAAAACACGGGGCAAACGGGCATTTTTCCAAAGAATAGCGCCAAAGCATATTGGGAGCCCCTAAATCAGCGTCAATCTCAAAATCCCGCAACCCCCCGTGGCAGCCCGCACTGCGGGCTGCCGTGAACGGCATAGGTGCGGAAAAGCGCCAATGCCTTTCTCCTGCCCCGATTTCGGCGCACCGAAAATCGGTCCGAAACCGCTCAAAAGCCCCGGGGGTGCTATCTCCACCCGCTTTCGCTCCGGCGAGGTCACACAGTGGCTCACAGGGGCGAAGGCGGGGCTTCTGCGGCCTGTTTGGCCAGCGTATCTTGTATGCGGCGACGCTCGGCGGCGGCTTCCGCTTTGGCCAGCTGCTGCCGGTTGAACTGCTCCACGGCCTGCTCCGGCGGGAGGATCGTGTAGAGCAGAGAGCCGTTTCGCCTGCGGCCGTCTTTCAGCGTGACGGTGGTGCGCTCTGTGCGGATGAGCCCCTTTTCCTCCAGCTGACGGACATATTTCGCAACGGTGTTGCGGCTCATGCCCACGGCCTTGCCGATGGTGCGGTAGCTGGGGTAGCACTGGTAGGTGGCGCGGTTTTCGCAGTACATGAGAAAGGAGTACACAGCGATTTCGCCGGGGGACAGGCCCAGCCGGCATGGAACTTTCGGCAGGGGGTAGTAGTTTCGGGCGGGCGTCTGCCACGGCAGGGTGCGCTTCATCGGGCACCTCCCGTCTGCCGGTCTACCCAGCGGCAGAACTTTTCCTTGGGGACGACGATGCGATTACCGATGCGCAGGGCCGGGAAGCCCTCTTCGTGCATGAGCTCGTAGGCGCTGGAGAGGGAGATGCCCAGGAGCTTGGCCGTCATTTCTGCGTTGAGGAACAGCGGAAGTTGGTCGTAGTCGGTGTAGTCGGATCGTTTCATAAAACACTCCTTATTTCAAATTCAGAGAAAAAGAACTTGCGTTTCGGAGGCCTCTCTGTTAGACTTGTAGCAGATGACGTCTGCGTTTTCCGAAGCGCGGCGTGCCGTCGGACTGTTGCCGCAGTTCGGCGGCTTTCTTTTTGGATGGAATGGTGGATGGGCTGCCCCCCTTTCATAGATGGAATATACCCGATTGACAATATTACTTTTATCGGGTATTATGAGTATAACAGATAAAAACGCATTTGCAAGGCGTTTCGGAAATATCGGCACGCACGCAAAAAATCAATCGGGTATGGAGGGGCAACTATGTTTCGGATGAGCCATGACGCAGTGGATTTCTTTTCCGCCGACTTTACAGCGGCGGGCGTGATCGTGGCGGGGGAGGAGTACCCGCTGGGATATTTTGCGGCGGAGGCGCTGGAGGCATCGGGGCAGCTCGCCCTGGATATAGGCGCTGCGGCCAAGGAATTTGCTGCCGAGGCGCAGATGTTTTTCGCCGCCCGGGACCCGTCCAGCGCCGGGATCGCCAACGAAGCGTTTCGGCGGCTGTGGCATCTGCTGCGGAAGCTGCCGCTGTATGACCTTCTTTTGCGGCGGGAGGATGCGCCGTCCTGCTTCACCAGCGACGAGGACTGCCGGGAGATGTGGGACGAGATGATGACCCGGGGGACGCAGGCCCACGACGACTATGCGCGCTGGATAGCCCGGCTCAGCCGGATCGGCCAGGACTTGAGCGACTTCCAGCGCAACACCCAGTGGATGCTGTCGGCGTATTTTGAGGGCTTGCCCTCCTGCAAGCGGGAGAACTATATCGACGCCTATGGCCGCTTCAAGGATGGGATCGGGAAGGCAAAGCTGGCGGATATAGACGAGGAATCCGACCCGTTCTACGACCCGCCCGTGGCGTCATTCCGCTTTGATTTTCCGGCGCACATATCCTTTATCCCATATCGGGACGAGAAAACCGGGAAGCCGAAGATGGCGGAGCGCTCCACTTTTGACGACTTGATTGCCTTTTTCTATCTGGACTTGACGAGGGGGATTGCCGCAGGGAATCTGCCCCGCAGGTGCAAGAATTGCGGACACTGGTTCGTGGCCGTGGGCGGGTATAACACCCAGTATTGCGACCGCCCCATCCTCGGCCAGCACGGCAAGACCTGCCGCAGCGTGGGCGCCCATGAGACGGCGAAACGGAAACTGAAGGAGGCCGCCGCCAAGGAGTACGCCCGCACCTATAACCGCCTAAAGGGCCGGAAGCAGCGGGGCGCCATCTCCACCGATGAATGGAATTGCATCGTCGCCGTGGCGGAGGAGCTGCGCGCAGCGTTTCAGGCAGGGGAGATGGCGGAGTCAGAATATTGCCGGAAGCTGAAAGCGCTGTGAGGCGGAAAAGAAGGTAAAAAAGCCGCTGCCCCCGGCCATTCCTTTGACCGGGGGCAGCGCCTATTCTTTGCTTATACCGAGGTAGAAATTGGGCAGCGTGGCGGCTTGCAATGTTGGCTGAAATCGCCTGAAATTATCTACCCCTTTTCTTCACATCCTCATCAATACGGCGTTTCCAGTCGGCGCTGAGAGGTTGGGCCGCTCGAACGCTGCACACGGCGGCGCTGATGACCTCGTAGTTCAGCGCCGTGCCCTCCTCGTCGCACTTGTAGTTCACTGCTCGGTCAGCGTCGATGCCGAAGCGAGCTGCCTCCTTGGCTGCGTCAATGTTGGCGCCCAGGAACAAAAACTCCCAGCCGTATTTTTCCTTCTGACGCTCGATCATGCGCCGCACCGTCTCGTAATTATAGCGGCGGCTGGCGTTTTCATAGCCGTCGGTGGTGATGACGAACAGGGTCTTTTCCGGCACATCCTCCCGGCGGGCGTACTTGTGGATGTTCCCGATGTGGTGGATGGCCCCGCCTACGGCGTCCAGCAGCGCCGTGCAGCCCCGGGTGAAATACTCCTTTTTCGTCATGAGCGGCACCTTGGCAAGGGGCAGGCGGTCGTGGATGACCACGCTCTCATTGTCAAACAGCACGGTGGAGACCAGGGCCTCGCCCGCCTCCTGCTTTTGCCTCGCGATCATGGAGTTGAAGCCGCCGATGGTGTCCGCCTCCAGCCCTGCCATGGAGCCGCTGCGATCCAGGATGAAAACCGATTCTGTCATAATGAAAACCCTCCTTCGTTTGATTGTGCTCTCATTGTAGCGCAGCCGAAGGAGGGTTTGGTCGCCTGTGGGGCGACATTTATGACAATTGCGTAAGGATATGACCTTTATCCGTTGCAACGGCTGCATACTTAAGGGCCATATTATCTGAAATGTTTATGGAAAAGTTGCCGTTACCGTAGTCGCCAAGGAATCAATTGATTACGAGACCACTCGGCTCTATTGAAACGCTCGTTATAAACCTCATTCACCGCTTCCACATACACCACAAAGGATGGGTGGTTACGATCCTGCCAAGACAGATACATGTTTTTCTTCTCACGATATCTGTCCCGAACCTTCTGCCATAATCCCGCTTTCTTCAGTTCATCCGCTTTATCTTTTACTTGATGAGAGTTCGGCACTTCGTTCCATGTGTATTGATCCAAGCCCAGTGCGTACACATTTTTGTTATGTATCAAGCGCATGTAATTCCCGTTTTTATTTTTCGTGGTAATAGCAACATCAAAGCTGAATTCAACATTTGGAGTATCCTTAAAATGCAGCAGTGCAGTCAAGCAAGAAGTTGAATCTTGTGCATCCGAAAAGAACTTCCCGCCCACTGCCTTGTTAAGGGTATTTCTAATTGTATCTTTCAGCAATCGCGGGTCACGATACTCGTCATCTGCTTTCACGACCAATAGATTGTAGTCCAGGTCATACGGCCCGTCTCCATTTCTCGTAATCATGTTCCTGGCGCCGCTTCCGACAAGTGTAAACTGTGCAGAAATTCCCTTCGCCCTGAGCAACTCACAGGTTTTCTTAAGGGTCCTTGAACAATCCGAACGATAGCGTTTTGCCTCGGACTCATAAACAAACTCATACGCCATATATGCTCTCCTTCTCGCCCATGCCATCCATTTAACATCGAGGTTAAATCATTATAGAATAGCACAGAAAGTTTGATTGTCAATAGCAATTTGGCCCGGTTATAGTATTTTTTTAAATTTCAACCCAAGGTTACTGATTATGCCCCCAACAAGCTCTGATCAAAGGCAAACAGCGCCTCATTTATTTCAAAAATATCATACTTTTTCCGCCTGATAAAATACTCGATGATCACATCGAATTTGTTGCTGGCACTGAGGGCATAGCCTGCCCGGGCGATGAGGTCGCGAGTTTCGTCCAGGTTCAGCTCCAGGGCGATGGCAAAGGCGATGGCCGTGGACTTGGAGGGCTTATAGTCCGGATTGTTGCGGATCTTGGAGAAAAGCTTGCGGTCCACATTGGCCTTTTTGTAGATTTCAGAATCCTTTTTGCCGCTGCGGTCAATGAGCTTCAGCAGCTTCTCCGAGAATCCGGCGTCCAGATGCGCCAGCAGGTCGTCCAGGTTTCCTGAGGCCACGGAAGCTGAAGCGTACTGCGGTGCGGCATCTTCGTAGACGCTCAGCGGCTGGCTTTGCAGGTCAAAGCTCCCGCGCAGACGCTCCCGGCGAGTGTCGGTGTGGGCGTCCACATAGTGGTCGTCGATGTATTCGGCAATGTCGGCGAACAGCTTGCCGCTGATCTGGTAGGCCTTGCGGTCGAAAATGACGAGGTAGACCGTCATGTCGCTGCCCAGCAGGAACTGGCCGATGGTGTCCACCGCCACCCGCAGCGCCTGATCCTTGGGGTAGCCGAAGATGCCGGAGGAGATCAGCGGGAACGCCACCGTTTCGCAGTTGTGCGCCTGGGCCAGCGCCAGGCTCGTCCGATAGCAGGAGGCCAGCTGCTCCCGCTCGCCATGCCCGCCGCCGCGCCACACAGGCCCCACAGTGTGAATCACATACCGGCAGGGGAGACGATAGGCTTTTGTGATCTTGGCGTCGCCGGTTTTGCAGCCGCCAAGCCGTCGGCATTCGGCCAACAGCTCCGGCCCCGCCGCCCGGTGGATGCACCCATCCACCCCGCCTCCGCCCAGCAGGGACTCCTTGGCTGCGTTGACAATGGCGTCCACGGGCATTTTCGTGATGTCGTTGCGAACGATGATTAGGGGCATAGTGTCACCTCCCAAAATACTGCTTTGAGAACATTTTAACATCCGGCACTCCGATTGTCTACCAAAAATCGCGGATCGACAAGGGATAGAAGGCTGCTCCTGCGCTTTCTTTTGCCTGAACCCTGTGGAGCGGTCTGCTGAAGGAAATCCCAGGGCATCCGACGCAAATAAAGACGCTGCTTCATTGACATTTCCCACGGCACGGGATATAATATCGTAGAAAAAAATGCTGTGCATTGCGTTAAAGATCCATGTTAAAGAATATAATGCGGCAAGCTCGTTTTGCTCCTAAGAAATAGGAACTCTTAGGAGCGGCATCTGCGGAAAACCAGACGGATGAATAAGCATAAAACTTGATGGAGGGGGAATAGCGATGTCCGATACACGCCCTATTGGCGTATTTGACTCCGGATTGGGAGGCCTAAGCTGTATAAAGACAATCTGTAAGCGGATGCCTAACGAAAATGTGGTTTATTTCGGCGACACAGCCCGAACGCCGTATGGCGACAAGGCCCGGGACACAATCATACGGTTTGCTATCCAGATTGTGGAGTTTCTGGCGCACCAGGATGTGAAGATGATCCTCATCGCCTGCAATACCGTCAGCGCCTTGTGTACGGATATCCTCCGCGAGAAATTTCCGTCCATCCCCATCATCAGTATCATCGAGCCGACCGTGCAGCACATTGCCGAAAATAGGCTGAAGAATGTGGGGATAATCGCGACCCACGCCACCATCAAAAGCGGCGTTTATAAGCGCCAGCTGCAGGCCCGCGGGATTGACTCCTGCTCCAAAGCATGCCCGGTTTTTGTTCCGCTGATCGAAAACGGATTTTGGGAGGGAAAGGTGATCGAGACCGTTGCCCACTACTATCTGGACAGCTTCATTGAAACCAACTCGGTGGAGAACCTGGTCCTGGGCTGTACACACTATCCCTTTATTCAAGAGACCATCGGAGAGCTTTATCCGACGGTGAATTTCGTAAATCCATCAAGAATCGTGGTGGAGGAGGTCATTCACGTGCTTAAAGAGAATGATCTCTGCGCCCCGCAGGATGCCGCCGGAGTTCGCAAGTTTTTTGCCAGTGACCTTTCGGACGGTTTTTTGAATATGATCCGCAAGGTCACCCATGACGATGCGGCCGATGCGGAATTTGCTCAGGTTTCCGATATTTAAGGCAACCTATGCAGCGGGAAAGCCTGCGCCCTGCGGTTGCGGCAAATATGTCTGAAAGGAAGGAAAACATCCCATGAAGGTTTTGATGCTCAACGGAAGTCCCAGGGTCAACGGCAACACCGCCGCGGCGCTGGAGGAAATGTGCAGCGTCTTTGCTGAGGAAGGCGTGGAGACGGAGCTGGTACAGGTGGGCAATCAGCCGGTTCGGGGCTGCAACGCCTGCGGCCGGTGCAAGGTGACGGGTAAGTGCGTGTTTGACGATGTGGTCAATGAGCTGGCCGGCAAGCTGAAGGAGGCGGATGGCTTTGTTGTCGCAAGTCCTGTGTATTTTGCCTCTGCCAACGCCACCCTCATCGCCGTGCTGGACCGCCTTTTTTACAGCACCGGCTTTGACAAGACCATGAAGGTCGGTGCAAGCGTGGTGTGCGCCCGCCGCGGCGGCTGCTCGGCCACCTTTGACGAGCTGAACAAGTATTTCACCATCAACGGTATGCCGGTGGCGTCCAGCCAGTATTGGAACTCCATTCACGGCCTTGAGCCGGGAGATGCCCTGGAGGATGGGGAGGGCAGGCAGACCATGCGGACCCTGGCCCGAAACATGACCTTCCTTATGAAGAGTATTGCCCTGGGCAAGGAAAAGTTCGGCCTGCCCAAAAAGGAAGAGCGCGTACATACGCACTTTGTACGGTGATCCGGCCCCAATAAGATCTGACAAAAGCGCCCTCTGCGAAAAAATCGCAGAGGGCGCTTTTTCTTATATCAAGTCCGGTTTATGGGACAGATGACTCTGTAAAATAACTGTAGAAACAAAAATTACAGACCAAGGAGAAAACAGGAGGGATAGGCAATGGCATTTAAGATCGGTTTTACTGCGGATCATAAGCGGACGCGGTATGAAGAATCTGCGTACCAGGCGCGGCAGCACACGGATGCGCCCCATCCGTCTGTGGTGCAGGTGTATTTCGAGAGCCGGGACAGGTCCTGGACGTATTACAATGATCGCTTCGACCTTCATGAGGGAGACCTGGTCTATGTGGAGGGCAAGCTGGAGGGCGTGCGCGGCCGGGTGGTGGAGGTCAGCTACAATTTCCGCATCAAGCTTGCCGATTACAAACGTGTCATCGCCGTAGCGGATACTGCGGTCCACGGGGAGTTTTATGTGGCCGGGTCCCACTTTGTCACCTTTGACCGGGCGGCCATCCCTGCGGAGAAGGCGGCGCTCTGGTTCATGGCCCCCGACAAGCCCGAGGACGAGTACGCCAGCGGGCAGGATGAGACCTCCTTCCCCCTCAGTGATCTGAAAGCAATGAAGGCGCCCAACCCGGCGGTGGAGCGGGGCCTTGCATACTTTGTGAAGGATATGGTCCGGTATCTCTGTGTGGACGGGACCAAGGGCCGGGCTATTGTGGAGGGGAGCCGGGCCTATGAGGTGAACTTCACTTACTGCGGCGGCGAGGTCAGCGGCCTGACCTGTTCATGCTTCTGCGGCGGGAGCTGCAAGCATGAGGTGGCGGCTATGATGCAGCTGAAGAACACCCTGGAGCTCATCGAAAAGAACTATGCCGAGGTATACCGGCGCAGCGGTTATTTTGCCGCCGTGCCCAAGGAAACGCTGTTTTCCTTCACAGTGGACGGCATGGAGATGGGGCGACTGACCCTGTGAGCGGGCAGATTTTCCGCCGAACCGGGGAGGGAAATCACACCCGGAAAAGCCGGACAGCCGGAGCGAACACCGGCTGCCCGGCTTTTTGACCTATCCGGCCGGTTGAATTTATATTTACAGTGCAGCGGCCGTGCGGTATAATAAACGGCAGAAGGAATGGAGGGGGAGAGCATATGCCGCGAGAGTCATCCCAAAAGCTGAAGCTGCTCTATGTTATGCGCTATTTACTGCGCAGCTCCGACGAGGCGCACCCGGTGACGGTGCAGCAGATAATAGATTTCCTTAGCGGGGAGGGGATCCCGGCTGAACGCAAGAGCATCTATGACGATGTAGAGGCTCTGCGCCGCTTTGGCCTGGATATCATCCAGGTGAAGATCGGCCGGCAGAGCGGTTACTATGTGGGCAGCCGGGAATTTGAGCTGCCGGAGCTGAAGCTGCTGGTGGACAGCGTCCAATCCTCTAAATTCATCACCTACAAAAAGACACTGGCCCTTATCCGCAAAATCGAGAGCCTGGCCAGCGTTTACGAGGCTCAGCTCCTCTCCCGGCAGGTCTATGTGAAAAACCGCATCAAGACCATGAACGAGTCCATCTACTACAACGTGGATGAGATCCATACGGGTATCGCCCGGGACCGCAGGATCAGATTCCGTTATTTTGACTACACGGTCAGCAAGGAGCGCCGGTTCCGCAGAGATGGCGGCTATTATGTCGTCAGCCCCTTCGCTCTTACCTGGGACGATGAGAACTATTACCTGGTGGCCTACGATTCCGAGGCCGGTATAATTAAGCATTTCCGGGTGGATAAGATGCTGGACATCGGCATCCTGGACGAGGCCCGGGACGGCCAGGAAAGCTTCGCTGCTCTGGATATGGCGGAATACGCCAAAAAGGTCTTCGGCATGTTCAGCGGCCGGGAGGAGCGGGTGCGGATGCGGTTTGATAATCAGCTGGTGGGCGCCGTTTTAGACCGGCTGGGCCGGGAGGCGATGCTCATCCCGGACGGGGAGAGCTGCTTCACCGTGACCGCACAGGTGGAGGTGAGCCCGCAGTTTTTCGCGTGGATCAGCGGCTTCGGCAGTCTGGCACGGATCGTGGGCCCGGACCATGTGGTCCAGGCAATGCGGGCCCATGCGGCGGAGGTGCTGGCCATGTATGAGTGACAAACAACGGATAAGAGGAGGAGACCATATGATCCTGTATTTTTCCGGCACAGGCAACAGCCGGCATGTGGCAAAGCGTATGGCGGCGGAGCTGGACGACCAGCTGCTGGATTTGAATGAGCGCATCAAGGCTGAGGACACCTCTCCGGTGGAGACCGGGGAGGATTTGGTGGTGGTCACACCCACCTACGCATGGCGGATTCCCCGCCTGGTGCGGGACTGGCTGCTGAAATCCCGGATGGCCGGAGCAAAGCGGGTGTGGTTTGTCATGACCTGCGGCAGCGAGATTGGCAGCGCCGCCGGGTATAACCGGGCCCTTTGCCAGGCTAAGGGCCTGGCCTGCATGGGAACGGTGCAGATCGTTATGCCGGAGAATTATATCGCCATGTTTCACGCACCCGAGGTGGAGGAAGCTCGGCAGATTGTGTCCCGGGCCGAACCGGCCATTGATGCGGCCATCGCCGCCGTCCGGGCGGGGCGGGCCTTTGCCCCCACCCGGAATAATCTCTATGACCGCTTCATGAGCGGCCCGGTGAATCCGGCGTTCTACTCGTTCTTTGTCAAGGCGAAGGCCTTCCGGGTCGGGGACGGCTGCACCGGGTGCGGCCGGTGCGCCAAGCTCTGTCCCATGAACAACATCACCCTGCGGGTCGGTAAGCCGGTTTGGGGAGACCGCTGCACCCACTGCATGGCCTGCATCTGCTACTGCCCGGCGGAAGCCATCGAGTACGGCAGAAAAAGTGTTGGCCAGCCCAGATATCATTTCGAGGCACTGTGACGGGCGGGATTCCGGCGAATAAATGCAGAGCGGTGGGGAATTGCATTTTTGCGGCGCTTACACCATGAAGGCGGGGGGAAACCCCTGCAGAAAAGGAGTGAAAACAACATGAAACTTACTATGCTGGGAACCGGCAACGCCGTGGTGACGGCGTGCTATAATACCTGCTTTGTCCTGCAGGAGGGCGGGCGGTATTTCCTGGTAGACGGGGGCGGCGGAAACACCCTTTTGCTGCGGCTGAAGCAGGCGGATATAGATTGGCGGCAGATCCGCACTGTTTTCGTCACCCATAAGCATATGGACCATATTTTAGGCATTCTCTGGATGATGCGTCTCATCTGCCAGGGGATGGCCCGGGGCGAGTATGAGGGCGATGCGGTGATCTATGGCCATAGAGAGGTCATCGGGCTGCTGGAGGATATGGCCGGCAAGCTCCTGCATGAAAAGCAGACTCGATTTATAGGCCGGCGGCTGCATTTGGTGGCCGTAGAGGACGGCGAGCAGCAAAGGATCCTGGGCAGGCCCGTCACCTTCTTCGACATTGGCTCTACCAAGGACCGGCAGTTTGGCTTTTCCATGGAATTGGGCGAGGGAAAACGGCTTACCTGCTGCGGAGATGAACCCTACCACGACTGCGAGGAGAGGTACGTCCGGGGCAGTGATTGGCTGCTGCACGAGGCATTTTGCCTGTCCTCCCAGGCGGATGTGTTCCGCCCCTATGAAAAACATCACTCCACCGTGGCGGATGCCTGCCGCCTGGCCCAATCCATGGGGGTGAAGAACCTGGTGCTGTACCACACGGAGGATAAAAATATCCGGGACCGCAAAGCCCTGTATACTCGGGAAGGCTGCGAGTTCTTTCATGGCAGGCTCTATGTGCCGGAGGATCTGGAGGAGATAGAGCTATGAAAGAAAACCGTGCCTTTACCATTGAAGGCGCAGTGCCGGAGGACGCCGAGGAGCTGGTGGCCATCTACGACTACTATGTGCAGAATACGGCCATCACCTTTGAGTACGAGACCCCCACGGCGGCGGAGTTCCGCCGGCGGATCGAGAATACCCTGAGCCGCTTTCCCTACCTGGTGCTGCGGCAGGACGGCCGGATCCTGGGCTATGCCTATGCTGGGACGTTTTACGCCCGGGCGGCCTATGATTGGTGCTGCGAGACCACCATCTATCTGCGCAGGGGGGCGACAAAGCGCGGCATGGGCCGGGCCCTTTACCAGGCCCTGGAGAGGGCCTTGGGACAGATGGGTATTTTGAACATATACGCTGTAGTGGCCTGCCCGGAGGAGAAGGAGGATGAATACCTGACAAGCAACAGCCTGGATTTTCACCGGCATCTGGGCTTTGAGCAGGCGGGTCTGTACCACCGGTGCGGCTATAAGTTCGGGCGGTGGTATAACGTGGCCTGCATGGAGAAAATCATCGGGACACACAGTGGGGTGCAGCGCCCCGTGACGCCGTTTCCGGAACTGGGGAAAATATAAGGGGATACAACACTATGAATGACGAATATTTCATGAAAAAAGCCATTGTGCTGGCCGCTGCCGCTGTGGCCCACGGCAATGAGCCCTTTGGCGCGGTACTGGTGAAGGACGGGGAGATCATTTTTTCCAATGAGAATCAGATCTATACCCGCCACGATCCAACATTTCATGGCGAGGCGGGCCTAATCCGAGAATTCTGCGCCCAGACAGGCATCACCGACCTGCGGGAGTACACCATGTACGCCAGCTGCGAGCCGTGCTTCATGTGCAGCGGCGCTATGGTCTGGGTGAAGCTTGGACGGCTGGTGTACGGCGCAAGCAATGACGATTTGGAGACCTTGCTGGGCAACAAGGGCTGCAGCTGCTCGGCCATGGTGTTTGAAAACTCCTTTTGGCAGCCGCAGGTCACAGCCGGCGTGCTGCGGGAGGAAAGTCTGACCATCCTTCGGGATTACTTTGCTGAGCATAAAAAGGGCTGACCGCATAAAAAAGCCGCCGCAGGCATTGCCTGCGGCGGCATCTATTTTTGAGACTCGCAGAGTTTGCCGCCCGCAGGCGGCAAATAATTTAAATCATTTTTCACCGCGACATGTGCGTGGGGAAAAATACCTCTCAGGCTGCCAGTGTGGAATTTTGGGCCATGGGCTCAAAATTATGCGCGCAGCAGGCTGCAAGCCTTGTGCCCAAAAATCCGGAGGGTTTTTGGGCAGTTAAAAGCCGCCGCAGGCATTGTCTGCGGCGGCTTTTCATCTGAATGGGTGAATGAGAGATCACTCGATTTCCAAGCGCTTGGCGGATTTCTCCTCCTTGGCGGCCTTGGGCAGGATCAGCTCCAGCACACCCTTGTCGTACTTGGCTTTGATGGCGGAAGTATCAATGCCGGTGACATTGAAGGTGCGGCTGTAAGCGCCGTAGCTGCGCTCGCAGCACAGATACTTTTCACGCTTATCCTTGTCCTCGTGGTCGGAATGACGCTCGGCGGAAATGGTCAGAGCATCGTCATACAGATCCAAGTGGATGTTCTCCTTTTCAAAGCCCGGCAGATCGGCCGTGATCTTGAAGTGGTCGCCCTCATCGGTGACGTCGGTGCGGAAGGAGTCGGCGAAGGTCCGGCTGAAGTTGCCCCACGGCTCATCGAAGAAGTGCTTCTCGATCTTCTCCATCTCACGGAACGGATCAAATACGCTCAGTGCATGATTGCGATTCAACATGATAAAGACCTCCTATATAAACTGTTTGGATTTATCTTTTCTGTTCCCCTTGGAACAATTATGATTCTATGCCGGAGGTGTGAACAAATCCAGCAATTTCTGTGAACAGAATATGAATTTTAGCACTCATATACGGTGAGTGCCAAAACGACACAGACGGGTACTCAATGGCCGCATTGGATGGGTGAAAAGCAGAAAACTGCGGAGCAGCTCGCTCCGCAGTTTTCCGTTTTCAGGTCTTGCCGTGGCAATGGGCGCAGCCTCCGCAGGCGCCGCAGTTGCCGCCGCAGGAGTGTTTTCCCTGCTTGTGCTGGCGGATCAGATAGCGAACAATGAGAAAGACTACAGCAAGTAAGAGAAGGGAAATGACAATGGTGGATAGGTTGGAAGATAGCCATTGCAGCATGGAAAAAACTCCTTTCCGTGTTTTTATTCAGACAGCCACCACAAGCTCCTCCAGGGATCGCCCGGAGTGCAGATGGCGGCAGTAGTCTGCCGTACAGGCTTTAAAGGCGTGAAACATTCTGCGGGCTCTTTTTTCATCCCCGTAGACCTTCCACAGGCCGGCGCATTTACACCGGCGGGCGTTGTTGGCGATGAAGCCCGCCACATCCTCCGGCGGGTAGCTGAGAAACAGCCCTACCTCGTGAGGAAAATCCTCCTGCCGCCGCAACCGCTGCACCAGCTGGGACACGCACAGCGCGCTGCCTCCCCGGGAATACCCGGCCTTTTGCAGAAGCCGCTGGGCCAGGTCATTCTGCAGATCCTGCTGCAGCCTGCCGGGGCGGTACACATACAGCAGTGCGCTGCCGCCCTCACACCGGACGGGAAGCATGCACAGGCCCTTGGGCACCAGCATGTGGTTCATGGCGCGAATCTCATCCATGAGCTGTGTGCGGGACTCATAGGGGCAGGGAAACAGACTGCCCGTTTTGATGCCTGCCAAGGTAGGTGCGCACTGGCGAACGATCATTTCATCGGACATTTCGGCTTCCCTCCTTTGTGGACAGTTTGTGCCGCTTTTTTGCGGACATACAAGGAAAATGCAGGAGGGTTAATCGCCTCTAACTGATGTGAGTTTAACACATCTAACTGCCTTTGTCAACTGTTTTTTTACAGCAGCTCAGGATTTTCGGGAGATAATGCAAAAGTCCCTGTGCGGGTATAGGGCCGGAGAGACAATCAGGCTGAGGCGGCTTGCCGGATAAATACGACAAAGCGGGATAGTCTAAGGGCTATCCCGCTTTGCAGTTTGAGGAGAATGGATAGAAAGGGAATCTGATAAATCAGGCAGCGGCCTTCTGCTTTGCCTGTGCAGCCAGAGCCTTGACGCCCTCTACCACCAGGTCGATGGCCAGGATTACCAGCAGTACGCCGATGATGCCGCGGATGTAGAACCATGCCACGCCCTGACCGCCGGCCATGATGCCAACGACCTGTGCCTTGATGGTGAACACCAAGGAGGTCAGAGTCACGATCAGCATGAAGAACATGGGGAAGTAGAACATCTTGTTGTTGCGGCCGATCTTACCCAGCCAGCAGCACACAGCCAGCAGGCCCAGAGCAGCCAGCAGCTGGTTGGCAGCGCCGAACAGAGCCCAGATCTTGGCATAGCCGGTCAGGCCCAGGGCAACGCCGGCTACCACGGTGATAGCGGTTGCCACATAGGGGTTGGTGATGACCTTGCGCCAGCCGGTGAGATCCTTGACATCCTGTCCGACAGGAGTAAAGAGCTCCTGGAACATGTAACGGGCCAGACGGGTGGCGGTATCCACGGAGGTCAGGCAGAAGGCGGAAACGGCCAGGATCAGCATGGAATACACCACGTTGTAGCAACCGCTGCCGAACACCTCGGAGAACATGGAGGCAAGGCCGGTAGCAAACACCACGGTGGGGGTCACAGTCTCGCCGGAGGAGTACTTGGCCCAGATGTAGCCAACAGCGCACACGGAGATCAGAGCCAGAGCGCACTCAATGAGCATGCCGCCGTAAGCGATGGGCTTGGCATCCTTTTCCTGATCCAGCTGCTTGGCAGTGGTGCCGGAGCCCACCAAAGAGTGGAAGCCGGACACAGCGCCGCAGGCGATGGTCACGAACAGGGCGGGGAACATATAACCCAGGGAGGTGCCGCTGGGAGCCAGGGTATCCTTGAAGCCGGTGAAGGCGGGCATATCCACGGTGGGGTGGCAGCCGATGATGCCCACAACAGCCAGGATGATCATACCATACAGCAGGAAGGAGCTGAGGTAGTCACGGGGCTGCAGCAGGATCCACACGGGGGTAACGGAAGCAATACCGATGTACAGACCCACAATGATCATCCATACGGTGTAGCTCAGGTAGATGGGATGCCAGTTCAGGCCGATGTACATGCAGACAGCGATACCGATAACACCAATGATGGTGGCAACACCCAGGTTGGCGTTGCGGCGGTATACGAAGAAGCCGAAGATGATGGCCATCAGAATGAACATGATGGAGATGATGGCGGTGGAAGCATTGGCGGCAGACGCCTCATAGTTAATGGCGCCGGTCTCCGTGTAAGTGGCCTTGAAGGTGTTGGCAACGATGGATGCGAAGGCAGCCACCACCAGAATCAGGGTCAGATAAGAGAAAATGATAAACAGCTTCTTAGCCTTGGGGCCGATGGCATCGCCAATGACCTCGCCGATAGACTGGCCCTTGTGACGAATGGAAGCGAACAGAGCACCGAAGTCATGCACGCCACCGAAGAAGATACCACCGATGAGCACCCACAGCATCACGGGCACCCAGCCGAACACAGCGGCCTGGATGGGGCCGTTGATGGGGCCTGCGCCGGCGATAGAAGAGAAGTGATGGCCCATCAGCACGGGGCCCTTGGCGGGACAATAGTCCTTGCCGTCTTCCAGTTCATGAGCAGGGGTAACACGGCTGTTATCGATGCCCCACTTCTTGGCAAGCCAGCCGCCATAGAAAATGTAGCCTATGACCAGCACAACAATGCCAATGATTAAAAACAATGCAGCATTCATAAAGTTTTCTCCTTTCCTAACAGTTGTTTCTTTGCTTTACAAAACAGCGTTTTATTCAAAAGCTGTGCTGCACTTTTTCCGCTGGCGTTGGAAAATGCTTTTCCTTCCTCCAGCACCGCCAGGCCCGAGTGGAAATCCATCCACCCCCAAAAGGCCATTTTGAAGCTCTTATAGATGCGGCATTTCCGCAGAGCTTTTTTTGCTGCCTTGTCGCAGCTGTCACACAGGAACATCGTGGTGATGTAGCTGTACATATGGGTGGGACCCGGCTCCACCTTAGCCATGCCATGCTCCAAGGCATAGTCCCGGCAGGAGTTGTAAATATCCTCCGTCAGATGGGGCACAGAAAACAGGTACACATATTCGTGGCTGCCTGCCTCCCAGAGCTTTGCCTTTCGGCTGAGCACATATTTTTCTGAATGGGCGTGGAAATCGCAGGTGGCCACCAGGGGCGCCTGCTCCTCCTGGGCAGGGGAGATATCAAAATATCCGGCGTAGCGGTCTATCAGCTTATCTGCCGCTTCGGCCCGTGTCATGGTCTGCATAAATCCGCCTCCTATCACGTATCATATAGTATCGCTGTATTACTGCAAATTACATTTAATGCACCAATACAGCTGAAAAAACAGGAGAAAAGTCTACTGCGAGGAAAATTATGCCGCCATAATCCCCTCGCATAGAAAGCTCACTTTGAAACACGTTCGGATTATAGTACGGAATCTTAACAGAATCAAGGGTAAATGTTAACAAAAAATTTATATATAATTCGTTAATTTTTTGTCTTGCATTTTTTTGGAAAGAGTAGTAATGTATTTTTAATAACCCAATATAGTGGAATTAATTTTCCTCATGTAAAACTGCTATATACATTATAAAATATAATGGTAAAGCTGCGGCCCGCCGGTGGACCGCAGCTTTTTGTTTGGGGCTCGGTGCTTGATCGGGGTTGCCCTTTTTCGGCCGCTATGATATAATTCGCTTGAAAATCTAAGAAGGGGTGAATGCCATGAAATCCATCCGTGATATTTATAAAATTGGTACAGGACCGTCCAGCTCCCACACCATGGGCCCCGCCCGGGCGGCGGTGATCTTCCGCGGGGAGCATTCGGAGGCAGATAAATTTCAGGCGATTCTCTATGGCTCTTTGTCCAAGACGGGCCGGGGCCACGGCACTGACCGCGCCATACGGGAGGCCCTTGCCCCCGTGGCGGCAGAGGTGATCTTCTCGGAGAGAGAGCCTGAGGATATAAAGCACCCCAACACCATGGACCTCATTGCCCTCTGGGGCGGGGAGGAGCTGGGCCGCATCCGGGTGCATAGCATTGGCGGCGGCGACATTGTCATAGAGGGCCGGGAGCAGGAGATGGAGAGCGAGGAGATTTATATGGAGAACTCCTTTGCTGAGATCCTGCAGTTCTGCCAATACAGGTATGTAGATTTGGTAGAGTATATTGAGATGAACGAAGGACCCGAGATCTGGGACTATCTCATGGGTGTGTGGCGTGTGATGGCCGCCTCCGTGGAGGAGGGCCTCTCACGCACCGGGGAGCTGCCCGGCGGCCTGCACATTCAGCGCAAGGCCAAATACATGCACGACCATATTGTGGAGACCAAGCACCCGGAGCTGGTGGAGTGTCAGAAGGTCTGCTCCTATGCCTATGCCGTCAGCGAGCAGAATGCCGATAACGGCACCATTGTCACGGCGCCCACCTGCGGCTCCTGCGGGGTGCTGCCGGCGGTGCTGTACTATTTCCGGGACAAGAGAAAGCTCAGCGACATGGACATTGCCCACGCTTTGGGTGTGGCGGGCCTGTTCGGCGAGTTGGCCAAGCGCAACGCCTCGGTATCCGGGGCGGAGTGCGGCTGCCAGGCGGAGGTAGGCGTGGCCTGCTCCATGGCGGCTGCTGCTGCCTGCCAGGCATTCGGGTATAATATCCACCAGATTGAGTATGCCGCTGAGGTGTCTTTGGAGCATCATCTGGGTCTTACCTGCGATCCTATCTGCGGCCTGGTGCAGGTGCCGTGTATCGAGCGCAACGCCGTGGCTGCCATGCGGGCCATCAACTCCGCCAATATTGCCTACTTCCTTACCGGCACCCGGAATATCAGCTACGATATGGTGCTGAAAAGCATGTACTACACGGGCCTGGATATGAACCAGCGCTATCGGGAGACCGCCGAGGGCGGCCTGGCCCGGATCTATACGCGCCGGGGGAAATAAAAACCTCTGGCGAAAAATCTTCGATTTTTCTGCCAAAGGGATCGCAGTCTGCTGCGCGCATAATTTTGAGCCCACGGCTCAAAATTCCGCTGCTTCTCGCCTGAGAGGGATTTTTCCCCACGCACATGTGGCGGTGAAAAATGATCTGAATTTTTCGCATCTGCGGACGCGAGCCCTGCGAGACCTTTTGACAAACAACGCACAGGCGGCCGGTTTCCCGGCTGCCTGCAAATCTCATAAAGATTGTCAGCCGTTTCTTGACGCAGAGAGGGAAAAAGAGTAAAATAAATGTATCGAACAACAGTTAGTCATATGGAGCAGGAGGAAACGACTCATGGATGAGAGCAGAAAAGCCAGACAGCCGAAAAAACCGGATAACAATGAGCTGTGGTCGTGGATTGTCATTGCCCTCCTGTTTGCCTTTGCGTGGCCAGTGGGCCTTATCGTGCTTTTTGCCAAGCTTTCCGACAGCAGCAAGCGCAAGAAAAACCGCGCCGGCGCACAGCAGACGATCATTACAGCCGAGCCGGAGGATGCCGTGACAGCTGCCGCTGCTCCCACCGCTGCGGAGAAAAAGAGCGACTCCGCGGCTCAGAGCAGGAAGCGCAAGAGCAGCATCACCCGTACCCCAAAAATCTCTGACAGCAATGCGAATGTACTGCGGAACATCGGTCTTGTGGTGACCGTAATTGGCGCCATCATCCTGCTTAACGCGTTGGGGGATAACCTGTTCTTCCTGGAGTACGGCAACTGGAGAGCGTTTTTGGAGTACACATTTTGGCCCATGGGCATTACCGCCGGGGGCCTGGGGCTGCTGCTGGGCAGCCACTGGATGCGCCGCCGTCTGCGCCGCTATGCCAAGTATCAGGCCATTGCCGGGAAAAAGCCCACGGTGACCATATCCCAGCTGGCTGCAGCCGCAAATGTGTCCACCCGTCGGGTGGAAAACGACCTGGAGCAGATGGTGCAGAAGGGCTTTTGGGGTAAGGAGGCCTATCTGGACTTGGGTCAGGGCGTCTTGGTGCGCACCTTTGAGGCGGCCGAGGACCTGGAGCAGGCCCAAAAGGAGGCACAGCCCGCCCCGGCGGAGGCGGAGGAGGGCTACAGTGGCCAGCTGCGGGATATCCGCCGGGCCAATGACCGCATTGCTGACCCCGCCATCAGCGCCAAGATTGACCGGCTGGAGGATCTGGCGGGTAAAATTTTCCGCATTGTGGAGGAGGAACCGGTCAAGAAAGCCAAGGCGTCCACCTTTCTCAACTACTACCTGCCCACCACCCAAAAGCTGCTGGATAGCTATGCTGACTTTGAGGAGGCCGGCGTCAGCGGCGGGAATGTGTCTCAGGCTAAGCAGCGCATTGCCGACACAATGGATAAGATCGTGGCGGGCTTTGAGCGGCAGCTGGATCAGCTCTATCAATCCGACGTCATGGATGTGGACAGCGATATCCGTGTGATGGAGCAGATGCTCCGGCGGGACGGCGGCAGCGCAGCCGAGGATTTCGGCATGGGTGCTGCGCTGCAGCAGGAGCAATCGGAGTGAATTATGCAGCGGCGGCTGCCCTTTCCGGGGATAGTCGCCGCTGTATACGTTTCTTGACGGAGCGCAGGAATTAGGGTAAAATAATGCAATCAGATTCCGTTCGTTTCGGCAGGCTCTGTCCCGGCGGAATGATAGAATGGAGAGAATGAGGAGGTGGCGCAGGTGGATAAAGAGGCTTTTTTTGGCGGCACCTGGTGCGCCGCGGCGGATTGGTTCGGGGCGCACCCCGAATGCGGCGGCTTCCGATTCCGGCTGTGGGCGCCCCACGCCCGGGCGGTGCGTCTGGCCGGGGACTTTTCCGGCTGGGAGCAGATTCCCATGCAGTGCGCAGATGGCGTGTGGGAGTGCTTTGTCCCCGGGGCGAAGGATTACGACAGCTATAAGTTCTGTCTGACCCGGGCTGATGGGAGAATCGTGTGGAAAGCGGATCCCTACGCCTTTCACGCTGCCACCCGCCCTGAGACGGACAGTAAGCTGGCACCTCTGGACTATGATTGGCAGGACGATGCATGGGAAAAGAGCCTTGTTGACAAGCCGCTGCTGACCCGGCCCCTGAATATTTACGAGGTGCATCCGGGCTCCTGGCGGCGCTACGCCGACGGCAATCCCTTTAACTACCGAAAGCTGGCGGATGAGCTGGCCAAGTATGTGTCGGACATGGGCTACACGGCGGTGGAGCTGATGCCTGTGACGGAGTACCCACTGGATGATTCCTGGGGCTATCAGTGTACGGGATATTTTGCCCCCACCTCCCGCTATGGCACCCCCCGGGATTTTAAGTATCTGGTGGATCGGCTCCACCGGGCGGGCCTGGCGGTGTTTTTGGATTGGGTGCCGGCCCATTTCTGCAAGGATGAGCAGGGCCTGCTGGAGTTTGACGGCACCTGCCTGTATGAATACGGCGATATCCTGAAATGGGAGCATGAGGGCTGGGGCACCCGGGTCTTTGACTATGGAAAGGGCGAGGTGCGCAGCTTCCTCCTCTCGTCGGCCATGTGGTGGCTGCGGGAGTACCATATGGACGGCCTCAGGGTGGATGCTGTGGCCTCTATGCTGTATCTGGATTACGGCCGCAGCCAGTGGCGGCCCAACCGAAACGGCGGCAGGGAAAATCTGGAAGCAGTAGAGTTTTTACAGCTGCTGTGCCGCACCGTTCACCGGGAAAGGCCCGGCGCGCTGATGATCGCGGAGGAGTCCACCGCCTGGCCCCATGTGACGGGGAACGAGGGGCTGGGCTTTGACCTGAAGTGGAACATGGGCTGGATGAACGACCTGTGCCACTACCTGAAGATGGATCCCTATTTTCGCCAATACCATCATAAGGATGTCACTTTTTCCATGGTGTACGCTTTTTCTGAGAGGTTTGTGCTGTCCATCTCCCATGACGAGGTGGTGCATATGAAGGGCTCCCTCCGGGGCAAGATGCCCGGAGACGAGAGAATGCAGCTGGCCGGTGTGAAGGGCTTTTTAGCCTATATGCTGGCCCACCCGGGGTGCAAGCTTCTATTCATGGGCGGTGAGCTGCCTCAGTGGAAGGAATGGGATTTTGCCGGACAGCTGGATTGGGGCGTTTTGCAGGATCCGTTGGTCTCCGCCGCCCATGGGTGCATCCGGGCGCTGAACCGGTTTTACAGGAAAACCCCGGCCCTGTGGGAAAACGACCTGGATTGGGACGGCTTTACCTGGCTGGTGCCGGACGATAACCACAACAACGTCATCGTGTTCCTCCGGCGGGATCGCCGGGGCCGGGAGCTTGTGTGCGCGGTGAATTTCTCTCCAGTGCTGCGGGAGAATTACCGCTTCGGCGTGCCGGAGAGGGCGGAATATAAGGAGGTTTTCAACACCGATGCCCCGCAATGGGGCGGCAGCGGTGCCATCAATGAAACACCCATACCGGTGGAGGCTGTTCCGTCCCACGGGCGCGAGACCTCCATCGCTGTTCGGATCCCGCCTCTGGGTACGGTGTATCTGCGGGGCGCTGGAAAGTATAACCGGAAGAAAGGAGCGAATCATCTGTGAAAAAAGAATGTATCGCCATGCTGCTGGCCGGGGGTCAGGGCAGCCGGCTCTATGTGCTCACCGGGGACATGGCCAAGCCGGCGGTTCCCTTCGGGGGGAAATTCCGCATCATCGACTTTCCTCTGTCCAACTGCGCCAATTCCGGCATAGATACCGTGGGTGTGCTGACCCAGTACCGCCCCTTAGAGCTGAATAACTACATCGGCAGCGGCCAGCCCTGGGAGCTGGACCGCATGAACGGAGGCGTACATATCCTGCCCCCCTATCAAAGCAATACCGGCGCCACCTGGTATAAGGGCACGGCCAATGCCATCTGCCAGAACATCGGATTTGTAGATCTGTATGATCCGGAGTATGTGGCGGTGCTTTCCGGGGATCATATCTATAAGATGGACTACTCTCTGATGCTCCGCCGCCATAAGGAGACCGGGGCCGACTGCACCATCTCTGTGATGGAGGTGCCCTGGCAGGAGGCCAGCCGCTTTGGCATTATGAATGTGGACGAAGCGGACGTCATCACTGATTTTGAGGAAAAACCCAAGCAACCTAAGAGTAATCTTGCCTCCATGGGCATTTACATCTTCACCTGGAAAAAGCTCCGGGCCTACCTGCTGCAGGACGATGCTGACCCCGACTCGGCCAATGATTTCGGCAAGAATGTCATCCCCGCCATGCTGAAGGCCGGGGAGAAGATGGTGGCCTACCGCTTTGAGGGATACTGGAAGGACGTGGGCACTCTGGATTCCCTGTGGGATGCCAATATGGATATGCTCTCTCCGGGCTCGGGGCTGAACCTGCTGGATAAGCGCTGGCCCATTTACAGCCGCACGCCCTCCTGCCCGCCGGCCTTCTTTGCTGAGACGGCCGATGTGGGCAATAGCGCCGTGGCCAAGGGCTGCGACATCCGGGGCGAGGTGAAGAACACCGTCCTCAGCTACAACACCGTGGTGGAGGAGGGCGCCGTAGTCACCTACTCCGTGCTTATGCCCGGTGCGGTGGTGAAAAAAGGCGCCCGGGTGGAATATGCCATCCTGGGCGAGAACAGCTTGGTGGGCGAGAGCGCCCATGTAGGCGCCGGGCCGGAGACTGCCGCCGACCCCGATAAATGGGGCGTGGCGGTGCTGGGCCCACAGACGGAGGTGACCCCCGGGGAAACGGTCCCCGCCGGAGCTATGCTGGATAAGACCCACGGACAGGAGGTTAAGGTATGAACGGAGTACACGGCATCATCTTTTCCTATGAAAAAAGCAACGGCCTGCGGGAGCTGACGGAGCCACGTATTCACGGCTCTGTGCCCTTTGGCGGCTCATACCGGATGGTGGACTTCATCCTCTCGGACATGGTCAACGCCGGCATCCGGGACGTGGGTGTCATCATGCACGGCAAGTGCCAGAGCATGATGGATCACCTGCGCAGCGGCAAGAGTTGGGATCTCTCCCGCAGCTTCGGCGGCCTGACGCTGCTGCCGGTGTTCGCCTATAACAGCGCCCGGGGCAACGGCCGCTTCCGGGGTAAGCTGGAGGCATTGGACGTGGTGAAGGATTACCTGCGCCATATCCGGCAGGACTATGTGCTCCTGGCCGACAGCGATGTGGCCCTGAATATCGATCTGAAAGCGGTGCTGGAGTCGCATATAAAGGCCGGCGCGGACATCACTGTGGTGTGTGCCCCCTCCACAGGGGACGGCCTGTATCTGAACCTGGATGAAACCGGCCGGGTGATGGAGGCGGTGGAGGAGCAGCGCCAGGGCCTGCGCTGCCTGCAGATCTTCCTGCTGCGGACAGAGCTGCTGCTCTCCCTGGTGGAGCGATTTGTCAGCCGCCATGAGTACAGCTTCCAGGGCTGCGTTCTCCAGGGCCTGACCAAGGAGCTGCACATCCGGGGGTATGCCTTTCACGGGTTTGCGGCCCACATCACCGATGTGGCCGGGTATTATGCCAGCAGCATGCGCCTGCTGGACCCCGCTGTGCGGCAGGATCTGTTCTGCCCCGACAGGCCCATCTATGCCAAAGAAAATGACGCCGCCTCCACCTATATGGATCCCCAGGGCGGCTGCGTGAACTCCCTGGTGGACGACGGCTGCGACATCCAGGGCAGCGTCCGGGGTTCCATCCTCAGCCGGGATGTTCGGGTGGAAAAGGGTGCTGTTGTGGAGGGCTGTATTCTATTTAAAGACACCGTGGTGGAAAAGGGTGCCGTGGTGCGCCGCGTCATTGCGGATAAAGCGGTAAGGATCGGCCCGGGTGTGCATCTGGAGGGTGCAGAGAAGTACCCCCTGGTGCTGGGCAAAGGCGCGGAGGTGTAATGTAAGGTGAATATTCTGTATGTAACGGGGGAGGCCGCCCCCTTCTGTAAAACAGGCGGCCTGGCGGACGTATCCGGGAGTTTGCCGGTGGCGTTGGCGGCCCGGGGCCACCATGTGGCGGTGATACTGCCGCTGTATGACACCATTTCTAAGCAGTGGCGCCGCCAGATGACCTTCCACAGGTTTATCTATGTGAACCTGTCGTGGCGGCATGAGTACTGCGGGCTGTTTTCCCTGGAGTACCGGGGTGTCACCTGGTATTTCGTGGATAATGAGCATTACTTTGCACGGGGCCGGCTTTATGGCGAGGGGGACGATGGCGAGCGCTTCGGCTTTTTCTCCCGGGCGGTGCTGGATCTGCTGCCCTTGCTGGACGAGATGCCGCAGGTGATTCACTGCAACGATTGGCAGACGGCCCTGGTGCCGGTGTACCGTCAGGATCTCACCGGCCGGTGGGACGCCCTGCGGGGCATCCGCACGGTGTTCACTATTCATAATATTGAGTACCAGGGCAAGTTCGGAGCGAATACGGTGTCGGATCTATTCGGCCTGGATCGGGGCTGGTATGACGGCGGCACCCTGGAGATGGACGGCTGCGTGAACCTCATGAAGGGGGCGATGCTCTGCGCCGACGCCGTCACCACCGTCAGTCCCACCTATGCCCGGCAGCTCTGCCTCAGCGCCTATGCCCAGGGGATGGAGTCCGTGGTGCAGCGCTGCGGGGAGAAATTCAGCGGCATTGTAAACGGTATTGATACCGCCGTATTCGACCCGGCCACGGACCCGGTACTCCCGGCCCATTACAGTGTCCGGAACCTCCGGGGCAAGGCCACCTGCAAGAAGGCCCTGCAGCAGGAGCTGGGATTGCAGGTGCAGAGCGATGTGCCTGTTATTTCCATGGTCAGCCGCCTAGTGGGACACAAGGGCATCGACCTCATCTGCGAGAGCCTGGACAATATCATGCACACCGGCTGCCAGCTGGTGCTCCAGGGCAGCGGGGAGGAGCAGTATGAGAGCTTCTTCCGCTACGCCGAAAACCGCTATAAGGGTCGGCTTTGCGCCTATATTGGGTATAACGAGGAGCTGGCCCACCGAATCTATGCCGGCAGCGACCTGTTTCTGATGCCCTCCCGCTCCGAGCCCTGCGGCCTTTCTCAGATGATCGCCATGCGCTACGGCGCCGTGCCTATTGTCCGCCAGACCGGTGGCCTGGCGGATACCGTCCGCTCCTGCCAGATGGGGCAGGAGGACGGCAACGGCTTTGTCTTTGCCAATTACAGCGCCTTTGACATGCAGTATGTCATCTCCCAGGCGGTTGAGCTGTATCGGAGCGACCTCCACGGCTTCCGCCGGGTGCAGAGGTGCGGCATGACCGACGATTTCAGCTGGAACGTCAGCGCCGGGGCCTATGAGGCTCTGTATAAGAATATTACCGACACATCGAGGTGAAACACAAATGACCAAAGATACACTGAAGGAAGCCATTGCGCAGAAGCTGCGCATCAACTGCGGCTGCACCCCTCGGCAGGCAGGGGATGGGGATATGCTCCGGGCCTGCGCCATGGTCCTGCGGGACATCATGGCCGAGCGGAACATTACCACTCGGGAGGATACGGACGCCCGCCAGCTCCGGCAGGTGCATTATCTGTCCCTGGAGTTTCTCATGGGCCGCAGCCTCATGAAAAACGCCTATAACCTGGGCCTGACTCAACCCCTTACCCAGGCGGTGGAGGAGCTGGGCTTCAAGGCGGCAGATCTGTTTGAGCATGAGCCGGATGCCGGCCTTGGCAACGGCGGCCTGGGCCGCCTGGCTGCCTGCTATCTGGACAGTATGACCACACTGAATATCCCTGCCACGGGCTACTCCATCTGCTACGAGCTGGGCATATTCAAGCAGAAGATCGTGGAGGGTCAGCAGGTGGAGCTGCCTGACGATTGGCAGGACATCGGCGGCGCGTGGCTGCTGCCTCGGCCCCAGGAGACGGAGGAGGTCCACTTTGGCGGCACCGTTCGTACCAAGTGGGACGGCGGCCAGCTGATGGTGGTCCACGAGGACTACACAAGAGTTCTGGCTGTGCCCTGTGATATGGAGATTGCCGGCTATAAAACCGACCATGTCAATACCCTGCGGCTTTGGCAGGCCCGCAGCCCAAAGCCCGTGGATATGCAGCTGTTCAGCCGGGGCCAGTACCTCCAGGCCAGCGAGGAGCGCACCATGGCTGATGCCATCAGCAAGGTCCTCTATCCCGAGGATAATCACTATGAGGGTAAATCTCTGCGCCTGAAGCAGCAGTATTTCTTCGTATCCGCCACCATCCAATCCATTACCCGCAAGCATCTGGAGGTGTACGGTACCCTGCGGAACTTCCATGAAAAAAACGTCATTCAGATCAACGACACCCACCCCACGCTGGTAATTCCGGAGCTGATGCGCATATTCATGGACGATGCGGGCATGGGCTGGGACGAGGCGTGGGAGATCACCAAAAACAGTGTGGCCTACACCAACCATACGGTTTTGGCCGAGGCGCTGGAGTGCTGGCCCCAAAGCCTGTTTGAAACGCTTCTGCCCCGTATTTGGCAGATCATTGTGGAGATTGCCCACCGCTGGCAAAAGCAGGTGGAGGATTTCTACCACGATCCCGCCAAGACGGAGAAGCTGGCCATCATATGGGACGGCGGCGTGCGTATGGCAAATTTGTGCATCGCCGGGGGCATGAGCGTCAACGGTGTATCCGCTCTGCATACGGAGATCCTGCGCAGGGATGTGTTCCGGGACGCCTATCAGATGCACCCGGAGGAATTCCACAACGTTACAAACGGCGTGGACCACCGCCGCTGGCTTAGTCAGATCAATCCCGGCCTTCACAGCCTCATCTGTGACCTCACCGGCGGCGATGACTACCTGCTGCATCCCGATGCCCTGAGCAAGCTGGATGCTTTCGCGGACGATGCCGCGGTGCTGGCGCAGCTGGCGGAGATCAAGCGGGGAAATAAGGACCGCTTTGCCCACTGGGCCAAGCGTCAGCAGGGCGTGGTGCTCAATACCGATGCCGTGTTCAATACGCAAGTCAAGCGTCTGCACGAGTATAAGCGGCAGCTGCTGAATGTGCTGCACATTCTCTATCTCTATCAGCGCCTGCAGGACGAGCCCAATATGGATTTCCGTCCCCAGACCTTCCTCTTTGGCGCAAAGGCCGCCCCGGGCTATGCCGTGGCTAAGCGGATCATCCGCCTCATCGGCTCCGTGGCCGATCAGATCGATCACGACCCCATTTGCAAGGATAGACTGCAGGTGGTATTCCTGGAGAACTATCGGGTCTCCATGGCGGAGATGCTTATGCCTGCCAGCGAGGTATCCCAGCAGATCTCCACTGCCGGCAAAGAGGCCAGCGGTACCGGCAATATGAAGTTCATGATGAACGGCGCCGTGACTATCGGCACCTTGGACGGGGCCAACGTGGAAATGCACCAGGTGCTGGGTGACGAGAATATGTTCCTGTTCGGCTTGAAGGCGGAGGAGGCCGCCGCCCTCTCCCGGCATTATGACCCCAAGCTGCTGTATGACAGGGATCCTGTGCTGCGCCGGGTGCTGGATTCTATCCGGGACGGCTTCCGGGATGGGGTCAGCTACGAGGATATCTACCGCCGCCTGGTCTTTGGCGGCGATTGCCCGGCGGACCAGTACCTGCTCCTGGCAGATTTCGTGTCCTACTGCGACGCCGGCCGCCGCATGATGGAGACCTACGGTGACCGCACTCGCTGGAATCAGATCAGCCTGCACAACATTGCCCGCAGCGGCGTGTTCGCTGCGGACCGCTCCATCCGGGACTATGCCCGGGATATATGGCACGTTCCCTGCAGAGAATAAAAAAATAGGAGCTTATCCCCGAAGCGGCGGCACCAATCAGGTGCCGCCGCTTTGTGCCGTTCGCCCTTACTATTGCGCAGAGAGTCCGCAGACTGGCCGCGGCGATCCGTCCCCATGCTTCCTGCCTGCATGGGGTGGGGCAGAGCACCGGAGGAGCCGATCTTGCTCTGCATCTGACTTGTCATTTTTTTCTTTTCATTGGTTGACAGTTGTGGTAAAATGTATATTGATATACTATGACAAATTGTGACAAAAAGAGGATAAATACTATGGACATTACACAGGGTGTACCCTTTGATACCTTTGGCTTGTCGGAGGCCACCATGCGCGCCATCCGAAACAAGGGCTATACCATATCGACGCCCGTGCAGGCGGGCTGCATCCCGCCCATGCTGGCGGGGAAGGACGTCATTGCCAAGGCCCCTACAGGCACCGGCAAGACCATGGCCTTCGGCCTGCCTATTATTGAGCGCATGGACCGGGAGAGCGAGGCGGTGCAGGCACTGATCCTGGCGCCTACCCGGGAGCTGGCCATGCAGATCACCCAGGAGCTGCGGGAGGTGGCCGTGTACCACGAGGGGCTGCGGGTGGTGTGCCTATATGGCGGCGAGCCCATCGGCAAGCAGATCAATGCCCTCAAACGGAAGCCCCAGATCGTGGTGGCCACCCCGGGCCGCCTGTCCGACCACATGAAGCGCCGTACCGTCACGGTGAAGGAGGTACAGACCGTGGTGCTGGACGAGGCAGACCGCATGCTGGACATGGGCTTCATCCACGACGTGACGCGGATCCTGGACAAGATCCCGAACCGTAAGAATTTGGGCATGTTCTCCGCTACTATTTCCCGGGAAGTTATGGACATCTCCTGGGTCTACCAGCGGGATCCTGAGGAGATTACTGTTCAGGCTACCAAGGAGAATAAGCCTGATATCCTGCAATATCGCATAGAGGTGCCCTCCGACCAAAAGGTGGACACCATTGCCCGCATTATCACCGGGGAAAAGCTGGAGCGGGTCATGTGCTTCTGCAACACCAAGGGCTCCACGGAGCGGCTGACCAAGTTCCTGCAGATGCGTGGCCTGGATGCCCAGCGCATCCACGGGGACATCCCCCAGCGCAAGCGGGAGGCGGTGATGGCCCTGTTCCGGGAGGGGAAGCTCCGCGTATTCGTTGCAACGGATGTGGCCGCCCGGGGCATCGACGTGGACGATGTGGACGCGGTGTTTAACTACGATGTCCCCGATGAAAACGAGTATTACATCCACCGCATCGGCCGCACAGGCCGGGCTAAGCGCCATGGCGTGGCCTATACCCTGCTTTCGGATTTCCCAAGCCGTATGCGGCTGGACGATATAGCCCGCAACACCCGCAGCCAGATCATCTCTGCTGCGGTGGATGAAAACGGCCATGTGGAGCCGGAAAAGAAATAAATCCATTGGATGCAAAAGGAGCAAACGCATTATGATGAAACTGAAACGACCTGTGGCGGCGCTGCTGGCAGCTGTGCTGCTGTTGGGGCTGCTGAGCGGCTGCCACCGGGAGAACGGCGTTTCCTTCCGGGTGGCCATGGGCAGCGTTCCGGCCACACTGGACCCGGCCCTGGCCGCCACTGATGAGGAAAAGACCGTGGTCAGCCATCTGTTTGAAAATCTTATGAAGCTGCAATCCGACGGAAGCGGCGGTACCACGGCAGTCAACGGAGTGGCCCGCAGCTACCAGTGTGACACCACGGCTGAGGGGCAGGAGACCTACACCTTCAAGCTCCGCTCCAGTGCCGCCTGGTCCGACGGCACCAAGGTCACTGCCCAGGATTTCGTATACGCATGGAAACGGCTGGTGGATCCTGCTACCGGCTCAAAAAACGCAAGAATCCTGGACATGGTGGCCGGTTACAGCGCTGCCCGGACGGGAGAGGATGCGCTGCAGGTTTCCGCACCGGATGACGAGACCTTTGTGGTGGCGCTTTCCGGGCGCTGTCCGTACTTCATCGACAGCGTCTGCACGGCGGCGGCGACTATGCCGGTACAGAGCGCCGCAGCGGCCCAGGAGAATTGGTCCATGTCGCCGGACACCCTGGTCACCAATGGCCCCTATACCGTTGCATCCTGGGAAAACGACACGATGCTGCTGCAGCAGACGGATGGCTATCACGATGCCCGCCGCCTGGGACCGGAGAGCATCAGCTTCCGCTTTACAGCAGATGCGAAGACGGCCAACTCCCTTTTTGAGAAGGGGGACGCGGATTTCGTCCTGGGACTGACGGACGAGGCTGTAGCCAAGAAGATAGACAGCTGGATGCCGGATTACTATCCCGAGACCAGCGTGGTGCTGCTGAACCAGCTGTCCGACCTGACCAGCAATGAAAATGTCCGCCGGGCCATGGGGCTGGTCATTGACCGCAACGCCATTGCCGAGCTGCTGGGCTCCCGGACGCATCTGGCGGCAGAGGGACTGGTGACTTGGGGCATCCGCAGCACAACGGGCGGCCAGTTCCGTGATTTCGGCTCCGCTGTGGACAATGACAGCGAGAATTACGAGAAAAACTGTCAGACGGCCCAGGAGTTGATGAAGGAGGCGGGCTACACTGCCACCAAGCTGAAAAGCCTGACACCGGTAATTATGCTCTATGAGTCCGATGGCACTGCAGATTCCCTGGCGCTGCTGCTGCAGAAGACCTGGAAGGAAAAGCTGGGGCTGAGCGTGACGCTCAAGGGCGTTTCCAGCGAGGAGATCACCCAAGCGTTGGAGCGGGGCGAATATACGCTGGCAGCGCTGCGTGTCACCAGTGACCGCAATGACGCCACGGGCTTTCTCAACCGCTGGCGCATGGGTGAGGAGGATAACTATGCCAATTTCACCTCCAGCGCCTATGATATGCTCCTGCGCGTGGCGGCAGTGTCCGCCAGCCAGGAGGCCCGGGATGCCTATCTGGAGGATGCGGAGCGCCTGCTGATAGAGAAGGGCAATGTGATTCCCATGTATTGCAGCACCCGCAGCTGGAGCCTGTCAGAGTCGTTTACCGGAGTGTTTGGCGACGGCCTGGGCCGGTACTTCTTCACCGGTGTGCATAAGGCGAGTAAGTAAGAGTATAATGGAGAGCAGCGGCACGAAAGCCTTCTGCCGGTTTTAATTATACTTCTATGAGCGCGGGGGCGAAAGGCTCTGTTCGGCCTTTCGTCCCCGCGCTCATTTGTAGGAGAGGGTATTCCTTCTGACCGGCTTTCCGGCCTTCACTCTCTGAAATTGCCGTAAGGTGGGACAACATGAAGGACTACGACACGATTTTTGTGGGCTTCCCAATTTGGTGGTATGTCGCGCCGACGATTATCCCGTTTGCGACCACCGGCGGAAGCGGCATCGGCAAGGCAAACGAGCGCCTTGCACCGAGCTGCAAAGGCGCAAAGCTGATGAACGCCAGGGCCTTCAAGGGCAGCGCCGGGCATCAGGAGTTTGCGGCGTGGATTGATGGACTTGGACTATGAGAAGCGTATAAATCGGAATTTGTGGAGGATAACTATTGTGGATAAAGCAGTTATTTATATACATGGAAAAGGTGGTAATGCTGAAGAAGCTATTCATTACAAACCGCTCTTTAGTAATTGTGATGTGATTGGTCTCGACTATACTGCACAGTTTCCATGGGAAGCAAAAGAAGAATTTCCATTACTTTTTAATTCAATTTATAGAAACTACAAGACTGTTGAAGTAATTGCCAATAGCATTGGAGCGTATTTTGCTATCAATGCCTTATCAAATCAGCAAATAGAGAAAGCATATTTTATTTCGCCCGTTGTAGATATGGAAAGGCTTATTGCTGATATGATGATTTGGGCAAATGTTACAGAGGATGAACTCAAAGAGAAAAAAGAAATTCAGACAACCTTTGGAGAGACCCTTTCATGGGATTATCTTTGCTATGCAAGAGAAAATCCTATTATATGGGAAATCCCAACGCACATTTTGTATGGTGAAAAAGATAATCTTACCGCTTATGGAACGATATTTGAATTTGTACAGAGGACTAATTCAACACTTTCTATTATGAAAAATGGAGAGCATTGGTTTCATACGGATGAACAAATGAAATTTCTTGATGAATGGATAATAAAATCTTCCAAATAAATTCCAGTTTAACGAACAGGAGATGATGATCGCATGAAAATCCTACATGAACTTTCGTGGCTATGGGAAACGCTGGGCATTGCACTTGTGGCGGCGGCTGTCTGCATGGCTTGCGCCGCGCTGATCTGCAAGGCAGCGAAGAAGAAACTCGGCAAAAAGGTGTTGGCGGTCGTAGGGGCTGCGGCATTTGTGGGCGCGATTCTGGCGGTCATTCTGATCGCCCGGACACCAATGCCCCTTTGATAGGACGGGGATTGAATAACACACACCCCCAGAGATTTTAGTCTCTGGGGGTGTGTGTTACTCTCAATCAGTTGGTTTTTGGAAATGTGCTTATGCGAGAGTGCCCTTTACGGGCTTTTTTGTGGCGTTGGTTATTCAAATTCCACCGTCGCCGGGGGCTTGGAGGTCACATCGTACAGCACGCGGTTGATGTGGGGTACCTCACCCACGATGCGGCCGCTGACCTTATCCAGCAGCTCATAGGGCAGACGGGACCAGGTGGCGGTCATAAAGTCCTGGGTCTGCACCGAGCGCAGGGCAATGGCATAGTCGTAGGTCCGCTCGTCACCCATAATACCCACGGAGCGCATATTGGTTAGGGCGGCAAAATACTGGTTGGCAGTGCGGTCCAAACCCGCCAGGGCCATCTCCTCCCGGAAAATGGCATCGGCCTTGCGGAGGATATCCAGCTTTTCCCGGGTGATTTCCCCGATGATGCGGATGGCCAAGCCCGGGCCGGGGAAGGGCTGACGCCACACCAGGCTCTCCGGCAAGCCCAGGGCAATGCCCAGCTGGCGTACCTCGTCCTTAAAGAGCCGGCGCAGGGGCTCGATAATTTCCTCAAAGTCCACGCAATCCGGCAGACCGCCTACGTTGTGGTGACTCTTGACAACGGTGCTCTCACCGCCCAAGCCACTCTCCACCACATCGGGATAAATGGTTCCCTGGGCCAGGAAATCCACCTTGCCGATCTTCTTGGCCTCAGCCTCAAAGACTCGAATAAACTCCTCACCGATGATCTTGCGCTTGCGCTCAGGCTCCGTGACCCCGGCCAGCTTGTTAAGGAACAGGTCCTGGGCATTGACCCGGCGGACATCCACATGGAATTCGCCCTTCATCACCCGCTCGACCTCGTCTCCCTCGTTCAGGCGCAGCAGACCGTGGTCCACAAAGATGCAGGTGAGCCGGTCGCCCACGGCCTTTTGCAGCAGGGCGGCAGCCACGGCGCTGTCTACGCCGCCGGAGAGGGCCAGCAGCACACGCTTGTCACCGATCTTTTCCCGGCACTCCCGGAGGGCGGTCTCCACATAGGACTCCATAGTCCACTCACGGCTGAAGCCGCAGATACCGTAGAGGAAATTCTCCAGGATTTTGGTGCCGTACTCCGTGTGTACCACCTCCGGGTGGAACTGCACGCCGTAGAGCTTCTTTTCCGGGCACTCCACCGCCGCATGGCGGCAGCCGGCACTCTGGGCAATGGCAGTGAAGCCGGGGGCGGCAGATTCCACCTCCACCCCGTGGCTCATCCAGTAAACAGCCTTTTCCGGCACCCCGGTAAAGAGGGGGGAGGAGGTGTTGACGGTCAGCTCGGTCTTGCCGTATTCCCGGGTAATGGCCTTGCGGCACTGGCCGCCCAAAAGGTGCATCATCAGCTGCATGCCGTAGCAGATGCCCAACACCGGGATGCCCAGGGAGAACAGGGCCGGATCCACCGTAGGTGCGCCTTCTTCAAACACCGTGGCCGGGCCGCCGGTGAAGATCAGCGCATCCGGCCGGAAGGAGCGCACCTCATCCATGGAGATGCGAAAGGACTTCAGCTCGCAGTAAACGCCGCACTCGCGCACCCGGCGGGCCACCAGCAGATTATACTGCCCGCCAAAATCCAGAATCAGAACCTTCTTCATTGGGCATCCTCCCTGAACTCGAAGCAGCCGGGCTCGGCCTTGTCGATGATAGCCAGGGAGTGGATGTTGTAGCCCTTTTCCCGCAGATCGTCGCCGCCGTGCTGGAAGCCCTTTTCCACGGCGATGCCGATGCCCTTAAGCTGGGCGCCGGCCTTTTCTACGATGTCAATGAGACCGTGTACGGCGCAGCCCTTGGCCATAAAGTCATCGATGATGAGCACCTTGTCCTCGGGCTTGAGCCAATCCTGGGCCACCAGCAGGGTCACCTTCTTTTTGTAGGTATAGGAGAAAATCTCGCTCTGATATAGGCCGCCCTCAATGTTGTCGCTCTTGGCTTTCTTGGCAAAGATCATAGGCACACCGTACTTCTGGGCGCAGATAGTGGCCAGGGCGATGCCGCTGGCCTCCGCGGTCAGTACCACAGTAATATCTTTGATGTCAAAGATTTTGGCGAACTCATCGGCAATCTGGCTCAAAAGTGCCGTGTCTACCCGGTGATTCAAAAATCCATCCACCTTCACAATATTGCCGGGCAGCACACGGCCTTCCCGGCGGATTCGATCCTGCAGCAGCTTCATCCTTGCTATCCTCCTAATTAAATTAAAATAAAGATATTGTTCCCTATTGTGCCGAAAAATACGAAAAAAAGCAAGAGAAAAAGGTGCTGAAATTTCCGCCGTTCCCCACGAATTTATAGACTCTTTACACAACCGCTCCGCCTGGGCTTATCCCAGGAATAAGCCGGTATGATAAAACCGGAAAAACAAGCCTGCCTACCCGCACCGCGGGGTTTTTCCCGGGGGTGGATAGCTCCTGTATACCTACCCGAGCTATCCTGCAGCCAGCAGCCCGCTATGCACCGTATTTTGCTCTGCGTCATTGCGCAGCCGGCGTTCAAACCGGCTGCGGCAATCTGAGACTCCCGTCCTTGCCGCTCTGTTTCCGTTATTGATTTTCCCCAAAAAACAAACTCTTGACAAATCCCCAAAATGATTCTAAAATGTCTGTAAGTTTTGCAATATCCTGCAAAAGACAGCGATGGGGAAAAGGCAGGGATAGTTCCACCCAAAGAGAGTCGGCGGCCGGTGCGAGCCGATGGGGGAGCCTTGCCGCACTGGCCCCGGAGTTGCCTGCCTGAGTCCCTGGGGGGAGGTAGGGCAGGACGGGCCCTCCCGTTACAGAGGATGCTCCTTGCAGAGGGAGCTGCTGAGGGCGGCGGAGCGATCCGCAGCCGAATCAGGGTGGTATAGCGTTTTCTCACGCCCCTGACCGATTTGTGCGGTCCGGGGCGTTTTGCTTTATTATGTGCAAAAAGATATTCAGATAAAGGAGAAACAGTATGCAGTACGATTTTGCGGCCATTGAGAAAAAATGGCAGGACAATTGGGAAAAAACCAAGCCCTATCGCGCCGTTACCGGCGACAAGACCCGTAAAAAGTTTTACGGCCTTATCGAGTTTCCTTATCCCTCCGCAGCGGGACTCCATGTGGGCCATCCCCGGCCCTTTACCGCCATCGACGTGGTTACCCGTAAAAAGCGCATGGAGGGCTACAATGTTCTGTTCCCCATCGGCTTTGACGCCTTTGGCCTGCCCACGGAGAACTTCGCCATCAAAAACCATATCCATCCCGCTGTGGTCACCCAGGAAAACATCAAGAACTTTACCCGCCAGCTTAAAATGCTGGGCTACGGCTTCGATTGGGACCGCTGTGTAGACACCACTGACCCCAAGTATTATAAGTGGACCCAGTGGATCTTCCTGCAGATGTTCAAGCACGGCCTGGCCTACAAGACCACCATGCCTGTGAACTGGTGCACCAGCTGCAAGTGCGTCCTGGCCAACGAGGAAGTGGTGGAGGGCGTGTGCGAGCGCTGCGGCAGCGAGGTGGTCCGCAAGGAAAAGAGCCAGTGGATGCTCCGCATTACCAAGTATGCCGACCGTCTCATTGATGACCTGGACGATCTGGATTTCATCGAGCGCGTGAAGATCCAGCAGAAGAACTGGATCGGTCGCTCTACCGGTACGGAGGTCACCTTTAAGACCAATATGGGCGACGATGTCACCGTCTACACCACCCGTGCCGATACCCTTTTCGGTACGACCTATATGGTCATTTCCCCGGAGCATCCTCTGCTGAAGAAGTGGAAGGACAAAATTGCCAACTGGGACGAGGTGGAGGAGTACCAGGCTGCCGCCGCCCGCAAGTCTGACTTTGAGCGCGGGGAGCTGAATAAGGAAAAGACCGGCGTCCGCCTGGAGGGGGTGGAGGTCATCAACCCTGTCACCGGCGGCGTGCTCCCCATGTTCGTGTCCGACTATGTCCTCATGGGCTACGGCACCGGCATCGTTATGGGCGTGCCCGGCCACGACCAGCGTGACTGGGACTTTGCCAAGAAGTTCGGCCTGCCCATCGTGGAGGTGGTCAAGGGCGGCGATGTGACCAAGGAAGCCTTCGTGGCCAAGGACGATAAGGCCATCATGGTCAACTCCGGTTTCCTCAACGGCATGACCGTGAAGGAGGCCATCCCCGCCATGAAGAAGTACGCCGTGGAGCAGGGCTGGGGCAAGGAAAAGGTGAATTTCAAGCTCCGTGACTGGGTGTTCTCCCGCCAGCGCTATTGGGGTGAGCCCATCCCCCTGGTCAACTGCGAGAAGTGCGGCTGGGTGGCCATCCCGGAAAGCGAGCTGCCGCTGGTGCTGCCCAAGGTGGAGAGCTATGAGCCCACCGACGACGGCGAAAGCCCCCTGAGTAAGATGACCGATTGGGTCAACACAACCTGCCCCTGCTGCGGCGGCCCCGCCAAGCGCGAGACCGACACCATGCCCCAGTGGGCCGGCTCCAGCTGGTACTTCCTGCGCTATATGGATCCCCACAATGATAACGAGCTGGTGGGCAAGGAGGCCGAGGAGTATTGGGGCCCCGTGGATTGGTATAACGGAGGCATGGAGCATACCACGCTGCATCTGCTCTACTCCCGCTTCTGGCATAAGTTCCTCTATGACATCGGCGTGGTTCACACCAAGGAGCCCTATGCCAAGCGCACCAGCCACGGCATGATCCTGGGTAAGAACCCCCACTATGTGGGTAACGCCAAGACCGAGGAGGAGAAGCAGGCCCTGCGGGAGAAATACGGCGCCCAGGCCGAGCGTCCGGCGGTGAAGATGTCCAAGTCACTGGGCAATGTGGTCAATCCAGATGATGTTATTAAGGCCTACGGCGCGGATACCATGCGGCTTTATATCATGTTCATCGGTGACTTTGAAAAGACCGCCTCCTGGTCCGATGAGGCTGTTAAGGGAAGCAAGCGCTTTTTGGATCGCTGCTGGAATCTGATGGATAGGGTCACGGACGATCCTGAGATTTCTCAGCAGAACATGGCCGCCGTCCATAAGACTATCAAGAAGGTCACGAGCGATATTGACGAGCTGAAGATGAACACCGCCATCGCCGCCCTCATGGCCCTGGTCAACGATTTCTATGCCAAGGGTCTTTCCAAGGGCGACCTGGAGGCGCTGCTGAAGCTGCTGAGCCCCTTCGCCCCCCATATGGTGGAGGAGATGTGGGAGCTCATGGGCTACGCTGCCAAATACGGCAAGATGTGTATGCAGATGCCTTGGCCTGACTACGATGAGAGCAAGACCATCGACGCCACCGCCGAGATGGCCGTGCAGGTAAACGGCAAGCTCAAGGGCACCGTGGTGGTCCCCACGGATTCCGAGGAGGCTGCGGTAGTCGCCGCTGCCATGGCGCTGGACAAGGTGAAAAAGGCCACTGAGGACATGAGCGTTGTGAAGACCATTCTGGTGAAAAACAAGCTGGTGAACCTCATCGTCAAGCCTACGAAATAAGAAAGACCTAAAAAGGGACGGTCTGGGCCGTCCCTTTTTAGCTTGTGAAAAAAGCCTCGCAGAGTTTGCCGCCCGTAGGCGGCAAAAAATTCAGATCATTTTTCACCGCGACATGTGCGTGGGGAAAAATACCTCTCAGGCTGCCAGTGTGGAATTTTG
>ENA-ORLW01000922-ORLW01000922.1-human-gut-metagenome-genome-assembly--contig:-NODE-922-length-37638-cov-3.643700_pt1 | contig 37638 bp, 31 predicted proteins | sample MGYA00243017_ERZ508829 | MGnify/ENA primary metagenome ERZ508829 (study PRJEB26277, sample SAMN04329776) | human gut metagenome | biome: human-associated habitat | host: Homo sapiens | place: USA...
TTGCCGGTTTAGATATTGCTTTGCTTATTGTTTTGATAACTTTTCCGTTTTTGTCGAGAAGCTCAATACTTCTTATTGCGTATACATAATCAGCTGCCTCTCTCCATGCCTGAGTAGTTGCATAGAATGTATAGCTGTCACCGGTCTTTATAGGATTTGTAAGTTGTAACTCTGCTGTGCATTTTGCAGCTCCTATTATGTCGCTTTGACCATAAACATTAGCTTTTGTTTCTGTACCTGAAACATTTGCTGAAAGTCTGATTACTGAATACTGGTCGAATTTTACATCAGGTGCACAGTCCAGTACATATCTTACGGAAACAGCACCGTTCATTGAAGCGTCAGCTTTTCCGCTTGCGACAGTTGTAAGTGTTTTCGAACTCTTTGTCCAATATATTAATGCAAGAGCCTGATTCTTAGGCAGGGGAGTAACAATTTCAAATTTATCCGGTTCACCCTTATACGCATTCATGATTGCTTCAATAATTTTAGGCTGTGTAACTGTAAATGTGCTTCTGTCAAACAGACCGAATTTATCTGCACCTGTACCGTGTCCGTTATTATCCCAGACAACAGGAATCATTCCTCTGCTTCTTGAAGCTTTACATAACTCATTATAGAACTTAATTCTGCTGGAGTCGTTAGACTTATTAACAGCACCGCACTCGCCTATAACTACAGGGTATCCTTTTGCAACAAAAGAAACATAGCATCTTGTTAGTTGATCTTGTAATGACCTGATCTCAGCATCTGTTCCCCAAACATCAGTATATCCTGAAGCTGAAGAACTTCCTTCTCCGCAGAATCCCCAAGGCTGATAATAGTGAACAGAAATCATTATTCTTTGCTCGTTTGCAGGAATTGATTTATCTCTGTTAGTGTCAGTAGGGAGCTTGAATCCATAATCTCCTACAGTGTACTCAATATCAGTGTTCCAGCCAGGAATTAAAAGCCAACGTTTATCGTTGTTTGCACCGGTTTTACGAACTGTGTCAACAAAGATTTGGTTATACTTGTTGATGTTTTCATAATAAGTTCTGTTAGGTGTAGTATATGTGTTGTCGAATTCTTCGTTCATTGATTCAAAAATAAGATGTTCGTCATATGTCTTGAATGTTTCAGCAATCTGTCTCCAGCTAGCCTCATACTTAGCTCTGATTGTAACTTGTTCACTTTCAGAAGCGTTACATAAGAGCCATGCACCGTTGTTTACCATAGTATTGTATCCGTCACCGTGCATATTGATTATTGTGTAAAGTCCCTCAGATAATGCCATATCAACAACTTCTTTTATTCTGGCAAGCCACGAAGAATCAATAGTATAATTAGGTCCGTCTCCTATCTTTGAAAAATAAGAAACAGGAATTCTTACGCTTTTAAATCCGGCATCTTTGATCATTTTAAATGTATTCTGTGTAACTGTTGGATTTCCCCATGCGGTTTCACTAGGTGTTCTGCCGAGAACTGCCTCGAATTGGTTTCCCAAGTTCCAGCCGGCACCCATTGCTTCTGTAATTTTTGCTTGGTTTAGATTTGTAAACTCATCAACAGCACTTACAGGAGCAGAGAATGAACATAGTGTTGCTGATAAAGCCATGACAGTACACATCAAACCTGAAATAATTTTGCTTTTTTTCATGTTTTACCTCTTTTCTTGCCTTAATACAATAGCAGATTAGTTTTATAAGCTGATAGCAGGGGAATATACCCCCCGCTAATCTCTATACTAAACAATTTCTAGTATAGAGATTGTTCAGCTTTAATTTTTATTTAGTTTTAACTTTTCTGAGCTGTTTATTCCATTTGCTGTATACTCTGATAGTTTTGTTATTTGTATCTTTGTATGCAGCAAATGCTCTTACTCTTACAAAGTATGTCTTTTTGCTCTTAATCCTTTTATTCTTGATTGTGAGCTTTGTCTTCTTAACATCTTTCTTAAAGATAATTTTGCTCTTCTTGAACTTCTTGTTTGTTGAAACCTGAACCTGATAGCCTTTTGCTTTTTTAACTTTTTTCCAGGAAACATTTATTTTTTTCTTTGATTTGCTTTTAACAGTAAGCTTGGTAATTTTAGCTTGCTTCATTGCTTTTTGAACTGTATTCTTGTTCCTTTTAACGATTTGCTCACGACTCAGAGTGTTAGATGAACCACCGATTATATTCTTTGTAGGTTTAGGTTCTGCTGATGTCTTAGTAGGGTCAGGGCTTGCAGAAGTATCTTCTGAGCTTGGTTCCGAAGGCTGAGTAGGAGCAGGTTCAATCTCCTTCGAAAGATTTTTAATAACCTCTGAATCGGTAGATGATTTGATTTTATATTGAGTTCTTGAGTAGAAATTGTTATTCGTATCCCATAAAACAGGAACAAAATCATAGCTTGTGATAAGTCTCAGTATGTAATCAAGTGCGTCGGAAGACTTTTTAACAGTTGCATTGCCTGCAAAGTTTTCGCTTGGATAAACAGAAGTAGTTTCGCCTATGAATACAGGAATACCTTTATCGGAAAATGCTTTCTTTAAAAGGTTGCATTGATTAATGCTGTAGGTTTTCCAGTTTTCATTTCCTATCTGATTTGTCCAGTACATAGAGTTATCAACATAGTGAACAGAAACCATCAGTCTGTCTTTGACCGTATCTGTAGGAATTTTGAAATTAGAATTTGTTGTCAGGTCAATGTTTGTCCAATAGCCTGAAACAACGAGCATTCTGTTGGCATTATTTCCGCCGGTTGCTCTAACAGCACTTACAAAAGCCTGATTCATTTTATTAGTCCAGTCATATCCTTCATCTCTAGGAAGATCAGTAATTTTTCCGTTTGAACCTATCTGACCTCCGCCAAGATATTCGTTAAAGCCTTCAAAAACAAGATAATCTGAATAATCTTTGAAGTAATTAGCTATCTGAGTCCAAAGATTTGTAAAAATCTCAACGCATTTCTCTTTAGAATAACGTCTGATAATGAACTCATCGAAGTGGTGAATGTTAATTACCGTGTAAAGACCGTCATTTCGGCAGTAGTCAACAATTTCTTTAACTCTTCCTATGTACTCATCGGAAATAGTGAAAGTTCCGTCGTTTTTCATCATGTTTCCCCAGAAAACAGGAATTCTGACAGTTTTAAATCCGGCGTCCTTCATACCGTCAATAACCTTTTGTGTAGTTTCAACGGCACCCCAGACTTTTTCATAGTTTTCCGGTTTGTTGTTACCTACAATAGGAGGCCACTTGTATGATGCACTTTCACAATTTGTTGCATCATATGCCTCCATTGTGTTGCCAAGATTTATGCCAAGTCCCATTTCTTCTGCAAATCGCTGGGCGGTAATGGAACTTCTCATTTTCCCGTCGTCTGAACCGGTATCAGATGTACCTGATACTGATGAAACCACTTGTAAGGACAAAGAAGAAATGATAGAGAATGATGCCACGATACACGCAAGTGCTTTTTTCATTTTCATAATAATACTCCTTTGTTAATCAGTTTTGCATAAATATACTACTATAATAATTATATCAAATTTAAAAGCTAAATAACATTGGTTATTTAGCTAAAATACACAGCATAATTTTATTCAATTTGACATAATAAAAAAAGACAGATAATAAAATCTGTCTTTAAAAAATGTATAATAATATAGTATAGTTAAATTAAAAACCTATTATTTTACTGAAATCAGCAGAAATAATTTCTTCAAGCTCTTCAGCTTTTTGCCTGTCTTTGTCTGTTGTCGTGTAATATGCTTTGATTTTAGGTTCTGTTCCTGACGGACGAATAATAACTTTAGCGTTGTTTTCAAGTATAAATGATATTACATCTGATTTAGGAAGAGTTATTGTTTCTTCCTCGTTGCTTGTTAAATTCTTTTTAACACTTTCTTTATAATCGGCAATTGCCAAAACTTTTAATCCGCCTATTGCAGCAGGTGGATTTTGCCTTAACTCTGCCATTATTTCAGCCATTCTTTCCATACCCGAAAGACCTTCACAAATGAAACTCTTTTGAGTGTGAACAAAATTGCCGTACTTTTTATAAAGATTTTCTCTTGCTTGAATTAAAGAAATTCCCTGGGTGCGATAAAAGGCTGTCATTTCACAAACGAGCATTGAAGCTACAACAGCGTCTTTATCTCTTACATAAGATCCGGCAAGATAACCGTAGCTCTCTTCAAATCCAAAGATGTATCTGTCCTCTTCATTATTTTCTTCAAGCATTCCGATTTGCTCTCCGATAAATTTAAAGCCTGTTAAAACTTCAATCATTTCAACATTATAAGCTTCGGCGATTTTTGCGATAATATCAGTTGAAACTATAGTTTTTACGGTGATAGGGTTTTTAGGCATGGTTCCGAGCTTTGTTCTTTCATGACAGATATATTCAAGAAGTAAAGCACCGACTTCATTACCTGAGAACAAAACAAAATCTCCGTTGCCGTCAGGAACAGCGATTCCCATTCTGTCGGCGTCAGGGTCAGACGCTAAAAGCAAATCGGGTTTAACTTCATAAGACAGTTCAAGACCTTTCTGAAGAGCCTCTTTGATTTCGGGATTAGGGAAAGGACAGGTAGGGAAGTTACCGTCAGGAAGTTCCTGTTCGGGAACGACAGTTACATCCTTAACACCGATATTTTTCAGAATTTGTCTTATAGGTTTGTTTCCTGTACCGTTGAGCGGAGTATAAACTACTTTCAGTCCGCTTTCGGCTACAATTTCAGGATGAATACTCTGTTCTTTGACTTTTTCAAGATATCTGTCAAATACAGCCTGTGAAATATATTCTATTTTTCCGCTGTTTATTCCTTCTTCAAAATCAATAACCTTTGCACCGCTCAGAACATCGACATGAGATATTTTTTCCAAAACGATGTCAGCAGCCTGAGGCGGCATCTGACAACCATCTGAGCCATATACTTTATAGCCGTTGTATTTAGCAGGATTGTGAGAAGCGGTAATAACAATACCTGAGTCGCATTTAAGTTCTCTTACCGCAAATGAAAGCATAGGAGTAGGCATAAGCTCAGGGTAAATATAAACCTTTATCCCGTTCGCAGCAAGGACACCGGCTGCCTCTTTTGCAAAAATATCAGATTTAATTCTTGAGTCATATGCAATAGCAACTGAGCCGTTTTTAAATTCCTGATTAACATAGTCAGCCAATCCTTGTGTAGCCTGACGGACAGTATATATATTCATTCTGTTTGTACCTGCACCGATAACTCCTCTGAGTCCTGCGGTACCGAATTTTAATGAAATAGCAAATCTGTCCTCAATTTCCGAATCATTTCCCTCAATGCTTTTAAGTTCAGGGATTAAATCAGCGTCATCAACAGCTTTTTCACACCATAATTTATATAGTTCTTTAACTGTCATAATATCACCTCATAATTTTTAATTCATTTAACTCAACGGCGTTAATTGCTGCAGTAAAACAGAAAAGAGTAAGCCGTTATTGAAATTGTTCTCAGCAAAAAGCAAAGGACAATTCAGATAAAAAAACCTTTTCTATTATAACATAAATTTTTCATCTTTCAAGGTGTTTTGTCAAATGTTCACTTATTTGTTAAAAAGTTATCATATTAATTGCAGTTTTTCGGTTTTAAAATTAATTTCCCGAATGTATTGTATTCTGATAAAAAATAGGTTAAAATTAAACGGTAATATACTTTTTAAAATAAAAGCGGCCTGTTTTACAGCCGCATATTACATACTATTATATTCTATTATTTTAATTGTTAATAAGTTACTTAAACAAAGGTTTGGTGTGAAATGGAGCATAATCTGAATCAGTTAAAGATATTTTATACAGTTGCGTCTGAAGGGAATATTTCAAAAGCTGCAAGAAAGCTTTTCATTTCTCAGCCTGCGATAAGTATGGCTGTTTCAAAATTGGAGGAAAATCTGGATGTTATGCTTTTAAAGCGTTCGGCCAAAGGTGTTCATCTGACATATGAAGGGAAAATACTTTTTGAACAGCTTAAAACTGCATTTAATGCTATTGATATAGGCGAACAGAAAATTAAAAACATAAAAAACCTGGGTGTAGGAAAAATAAAAATAGGAGCCTCTGCAAGTCTTTGCAAGTACATTCTCATACCTTATTTAAAAGAATATATAGAAGAAAACCCGCATATCAAGATAGTGATTGAGTGTCAGTCATCCGCTAAAAGCTTAGAGCTTTTAGAAAACGGCAAGCTTGATATAGCCCTTGTTGTTCAGCCTGAAAACAATACAAAGTCTGAATTTTTAGCATTAGGTGAGTTTGAAGATATATTTATTGCTAACAAGACATATATTGATAATCTCATTTTAAGAGAGAAAAAAGATTTAACAACTAATGACATTTTAAAAAAAGGGAACTTAATGCTTTTAGACGAAGAGAATCTCTCAAGAGTATTTGTCGATAAATATCTCAAAGAAAATAAGATTGAGGCAAAAGGGATAATCGAAGTAACAAACATGGATTTGCTTATAGATTTTGCAAAAATCGGCATGGGAATTTCATGTGTTATTAAACAGTTTGTAAATGATGATTTAAAACAGGGAAATATAACAGAGCTTATGCTTGAAACCCCAATGAATAAGCGTACAATAGGATTTGTTTATCCATATGCTAAATCCAGAAGTACTTCAGCAAATTTGTTTATAGATTTTATTAAAGGAAAAATGTAAATCAGCTTGCGTTTTTGTGTGCACTTTTAAAGATTAAGGCTGTTATAAAACCAAAAAGCAAAGCAGCACTTATTCCGGCAGCGGCAGCAGTGAGTCCGCCTGTGAATATACCGAGTATTCCGTTTTTGTCTATATCTTCTCTTACACCCTTGCTCAAAAGGTATCCGAAGCCTGTTAAAGGAACTGTCGCACCGCCTCCTGCAAAGTCTATTATACGTTTATAGAGGTTTAGCCCTCCGAGTATAACTCCTGCCACAACATATGCAACGAGTATTCTTGCAGGTGTCAGTTTAGTATAATCTATAAGAATTTGTCCTATTGCACAGAAGAGGCCTCCGATTAAAAATGCCATTAAATATTCCATAATTACCACAACGCCTTTGCTTTGCAAAGTTCTCCTTTCTTTGATAATTTGTTTTGATTTCACATATATTTGAATTGTTATTTAAAGCAATTTTCAAATGCTCGTGTGAAAGTTTTATACTTATATATTTAATATTCTATTCTTTATCATGTGAAATCCATACAGCATGTGCAATGCTGGGGATACTTTCACCCTGCTGATTTAGAGTAGGCGACATTAAGGCACCGGTTGCGAGGAACAGTATATTTCTCATTGAGCCCGATTTAAGCTGCGGAAGAAAATAACCGCACAGCATACTTGCCGCACATCCGCATCCGCTTCCGCCTGCGTGTACATCCTGGTCGTCACAGTCGAATATCATAAGACCGCAGTCGCTGTGCTGCTTTGATATATCTATACCGTCGTCACCAAGGAGCTTTAAAAGCAGTCTTGTTCCGACTTTGCCCAAATCTCCTGTTACGATTTTATCGAAGTCACAGGCTTTTTTGCCGGTGTCTTTTAGGAATTGTTTTATAGTTTCATAAGCAGCCGGTGCCATTGCGGCACCCATGTTATTTGCGTCTGTTACGCCCATATCCTGAACAGTTCCTATTGTGACAGCACGAACATACGGAGCACTGTCCTCACCTGAAACCACAACAGCACCGCTTGCAGTAGCTGTCCATTGAGATGTCGGAGTTCTTTGACCTCCGTATTCAATGGGAAATCTGTACTGCCTTTCTGCTGTGCAGAAGTGTGACGATGTAACCGCAAGGACATTTTTTCCGACACTGTTATCGGCCATAAGCGATGAAAGTAAAAGCCCTTCTGCCATTGTAGAACAAGCACCGTATATCCCTAAAAAGGGAATGTTAATATCTCTTATGCCGTATGTTGTACCTACGCATTGATTCAGCAAATCACCGCCGAACATAAAATCTATATCTTTAGGCTTTAAATCATCTTTTCTCAAAGCTAACATTATTGCCTGTTTTTGCATTTCACTTTCTGCCTTTTCAAAAGTTTCGGTGGTAAAGTAAGGGTCGTTGTTTATTTTGTCAAAATAGTCACCCATAGGACCTTCTCCTTCTTTTTTTCCTCCTACACAGGCATAAGTCCTGACATTTGGGCAATTATTTAATATATAAGTACACTTGCTTAATCTTTTAGACATTTATATACCTCCGATTATATTATAAAAAATTTTTTGAACTTGTTTAAAGCTAGTTTTTACAAAATCAGTGTAGTTTATTCAAAATTAACAAGTGTAAATAGACTTTTTAAATTTCAAATCAATAAATAATAATTTGTAAGCTGTGTTTCAGCGTTTGTGTTAATGTAAATCAAGAAAGAAATGGAGTTTTAATAATGAATACAAATCGAAACAATCAAAATCTCAGAACGGATATTCCAAAGGGAAGAAGTACAAGCAGGATTAAAAATGCTTCACAAAGTCAGGGATTTGCCAATAAGGATTTATATGGTTCAAGCGTGCAGCAGAGAACTGCTTCAAACATAAACAGTCATCAGTACAAATCAAGAAACACTTTTTCGGGAAACGCTTACAATCAAAATTTTAATGTAAATAATCATAATAACAGGCAAAATAGTCAACAAAGAGCAAATTACAGCCATCAGCCGAAAAAAAGAAACCATGATAACAGCGGTGAAATGAGTGAATCGACAATGGTTAAGGTAATAGTAGGTTCTATTTTGGGTGCGGTACTTTTGGCAGTCATTATAATAGTCGCACTGTGTTTTATGGATTTTCAGCTTTAATATATTAATGAATAAAAGCATAAAAGACGCAGTAAATTAAAACTGCGTCTTTCTTTGTGTGATTATTTATTATTCAATAGTAACTTTTTTTATTTTTTGTTCTTTAAGAGGTCTGTCCCTGTAATCAGTCGGTGTTGAAGCAATTTCATCAACTGCGTCCATACCCTCAATAACTTTACCGAATGCAGCATACTGACCGTCTAAGTGAGGTGCGTCTGCGTGCATAATAAAGAATTGTGAGCCCGCTGAGTTCGGGTCGGCGGTTCTTGCCATTGAAAGAACACCGCGTGTATGCTTCAAATCATTCGGGACGCCGTTTGCCAAAAATTCACCTTTGATTCTTTCCTTAGGTCCGCCCATTCCCGTACCGTCGGGGCAGCCGCCCTGAATCATAAATCCGGGAATAACCCTGTGGAAAATAAGTCCGTTGTAAAAACCTTCATTTATAAGCTTTTCAAAGTTTGCGACTGTAATAGGTGCAATATCAGGATAAAGCTCCGCTTTGATTTTCTTTCCGTTTTCAAGTTCAAAAATAACCATTTTTCTGATTTCCTTTCATATTTGTTTTTAGTATGTAATTACTTTATCACATATAACTCATAAAATCAAGAAGTAATTTATTTTATAAAAACAGGTTGTTTTACCAAAAAATCTATTGACTTTAAAACTTTATTATGTTTATATATACTTATAGTATAATTGTTTATTTATTTGTATGAGGTAGAGAAAATGATTAAAAAAAGAATTGTTAAATCTCTTGACAGAGAATGGTCTTTTCATTTGGGTGATATAAAACCTGAAATCGGTGTTGATCACGGCAGTATTTATAACACTTCAAAAGCAGGTTCTGAACTGGGAGTTCCTCAAAGTGATTTTGATTCAAGGGACTGGGAAAGAGTTGACCTTCCGCATGATTGGTCTGTTAAGCGTGAGTTTGACGAATCAGGCTCTCCGTCATGGGGATACAAGCCTAAAGGCAAGGCTTGGTACAGAAAATCATTTCCTCTTGACGCAGATTTCGAGGGTAAGCAGATTACAATAGATTTTGACGGGATAACAAAAAACGCAGTTGTATATTTTAACGGTTCGATTGTAAAAAGAAGTTTTACAGGATATGTACCGTTCAGTATAGATATTACTGACAGAGCTGTTCTGGGCGGAGCACCTAATACGCTTGCTGTTTTTGCAGATGCAGATGACTGGGAAGGCTGGTGGTATGAGGGAGCCGGCATATACCGTCATGTATGGCTGAATGTTAAAAACAAAGTCAACATAGATAAATACGGTGTTTTTGTAAATCCTAAAAAACTTTCGGACACTAATTGGAATGTTGAAATAGAAACAGTTATAAATAACAGATATTATAATAATGAAGTTGTCTCGCTTGAAACTAAGATTTATGAGCTTAATAAGGATTTAAAAATTGTCGGAGGATGTATAGCAAGCGGTACAACGGATATGATTGTTTATGAATATTCTAAAAGAGAATTTATGCAGAATATCTGTGTTAAAGAACCAAATCTTTGGGATATAGAAAATCCCAATCTATATAAAGCAGTTTCGGTTGTATACATAAACGGTGAACAGGTTGATGAATGCGAAACAGTATTTGGATTCAGAACAATAAAGTTTGATTCATATAAAGGATTTTTCTTAAACGGGAAACCTGTCAAGATTCTGGGTACCTGCAATCATCAGGATCATGGCGGTTTGGGTGTTGCTTTGCCTGACAGTATAAACGAATATCGTATTCAAAGACTTAGAGAAATGGGTTCAAATGCGTACAGATGTGCACATGGAATGCCGTCTAAAGAGCTTTTGGATGCCTGCGACAGAATGGGTATGCTTGTTATGGACGAGAACCGTTTGTTTGAAACAAATGATGATAATTTGGAAAATATAAGAACAATGGTTCGCCGTGACAGAAATCATCCATCAGTTATAATGTATTCTGTTTTTAATGAGGAGCCTTTGCAGTCAGCACCTGAAGGCAGAAAAATGGCCGAGCGGATTAAAGCTGAAATCAAACTGCTTGATAATACGAGGTTTGTGACAGGTGCAATGCACGGAGGTGTTTTAGAGGAAAACGGGGCGGCAAATGTTCTTGATGTATGCGGTATAAATTATCAGCCTCAGAGTTATGATGATTTTCATGAAAAATATCCGAGAATTCCGATAATAGCAAGTGAAACGACATCTGCTTTTTCTGTCAGAGGCTGTTATAAAAAAGATGAAGAAGTGCACGAGATTTCAGGATATGATGAAAACGCATCTGACTGGGGAAATACCGTTCGTGAAACATGGGACTATGTATTAAACCGTGATTTTGTAAGCGGGGCTTTTATGTGGACGGGTTTTGACTATTTAGGCGAGCCGACACCTTATGAATGGCCGTCTGTTTCAAGTTTTTTCGGTATGATGGATACTTGCGGTTTTCCTAAAGACGGTTATTATCTTTCAAAGGCAATCTTTTCAAAAGAACCGGTTTGCTATGCTGTTCCTCATTGGAACTGGAAGGGTAAAGAAGGAACAATTATCAAGGTTATGTCAATGACAAACTGCGATGAGGCAGAGCTTTTTATAAACGGAAACTCTAAAGGCAAGAAGCCGATAGATAAATTGAAACAGGCGATTTGGAATGTTCCGTTTGAGAGCGGCGAACTCAAGCTTGTCGGATATATAGGAACAAAAGTCGCAGCTGTTGATATAAAAAACACAACGGGTGATGCGGTTGATTTAATTATAAAACCTTGGCGTAATTATATGTACAATGACGGCTGTGATGCTATACCGGTAAATATTTATGCTGTTGATGAAAACGGGGAAGTGGTTCCAGATGCAAACTTCAAAATCAAGTTTTTTGCAGACGGAGGAAAGGTTCTGGGAATGGCTAACGGAAATCCGAATTGTCATGAGGACTTTGCTTCAAATGAGCGTTCTGTATTCAACGGCTGCTGTCAAGCTGTTGTTAGGTTGAATGAGGGTGCGGAATCCTTGACATTAACTGCTCAAACTGATATAATTAATGTTGTTTGTGACGACATTCAAATTTTAGAAAGAGAAAGTATTCCTTTTGTTGAGAGCATTGAGGAATTGTACATATCTAACTGGAGAATGTCTGTAGAATTATCAGATGAAAAGCCTGACCTGAATGCTGTTTTTTTGTCTTCTGATATGAATTCCCTTGAACCTGTGAGCGTTACGAACGGTGCGCAGGAGAAGTTTTCCGAAAATTCAGGTAAGTATGCATTGTACAGAGCAAAGGTAAACATTCCCGATAAAATAAACGGAAAGAAACCGATGCTGCATTTTAACAGCATTTGGGGAATATGCGAGGTTTATATAGACGGTATCAAAATAGCTGACTGCGATTATGAATGGCCTTGCGGATTAGATGCCGAATTAAAAGGATTCAGCGGCAAAAAAGAAATTACCGTTATAATTAAAAGCAGGAATTTCGGTGCGGGAATCTGTTCATCTGTTGTAATACGATAGAAAGATAATGCTTTTAAATTTCATACTATTATTTGAAAATTAAATCTAATCTGAATTTTATATTAAGTGAGGAAAAAATTAAATGAAATTCAAGGTCTTGTGTTTTTGTCTTGTTTTTGTAATGAGTTTTACATTATTCGGATGTGATGAAAAAAAGACTGAAAATAACTCTGAAAGTAAATCATCTTTTACTGAGAAAACAACTTCTTCATTATCGGATGAGAATAAAACTGCTGCCAAATCAAAGGCGTTGAAGTCGAAAACAACAACGACTACAACAGGCACAAGGGAATATAAACCTGCTCCTGTAAATATAAATCAATATAACAAATACAGTTTTTCAATGAGCGGTTTTGATACTGTGACAAGTATTAATGATTTTAACGATTATTTAGATGAACTTCAGAATGTTATATCCGATTGTAATTTTAATATTTCATTCAGTTATGAAAATATGGATACAGGTGCATATATAAGCTGTAACGAAACAAAGAAGTATGCTACATGCAGCACAATTAAAACGCCGTTTGCAGGTTCGCTTCTGAAGTCTGGAATAGATATTAATCAAAAGATAACTAAAACTGTCAATTGGCCCGGCGACGGCGGGTATGTTGCAAATATAAAAACAGGCACACAATTGACTGTCAAACAGCTTATAAGGTATGCGGTTCAGCGAAGTGATAACACTGCATATTATAATTTGGTAAAGCACTTCGGGTATACTCAGTTTAACAGCGATTTAAGGTCAATAGGGGCAAATTATTCACTTGGTGATTCGTGGATATTTACATATTGCACGAGTGCTGATATGCTCAAATGCTATAAAGAGATTTATAAATACGGTGAAAAAACCGATTTAGGAAAATGGCTTATTAATTTAATGCAGGACACTGATGTCAACAGACAAATCGGGAAAGCTCTTGACAGCAAATATGAAGTTTCTCAGAAGTACGGTTCAGATTATACCGAAAAGCAATATCATGACTGTGCTATAGTTTATGCTGATTCTCCGTTTGTGCTGTGTATTTTCACAAATCAGTATCCTGAAACTGACCAAAGTGACAAAGTGTTTATAGAAATTGCTAACATTATTGACAGGATTAATAATGTTATATATATTAAATAAATTATTGCGAAGTGCAGGTTTGAAAAAGCATTTTCAAGCTGCTGATTTTACTTGCCTAGCACCGCAAATATCGAAAGGAGGAGTGCTCTTAAAGGAGCATGAAAGAAAATGGAAGATATCAAAATGTATTCCTTGCATATGGGCAAGGCAAAATGTGCCGTTGATTTAGGCGACGGCTCTGAAAGAGGAGAGTATGTCAATCAGGATTATATTCTCAATAAAATGGGAAGACCACACAGAAGTATAAGTTTAATGTACTGTTATTATCCGCTGGACAAGGAATGGCCGGGAAGAATTTCAGAAGTAATGAAAGATGCTGATATTTCATTCCAATGGGATTATCCATATGATGATTATTTTACATATAAGGGTGGACTCGGAGGTACAACTGACGATGAGCCTTTTACTTATATGAGAGATGTTCGCCGTCACGGTCAGGATGTTATTCTTACACTTACAATAGATCCTAATGTTAGTGATGAGCATTTAATCGCGATAGCTAACGACCTTAGACCTTTCGGAAGAATGATGCTAAGAATCAATCACGAGGCAACAGGTGACTGGTTCTCATTTACAAAGAGAGCAACTTATGCTGAAATCGGTGAATTCTACTGTCGCTTCAACAAAATTTTAAAAGAGCACGCTCCTAACGTTCAGACGATTTTGTGCATCGGAGGTGTAGAAGATCCGAGTACTGGAAAGATCGAAAAGGAAGAAGAGTTTAAACAAGCTGTTCTCGATACTGATATCTGGAGCATTGACAAGTATATGGCTCTTCACTGGGGCTGGCCTTTTGATGTTGCTGAAAAGGGAGGAAACTCTTTCAGTAGATCAAAGGTTGACGACGTTTTTGATTATACAAAGGCTGCATATGAAAGATTCAAGGAGCTTAACGGCGGAGTAGCAAAGCCTATGGTTATGAGTGAGTTCAATGCCGATGGTGATGTTACAGGTCCTTATGATCAGGCAGATATGGTAAAGGAATACTGCGACAGGGTAAAGAGAGAAGAAGCTACTTGGTATACCGGCTTTACATTTTATCAGTTCAGAGACAGAGGACGTTTGGGACTTGAGATCGAAGACCCGAACAATCCGGATGTTGGAATAGAGCAGCCAGTTATGAAAACATATAAAGAAATCATTCACGATGATTATTTCTATCCTGAAATGACTCAGGGCGAAGAGCTTTCACTTCCATGTAAGCTTCGCTGGGGCGGTGCTGAAGATGCAGAGGGAATTGCTATTCCTCTTCATTTTGAAAAGAATCCTCATTTCTGCGAGCTCGTTTTTGACGAAGACGACGAGTCAAACCTAATGTTTGAGATAAACGGAAAATGGTTCTATAAATCACCTAAGGCAAAGACAATTGATATGATGAGTGCATTCTTTGAGAAGCCTTTAGAAGGTGAGTGCGATATGACATTAAAAATCTTTGCACCTCCTGCAAGCGGTGAAAATGATTTATCTGTAGAAGACGGTCTTATGAATTCATATACAACAATTGAGAAGCTTCCTAAAATCAGAATTCGTTTTGAGCCTATAGAACTATAAGCAATGGTGATGTTGTATTTATTCTGCCTTTGGCGAGTTTGATGATATGCAAAACGGCGGGCTGAACATAGTGAAAACTTAAAACTAAGCGTTTCAAATCACGTTTCGTATTTTACGGAGCGTGATTTTTTTATTTAACTTTATTATTTGCTTTATGCATTTATATGTGTTATAATTCTATAGGATTATTATGAGAAATTTAGGAGCGTTTAGATGATTATATATAATGCTAAAATTTATACAATGAATGAAAACGACGACATAATCGAAAACGGTTATATTGAATATAAAAACGGAGAAATCATCTGTGTTCAAAGCGGTTGTCCGAAAGAAATCAAAGAGGGAATGATTGATGCAGAGGGAAGTTCTCTTTATCCGGGATTTATTGACGCACATACTCATATAGGGCTTTTTACAAGCGGTGTTGGTATTGAGGGAGAGGATTTCAATGAAGATTCTGACCCTGTAACCCCTCAGCTCAGTGTGACAGACGGCATAAATCCTATGGACTGTGCTTTTGAAGATGCGAGAAAGGCGGGAATCACAGCTGTTGTCGTTTCTCCTGGAAGTTCAAATGCAATCTGCGGAAGTATTATCGCAATGAAAACAAAAGGCAAGCGAATTGATAATATGTCTTTAGGCGAAATAGGCATGAAGATAAGTTTTGGTGAAAATCCTAAGATGACATATCTTGACAAAGATGCATCACCTGTTACAAGAATGGCAATAGCTGCACTTATCCGTGAAGCACTAAAAAAAGCACAGAGATATATTGAAGATAAGGAAAATGAAGATGAAGCTCCTGAATATGATGCAAAATGTGAGGCTTTGATTCCACTTCTTAAAGGAAAGGTGAAAGCACATTTTCATTGCCACAGGGCAGATGATATTTTCACGGCAATAAGAATTGCCAAAGAATTCAATTTAGAATATGTGCTTATACACTGTACAGAAGGGCATTTAATTGCAGATGAACTGAAAGAAGAAAATGCATCTGCTGTGATTGGTCCGATTATCTGTGATAAATCAAAACCTGAGCTTGCTAATTTAACACCTGCAAACGGTGGAATACTAAATTCATCGGGTATTGAAATTTCGATTTGTACAGATCATAGTGAGGTTCCTATCCAGTATCTTCCTTTATCTGTGGGAATAGCTGTGAAAAACGGACTTGAATTTTATGAGGGTTTAAAAGCGATTACAAAAACTCCTGCAAAACAGTTAGGTCTGTTTGACAGAATCGGTTCTATTGAGGTTGGAAAAGACGCAGATTTTGTAATATTTGACTCTAATCCTTTTGAGGTTTTGAGCAGCCCATTGAAAGTAATTATAAATGGAGATGAAGTTTAAATGAGAGAAATAAGTGTAAAGAAAATAGAGGAAAAGGTTGCAGAGCTTTGTATAAGTGCAAACCTGTATCTTCCAAGTGACTTAGAAGACTGTATAAAATGCAGAGCGTGTGAGGAAAAATCCGGAGTCGGCAAAAATGTTTTTGCTGATATAGTTGATAATATAAACGTTGCAAGAGAGCAGACTATTCCTATTTGTCAGGATACCGGGATGGCGGTTATATTTTTAGAGATAGGTCAGGATGTTCACTTTGTCGGCGGGTCTTTATATGAAGCGATTAATAATGGGGTAGCAAAGGGCTATACAGACGGTTATTTAAGAAAGTCCATAGTATCTGACCCTTTAGAGAGAGTGAACACTAATGATAATACACCGGCTGTCATTCATACAAAAATAGTTGACGGTGATAAAGTTAAGATTATGGTTGCACCAAAAGGTTTCGGCAGTGAGAATATGTCAGCATTGAAGATGATGACTCCTTCTGTTACTCATGAAGAGATAATTGATTTTGTTGTAGATACAGTAGCATGTGCAGGTTCAAATCCTTGTCCTCCTATTGTCGTCGGCGTAGGCATAGGGGGAGATTTCGAAAGCTGTGCGTACAATGCAAAAAAAGCACTGTGCCGTCCTGTATCAGTCAGAAATCCTAAAGCTCTTTATGAAGATTTAGAGAAGCGTATGCTTGAGAAAATCAATAAGCTGGGCATAGGACCTCAGGGATTTGGAGGAACAGTAACAGCTTTAGCTGTAAATATTGAACAGGCACCTACGCATATTGCAGGGCTTCCTGTAGCAGTAAATATAGGCTGCCATGTGACAAGGCACGCAGAAGTAATAATATAGATAAAATGAAAAAATATGACCAGTATTATATTGAATAGGAGGAATTTAGTTGAAATTAAGTGCGAAAGAATTATATAAAAGCTTTGGTGAAAAGAAAGTCTTAAAGGGCGTTGGATTTGAAGCCGAGGGCGGAAAGGCTTTAGGGCTTCTGGGAAGAAACGGTGCAGGCAAAACGACTATTATCAGAATACTTATGGGGGTTTTTCCTGCTGACAGCGGTGAAGTTTTATTCAATGGAAATCCAATCAACAGAAGTGAGATAAATTTCGGATATCTTCCTGAAGAAAGAGGACTTTATCCTAAAAAAGTAATTATAGACCAGCTTATATATTTCGGAATGTTAAAAGGCATGAGCAAAAAAGAAGCAGAAGCCTCTGCTGATAAGCTTCTTGAAAGGCTTGGCATGACTGAATATCGAAGCAAAAGACTTGATACTTTATCAAAGGGCAACAGTCAGAAGATACAGCTTGCGGCAGCACTTATTTCGAATCCTGATATAGTTATACTTGACGAGCCGTTTTCGGGACTTGACCCTGTTAATGCAATATTACTGAAAGATGTTATTAAAGAAATTATCGCTGATGGAAAAATTGTTCTTTTTTCATCACATCAAATGAATTATATTGAAGAATTCTGCGATGATATAGCTATACTTAATGGCGGTGAGATAGTATTGTCGGGAAAAATCAATGATATAAAAAGAAGCTATGACAGAAGAACGATTATAGTTGAATCTAAAGATATAAGCGAGATTAAAAAATACTTGAGCGAGAAAAGTGTAATAGACGATAACAAACTTAAAGTAACGCTGGACAGAGCAGCGGACAAAAATAAACTTATTTCAAAACTGTCGGAAAGCGGTTTTGACATTGACAGTATAAGTGTATTTGAACCTTCTTTGAACGATATATTTATAGAATATACAGAAGACAGAGTTTAAAAAAGAAAGGAAATTAAAATGAAACAGTTTTTTAATATATTCAAATTTGAATTCGGTTCGTATCTGAAGAATAAAGTGTTTATCGGTGTTACGCTGGTACTTGTACTGGTTATAGGTGTGGTTTTATTCTGGCCGAGAATCAGTGATTCACTGGGATTCGGTCAAAATACCGAAAACAGCGAAGAAAAGTCGGTTATTATGCTTTCTGACAGCACAGCTTTTAATCCAAGTCAAACGCTTGAGCTGTTTCAAGCTTCTATGCAGGATAAAACCATTGAGCTTACAAACAAAAGCATTGATGATTTAACGGCTTCTGTTGATAATGAAGAATGTGACGGAGCGATAGTTATTACCGGTCCTACCACATATAAGTATATAGTAAAAAACTTAGGACTTTATGACGCCACAACAGAAATTGTGAATGAAGTAATGCAGACTAAATACCGTATAGAAAGCATAGTGAATCTGGGTGTTTCTCCTGAACAGGCAGGTGATATATTATCTGCTCAGATTGAAAGCGAAACTATTCAAACAGGAAAAGACCAGATGAAGAACTTTTTCTACACATATATTTTAATCTTTGCTCTTTATATGGCTATTATGCTTTACGGTCAGTTTGTGGCGACCGGCGTTGCAACAGAAAAAAGCTCAAGAGCTATGGAACTTTTAATAACAAGTGCAAAGCCTGTGAATCTTATGTTCGGAAAGGTTATAGGAATCGGCTCAGCGGGAATTTTACAGCTTGTTTTGGTATTCGGTTCTTCTTTTGTTTTCTTTAATATCAACAAAGATTACTGGGCTGATAATCAAATAGTAAATTCAATTTTCAATATGCCTGTTTCTATTCTTTTGTATACAATTCTTTTCTTTGTGCTTGGATATTTCATTTATTCTTTCTTATACGGAGCAGTCGGCTCGCTCGTATCTAAGGTTGAAGATTTGAATACTGCGGTTACTCCGATTACTTTTATTTTTATTGCCGCATTTATTATTATAATGTTCTCACTGGGAAGCGGAGAAGTTGACAGCTTGTTAATGGTTGTTGCTTCTTATGTGCCGCTCACTTCACCTATGGCAATGTTTGTGCGTATAGCTATGGGAGAAGTTGTAGCTTATGAGATAATAATATCGGTTGCAATTTTATTTGCTTCAACTGCTCTGATAGGGTATTTATCAGCCAAGATTTATCAGATGGGAGTTTTAATGTACGGAAAGACACCTAATCTTTTCAAAGCGATTAAATCACTTAGAGAAAAGTAAAAATGATTATCAGAAAATATAACTCATCTGATTGTGAATCTCTGACAATGTTGTTCTATAATACTGTTCATTATGTTAATTCAAAAGATTATACAAAAGAACAGCTTGATGCATGGGCGTCGGGAAATGCAGATTTATCGGAATGGAATCAGACATTTTTAAAAACTTATACAGTTGTTGCTGTAGAAAGTAATGTTTTAATCGGTTTTGGAAATATTGATAATACAGGGTATTTAGACATGTTATATGTTCATAAAGACTATCAGCGTAAGGGGATAGCGACAGCAATATGTAAAGAACTTGAAAAATATTTCTATGCCGGCAAAATTACATCACATGTTTCGATTACTGCAAAGCCTTTCTTTGAGAACAGAGGATATAAAGTCGTCAGAGAACAGCAAGTTGAAAGAAAAGGTGTTAGATTAACAAATTATATTATGGAGAAGCAATTTGATTAGAAGATTTAAAATAAGTGATATTGAAAGAGTTATGCAGATTTGGTTCGATGTAAATACTCATACACATAATTTTATTTCTGAAAGCTATTGGGAAGATAATTTTGATAGTGTAAAGAATATATTGCCTCAGGCAGAAATTTATGTATATGAAGCAGATTCGGATATTCAGGGATTTATAGGGCTTAAAGATAATTATATAGCAGGTATTTTTGTTGATGAAAATATGCAGTCTAAAGGTATCGGAAAGCAGTTATTGGATTTTGTAAAAGGAATTAAGAATAGTTTAACTTTACAGGTTTATACGAAAAATGAGCGAGCTGTAAAGTTTTATGAAAGAGAAAATTTCAAAATACATGAAGAAAAAACAGATGAGAACACTAAAGAACATGAGTTGTTAATGCTTTGGAAGAGGTAATAAATGAGCAAAAAGCTTTCAGATATGAGTCTTGAAGAACTTTGGCAGTTGTTTCCTATAATTTTAACCGAGCATCAGCCAAGCTGGAGTGAATGGTATAAAGAGGAAGCTGACATGCTGAGCAATGTTTTACCGCAAAATATTAGAATAAGTCATATAGGGAGCACTTCTGTAAAAAAGATATGGGCAAAACCTATTATTGATATTTTGGTGGAAATACCTTTAAATGATGATATGAATGATATAAAAGACATATTGTCAAAATCAGGTTGGCTGTGCATGAGCCAAAGTGAAAGCAGAATTTCGTTTAATAAAGGTTATACAGAAAATGGGTTTGCTGAGAGGGTATTTCATTTGCATTTGAGATATGCAGGTGATAATGATGAACTTTATTTCAGAGATTACCTTAATCAACATATTGATGCTGCAAAAGAATATGAGAAATTAAAACTGGATTTATGGAAACGGTTTGAATATGATAGAGATGGATATACAAACGAAAAGACGGATTTCATTAAAAAGTATACGGATATAGCAAAAAGGGAATATAGGCTCAAATATTCTGATTAATTATGAAAAGTGAAAATTATGAAGAATTTAAATATATTATAAAAAATAAATTTCAAAATAATATTGACAAAGCGGTGTTGATGTGCTAAACTATTTTAGTGGTGTTTGCCGGTGTGATGGAATTGGCAGACGTGCTGGACTCAAAATCCAGTGGTGGAGACACCGTACCGGTTCGACCCCGGTCACCGGCACCATACACAAACCTCGATGAAAATAGTTTTATCGGGGTTTTTTTATTGTCATTAATGAAGCGATATTGCAGAATCTGAAATATAAAGGGTAGTTAGACCGCAAAGAAAGTCTAATTACCTTATTTTTATGTTTTTTGCAGTTTGAGCTTTTTCTTTATTTTGCGTTTATAATATTCCAAAATTCATCTTGCTTATGGTTAGATTAACAGAAAAACAACCCACAAATTACACCTCATTAAAAGTACTTTTAGGGACAGAATATTTTTATAATTTGATTTTTAATTCGGAGGTGAAAAAAGTGGCTAAAGAATCTCTTAAAATATGGACGGTTTTTTTGTTTGGATGCTTTGCATACGGATTGGCTGAACTAATTGCCAGGGGACATACTCATATATCTATGGGACTTCTCGGAGGAGTGTGTATGATATTTATAAGTATCTTAAATGACAGAAGGGGTTTAGGGTTCGGACTTTTGCCGGCTTGCATTATTTCGGCACTATTCATAACTGTGATGGAATATGCAACAGGTGAAATATTGAATATATGGCTTAGATTAGGCGTTTGGGATTATTCTGAAATGCCTATGAATTTCAGAGGACAAATCTGTCTGCCGTTTTCGCTTTTATGGATATTTATGTCAGGGCTAGGTTTTGCACTTGATAATTTTATAAGAATTAATATATTCGGTGACAGTGGAATTCCTCTTTTTAATAGGAAAATAGGTTCAAAGGCTTGACTTTTTGATATATTTTGGTATAATTAATTTAATAAACTATTATTAATATTTACGGCGTTGAAGGAATTATCCGTTTTGTGATTTTTTAAAGAGAGAAAACATATGCTGAAAGTTTTCAAAAATCTATTCGGTGGCTAACCTGAGCCTTGCGGCAAAAACCGCAACGCATATCTGCGTTAAAGATATCGAGTGGTCGAAATTTTTTATTTCGGCAATTTGGGTGGTACCACGGATTTAAGCTTCGTCCCATTTTTGGGGCGAAGCTTTTTTATTTTGTAATCATTTAATCTGTTTTTTGTGCCGTATTTTTTACTGAAAGGAAAGTATCATAATGAAATGGACAGGACTTAATGAACTGAGAGAATCATATTTAAAATTTTTTGAGAGCAAGGGACATCTTAGGGTTAAAAGCTTTCCGCTTGTTCCTCAAAATGATAACAGCCTGCTTTTGATTAATGCAGGAATGGCTCCGCTTAAACCTTACTTTACAGGGCAGGATGAACCGCCTTGCGTCAGAATGACCGACTGTCAAAAGTGTATTAGAACGGGAGATATTGAAAATGTCGGAAAGACAGCCCGTCACGGTACTTTCTTTGAAATGCTGGGTAACTGGTCTTTCGGTGAGTATTTTAAAGAAGAAGCTATCGAGTGGGCCTGGGAGTATTGCACTGAGGTTTTAGAGATTCCTGTTGAGCGTCTTTATGTTTCTGTATATGAAGATGACGACGAAGCGTTAGAGATATGGAACAAGAAGATAGGACTTCCTCTTGAAAAGATATTTAAAATGGGGAAAGAGGACAATTTCTGGGAAGCGGGAATTGACGGACCATGCGGACCTTGTTCTGAAATTTATTATGACAGGGGAGAGGAATACGGCTGCGGAAAACCTGATTGTACAGTAGGTTGTGACTGTGACAGATATATGGAATTCTGGAACCTTGTTTTCACACAGTTTGAAAGACATGAGGACGGAACATATACGCCTCTCAAACAGAAGAATATTGATACGGGAATGGGTCTTGAAAGACTTGCTGCTATGATGCAGAATGTTGACTCGATTTTCGATGTTGATACAATAAAGGCTGTAAGGGATAAGGTTTGTGAGATAGCCGGCTGTGAATATGGCAAGGACCACAAAAAGGATGTTTCTATCCGTGTTATTACCGACCATATCCGTTCAGTTGTGTTTATGGCTTCAGACGGTGTTCTTCCTTCAAATGAAGGCAGAGGCTATGTAATGAGAAGGCTTTTAAGGCGTGCGGTTCGTCATGGAAAGCTTTTGGGTATAAACGGAAGATTTATAAAAGATATAATTAAAACCGTTGTTGATTCGTCTAAGTGTGAATATGAAGAGCTTGAAGAGAAGTATGATTATATTTCAAAGCTTTTGGAAAATGAAGAGAAAAACTTTAACGAAACAATTGACAGAGGCATGACTATTTTAGACGGTTATATATTCAATATGACCGAGAACGGAAAAAACGAGCTTGACGGAAAATCATGCTTTACACTTTCCGATACTTACGGTTTCCCGATTGATTTAACTAAGGAAATTCTTGAAGAAAAAGGCTTCACCTGCGACGAAGAGGGATTTGCCGATTGTATGAATGAGCAGAAGGAAAGGGCCAGAAAAGCCAGAGGCGGCTCTAAATACATGGGTGCAGAGGACACAATTTTCCAGACTATTGACAAGACTTATCATACAGAATTTGTTGGTTATGATAAGACAGAACAGGTTTCTGTTATCGACTATTTAACAACCGATGATGAGTTAATTGAGAATGCCGGCTGCGGCGACGAAGTGTATGTTATTTGTGCTAAAACTCCTTTCTATGCAGAAAGCGGCGGACAAGTAGGCGATATTGGAACAATTGAAACCAAAACCGGCAAGGCAGAAGTTATGGATACTCAAAAGGTTGTCGGCGGAAAATTTGCGCATAAAGTTAAAATTGTCGAGGGTGCTTTATCAAAGGGTCAGGCAGCAGAGCTCAAAATTGATATTTCAAACAGAATGTCAATAATGAGAAACCATTCATGTGCGCACTTGCTTCAGGCAGCCCTAAGAGAGGTTTTAGGCGACCATGTTCACCAGTCAGGACAATTAGTTGATGCTGACAGAGTAAGATTTGACTTTTCTCATTTTGAAGCAATGACCTTTGAACAGATTAGCAAGGTCGAAAAACTTGTGAACCAAAAGATTTTTGAGGCTATTGATATTCAGGTTAAGGAAATGCCGATAGATGAAGCTAAAAAGCTAGGTGCTATGGCACTTTTCGGTGAAAAGTACGGTGAAGTTGTAAGAGTAGTAAGCATGGGCGATTTCTCTGTTGAATTCTGCGGGGGAACACATCTTTCAAATACATCTCAAATCGGTCTGTTTAAGATAGTTTCAGAGAATTCCGTTGCTGCCGGTGTGAGAAGAATTGAGGGCGTAACAGGAAGAGGACTTTATAAATTCTTAAACGAACTTGATGATATTGTTGTTAAAACAGCAAAGGCTTTAAAAATTAGCAAGCCTTCCGATGTTGTTGAAAGAAGTATAGCTTTAAATCAGCAGGTAAAAGATTTTGAAAAGGAAATAGCAAGATTAAAAACAAAGATTGTTGAATCTGAACTTGAAAAAGTACTTGAAGATTGGAAATCGGTTTGCGGTGTTAAGCTTATGGCAACAATGTTTACAAATGCAACAGCTAATATGCTGAGAACCTTCGGAGACAGAATAAAATCATATGATGAGCCTATGATAGCTGTTTTTGCGGGAACAGGTGATTCTAAGGGACAGTTCTTGGCAGTATGTTCAAAGAAGGCTTTGGAAAAGGGTGCTCATGCAGGAAAGCTTATTCAGCAAGTTGCTGCCGTTACCGGCGGAAAAGGCGGAGGACGCCCTGATATGGCTATGGCAGGAATAGGAGATAAGTTTAAGATTGACGAAGCATTGTCAATGGTAACTGATTTTGTAACAGAGATGCTAGGTGAATAGAAGATTTAATTCTTGTAAATAATAAATTAAGGAGGAGTGCTCTTTGCAAGAGCAGGAATGTATTATGGATGATTGTTTATTTTGTAAAATTGTAAGAGGTGAGATTCCCAGCACTAAAATTTATGAAGATGATTTAGTGTATGCATTTAAAGATATTGAACCGATTGCACCTGTTCATTATCTTGTAATACCTAAAGAACATATTAAAAATGCGGCAGAAATCAATTCCGAAAACTCTGCTGTAATCGCACACATATATGAAGTTATAGCTAAGATTGCAAAAGATGAAGGGCTTGACGATGGATTCAGGGTTGTGAATAACTGCGGCGAAATCGCAGGTCAGACGGTATTTCATATTCATTTTCATCTTTTGGCAGGAAGAGAGCTTGAATGGCCGGCAGGATAACCGATTGCAAATTTGTTTTGTTTTTGTAATAAGGCTCAATTTTAATACCTTTAGACATCTTCGGAAAATTTGACTTTAATCAGGAAATGGTGATTATTAATGAAGCGAAAAATGGCTTGGATAGGTTTTTCTTATCTTTTCGGACTGTTTATCGCTTCATTTTTTAATATAGCACAAAACCTTATTATTGTTGTTTCGTTATTTCTTATAGCCGTTGTTTTGTTCGTATCATTAAAGAAAAATCGGGGATTGATTTTAATTGTTTCAGTTCCTGTTTTAATGGCAATACTGTCGAACATTACATATACTAGGTTTTGTTATAATGAAATAGTTTCTTATGATAACAAAAATGTGAGCTTCAGCGGGAAAATAATAGATATAAGTGAGAAAGCTTCAGATAAGGTATTGCTAACAGTTAAAGGCAAGATAAACGGTGAAACTAATGCTGAAATTGTAATCTACACTGATATGACTGAAATGGATTATGATGACAATATCAGCTTTAAAGGTACAATGCAAAGACCTCGGAACACAGTAAGCTTTGCGTCTGAGGATTATTATAAACCAAAAGGCATATATCTCAGCTGCTTTGATGCAAGTGATTTAAAAATATCTGAGAAATCTTTTTCAATACGCAGATATATAATGCATTACAGAGATTACTTATTTGATAAAATTAACAGCATACTTCCGGGTGATGAGGGTGCTTTTATCGGTGCTATGCTTTGCGGTGACAAATCCGAAATGTCACAGTCAGTTAAGCTTTCACTTTATCGAACGGGAATAGGACATATTTTTGCTGTATCCGGAACACATTTGGTGATTATTGTATCTATTATTTTAGTGTTATTAAACACATTAAGGCTTAATCGTATAATGAAATTTGTTGTTCTTGAAATGTTTGTGATTGCATTTATTATATTTTCAGGTGCTTCAAGTTCGGTTATAAGAGCCGGATTAATGCTGTCAATAATTTATATATCAGATTTGTTCAAAAGAAAATCTGATACTTTGAATACGCTCGGACTGTGTGCAGTTATTCTTACTGCTTTTAATCCGTATCTGATTAAAAATATGTCTTTTGTACTTTCTATGAGCGGTGCATTTTCAATAGGTGTAGCATCTCCGTTGGTAATTGGCAAACTTAAGTTTAAAGGAAGATTTACTAAACTTAAAAAGAATATAGTTTCACTGATTACATTATCGCTTTGTATGTTTCCTGTAAGTGTGTTTTGTTTTAATGAAGTATCACTGATATCTCCTGTTTCAAACATGATATTGATACCTGTATGCTCGTTTGCATTAGTATTAGCTGTAATAGTTGCCTTGGTTGGAGGATTAAGTTTTTTTGCAAATCCACTGATTATTGCTGCAGGACTTTGCATTAAATTTGTTTTATTTACAGCTAGTCTTTTGAATAAAATTCCATTTAGCTATATTTCTACGGGGAATAATTATTTGAAGGTATTTGTTCTTCTGGCGGCAATTGTTTCAGCGGTATTTTTATTTAAGTTCAGAAAAGATATTAAAAAAGCATTTTTGCCGGTAATAATGAGCGTTGTTATAGTGATTGTCGGAACTACTGCATCTGTTGTTTTAGATAAAAACACACTTCACCTTTTTCTCTTATCTGACAAAGTTTCGTGTTCTTTGCTGTTGTATAAAGGGAATCAAGCTGTTATAATAGATTTATATGGAAAAGGAAACATGTCTCAGGCTATACAGAATTACATAGAGAAGTTCGGGATAAAGCAAGTTAAAGCTTTATTTATAAATAATAAAAACGCAGATAATGTCAGTTCTGCATATAATAAATCAATTTTTGCCGATATAGATAATATTTTCAGAACAAGCAATGGTATATCGAATGAAGATATAGAGTATGTATCTGAAAACACTTTAGTTAAAACAGACGGATATGAAATTACGGTTTTAAAAGACGGCGGTTATTTAGTTTCTTACAGAGGTATAACTGTCGAATGTTCAAAAACAATTGAAAATTCAGTGTTTGACACAAACTTAAAAATATTATATGATGATAAAAGACTAATGTATGAAAATATAGATATTTCTTTAGAAAGTGACGGCGGTGACGCCTTTCATATAAAGCTTTTTGGCAATACGGATTTTTCAGTAAACAGATTGGATTTTTAAAGGAGGAGGTTGTTAAATGCCTCAGTTAAGTGATATAGAAGCTGCAAAACGAATTCGTACAGGCACTGTTGATAACCTCTATTTTTTCTACGGACATGATATTGCATCTGTTGAAGCGTATACAAAAAAACTTATTTTGAAGGTTGTTCCGCAGGAAAGTCAAGATATGAACCTTCATGTTTTTGAGGGTAAAAAACTTGATTTAGGAGAATTGAGTGATGTATGCGACGCACTTCCTATGTTTGCTGAAAGGACATGCGTAGTAATAAATGATTTGGATATCGAAGCTTTGAGAAAAGATGACATGACTTATCTTAAAAATATTTTGTCTGACCTTCCGCCGACTACTGTTGTAATAATTTATTCAACAGGTATTAATGTTTATAAATCAAAAACACGGCTTTTTGATAAGACAGGAAGATTCTCGGCATTCTGTGCAAAGAACGGTGTTTCATGTGAGTTTAAATTTAAATCGCAGAATGATTTGTCTAAAATAATAATTTCTAAGGTTGAGAAGCAGGGAAGTTATATATCTAAATCAAGTGCTGTTTATCTTGCACAAAAAACTTTATGTGATATGCTTATTGCGAATAATGAAATTTTAAAGCTTTGTGCTTATGCCGGCGGCAGAGAGATTACTAATGCTGATATTGACCTTTTATGTTCGGCACAGGTTGAAACCGATTCTTTCAGGCTTGCTGACGCTATAGCAAAAGGTGATGCAAAAAAAGCTTTCGGCATTCTTGAGACTCTTTATGCTGACCAGCTTGATTCAATAACAATAATAGGCGGAATTTCATCATCGTTTATTGACCTTTACAGAGCCAGACTTGCAAGAGATACTAAGAGAATCGCAAAAGATGCAGCTGATGATTTTTCATATCCTAAAAATCTTGAATTTAAAATACAAAATGCTTACAGAGATTGTTCGGGCTATAAAACAGACAGACTTAGGAAATGTATTCAATATTTAAGTGAAGCGGATTTGGATATGAAGTCTTCAAATATTGATACAAGAATTATACTTGAAAAAACAATAACCAAAATGCTTATGCAAAAGTTTTAGTATTTTGCAGGTTTTGTATTTAAAAGTTTATAACAATGAAAGGAAGTACATTGATGGCTGTACAAAAAATGATTCATTTAGACAAGGCTGTCATTGTTGAGGGCAAGTATGACAAAATAAAACTGAGTTCTATTTTTGATGCACCTATAATTGTAACCGGTGGGTTCGGCATATATAAAAGCAAAGAAACCATAAGCTTAATAAAGTTTTATGCCGATAACGGCGGAATTATTATTTTAACCGATTCTGACAGCGCTGGATTTCAGATTAGAAATCATATAAAGGGATTGGTTTCACAAGATAAGATAACCAATGTTTATATCCCTGAAATTTTTGGTAAAGAAAAGCGTAAGGTCAAGCCTTCAAAAGCCGGAACTCTCGGTGTTGAAGGCGTTGATAAGGATATAATAATTGAAGCGTTTAAAAAAGCGGGAGTACTTTTTGACAATGATTCAGACAGTATAAAAAAAAGAGATGAAAGTGACTATATAACAAAGTTTGATTTTTATGATTTAGGACTAATGGGACAGACTGACAGCAAGGATAAGCGTCAGGCTCTTTTAAAAAGCTTGAATTTGCCTGGTCATATTTCTACGAATGCGATGATAGATTTGTTAAACAGAATGATGACAAAAAGCGAGCTTTTAGAAAGACTCGATAAAAATCAGTTTTAAATAAACAGGAATAATAAAAAGGAGGATAAACATGACTGAGGATAAAATGCGATATTCTCATTTAATTGATTTGAATGATTATCCGGTTGAATGGTGGGAGCATGTTGTAAACTTAGGAAAAACAATTTATGAAAATCCTGAAAAATATGCTCACGAGCTTGACGGAAAAATAATGGGTACTTTGTTTTATGAACCTTCGACAAGAACGCAGATGTCTTTTCAGACTGCTATGTTGAAACTTGGGGGAACAATTATCGGATTTGATAATCCATCAAGTTCTTCTGTTTCAAAGGGTGAGAATTTAAAAGACACAACTAAAATTGTCAGCAGTTATGCAGATGTTCTGGTTATAAGACATCCGCTTCCGGGTGCAGCAAAAGCAGCAGCACTAACAGCTGATTGTCCGCTTATTAATGCAGGGGACGGCGGTCATCTTCATCCTACGCAGACATTGACAGACATGCTTACGCTGAAACTTGAAAAGGGAAGACTTGAAAATCTGACAATCGGTCTTTGCGGTGATTTGAAATTCGGAAGAACAGTTCACTCCCTTGTAAAAGCAATGTCCTGCTTTAAGGGCAATAAATTCGTCTTTTTTTCAACACCTGAGCTTCAAATTCCGTCTTACATAAGAGATATTTTAGATGCAGGCGGTATTGAATATGAAGAAATTGATGCTTTAGAAAAAGGTATAGATAAGCTTGATGTTTTATATATGACGAGAATTCAAAGAGAGAGATTTGCATCTGAAGAAGAATATTCGGCACAAAAGGATGTTTATGTTCTTGACAGGAAAAAACTTATGCTTTCAAAGCCTGATTTAGCGATTTTGCATCCGCTTCCGAGGGTTGATGAAATAACTGTTGATGTTGACAGTGACAGCAGAGCGTGCTACTTTAAACAGGCAAAATACGGTGTCTATGTGAGAATGGCACTTATTCTTACCTTGTTGAATGAAAAGCATTATAAGCCAAAGCTTATTTTGGGGAAAGAATATAAAACAGTTTATTGTTCAAATGAAAAGTGCATTACAAACTTTGAACATTATCTTCCGAAAACATTTAAAGGGATTGGTGATAATTTAGAATGTGAGTTCTGTAACGAAAGAACTTTGCTTAAATAAAAAAACACACTTGCCGCAGATAAAGATAAGGCATAAAGAATAAAAAAATATAAAGAACAAAACAAAGCTATTTTATTTAGAATGTGTAGGTAAAAAGCTATGGGAAAACAAAATAAGCGTACTTTTATTTATTGGGACAGGGTTGTTTTAGCTCTGTGCATATTTGTTCTGATTGTTATTTTTATAATATTGGGGATAAGGGGAATTATACATCTGTTTTCAGATGACGGAGAGAAAAACAGTGCACAGGCAGTTAATGCAAGTGCCGAAATGATGATTTCCGATGGTCAGAAACTTCTTGTGTGTATTGACGCAGGTCATGGAGGAGAAGAGGACTGCGGTGCGGTTTCAAAAGACAAATCAAGGTATGAGAGCAATGATGATTTAAAAATTGCACTTGCGGTTGAAAAGTATCTTAAAGACCATGGTGCAGATGTTCTTATGATAAGAAATGACGATACATATGTAGAACTGTACAGCAGGGCTGAAAAGGCAAATGACGCTGAGGCTGATTTATTTGTTTCACTTCATCGAAACAGTGCTGAAATCGGTCAGGGTGTCGAGGTCTGGGTGAATTATGATGCACCGAGTGATGATACCTTGCTTGCAAATAATATTTTAAAAGGTATTGATAAAGTCGGCGTAAGTCAGAACAGGGGAGTACAATTCGGTTATCAGGGATATGCTCCGTCTGCGAAAGTTAATTATGTTGTCAATGAAAAATCTGATATGCCCAGCTGTTTGGTTGAGCTTGGATTTATTACTGATGATAAAGATAATAAACTTTTCGATAAAAATCTTGATGATTACGCAGCGGCAATAGCTGATTCCATCATTAAATCAGCTGTTGAGCTTAATATAATTGAGCTGAATAGTATAATGAAAAACTAAATAAAAAAATCCTGAGAAAGCTTTTTGACTGACTCAGGATTTTTTTATTATACTGAAATATTATTTTTTATTTTCGTCTGAAATTATGCCTTTAAGTCCCGCTGCAAGTCCCGCTAAGCTTTGAATTTCAGAAGGAATGATTATTTTTGTTGCTTTTCCGTCTGCTGCTTTTTGGAAAGCTTCTAAACTCTTTAATTGAATAACCTGTTCGTTAGGGTTTGCTTCGTTAAGCTTTTTAATACTGTCAGCAAGTGCAAGCTGAACTGTTTCAATAGCTTTAGCTTCACCCTCGGCTTCAAGAATTTTCTTTTGTTTAACAGCATCAGCTTTTAAAATTTCCGCTTGTTTCTCTGCTTCGGCAGCTAGGATTTTAGATTCTTTTTCACCTTCTGCAACTAAAATAGCAGATTTCTTTTCACCCTCAGCCTGAAGAATCTTTTCACGGCGTTCACGCTCAGCCTTCATCTGCTTTTCCATAGCGTCCTGAATCTCACGAGGAGGAAGAATATTTTTAAGTTCAACACGGTTGACCTTTATGCCCCAACGGTCAGTGGCTTCATCAAGTATAACAGTAATTTTAGTGTTTATTGTGTCACGGGATGTGAGAGTTGCGTCTAGCTCAAGCTCGCCTATTATGTTACGAAGAGTTGTTGCTGTCAGGTTTTCAATTGCGGAAAGCGGACGCTCAACACCATATGTGTATTGCTTAGCATCTGTCACCTGAAAGAAAACTACGGTGTCAATTTGCATAGTAACATTATCCTTAGTGATAACAGCCTGAGGCTTAAAGTCAACAACCTGTTCTTTTATAGAAACCTTTTTAGCCACACGGTCAATAAAAGGAATGAGGAAATGAAGTCCTGTTTGCCATGACGCACGATAAGCGCCGAATCTTTCAATTACATAAACCTGTGCCTGAGGGACAACCTTGATGCACGAAATGATTATAATAAGGATTATTGCAATAACAATTAGAATAGGGATATAAGCTTCCATAAGAATACCTCCGTTTATAAATTATTTTTCAACATAGAGCTTTGAACCTTCAACTTTAACAACAGTCACATGAGAATCTTTTTCAATTAATTCACCTGATTGTGAAATTGCCGTCCAATAAACGCCTTCAAGTTTTACCCGTCCGACTGCTTTTTTATTATCGATGTCTTCTGTTACCAAAGCTGTTTTACCGACATTCAGCTGAAGATTAGTATCGACATTGTTTGAAGCCAGCTTTTTTGCAACTGGTCTTGTGCAGACAAGAAGTATTGCTGAAACCACAATAAATACAATCAGCTGTATCCAAATTGGAACTTCAAATACAGCCAAAAGCAATGAAGCCAGCGAGCCTACGGCAAACCAAATGGATACAAGTGCCATTGATGTTGCAAATTCGGCAGCGGCAAACACTACAAAAGCAATAAGCCATATGTACAGATAAGCTTCCAAATGAATGACCTCCTGTAGAAAAATGTGAAGAAAATTCAGTTTTCTTCTTTTTGTAGTATATCACAACTTGATTTAAAATACAACAGGTTTTAACAGATGATTTATTATTGATACTGAATAAAGTTATAGCTGACGAAAAATATAGATTTATATAATCCATTAAGAAATCAGATAAAGATAACCCCCAAATTGTTTTAAGGCAGCAGAAACAAAAATGTGGAGTGAATATTACTTATTAGAGGAAACGGAAAATGAAAAAATTCATATTTGAGCAATTAGATGGAACTCATAAACAGCAAAGTGATTACTTTATCCCGTATCTAACCTTGCTGATATAGCAAGAAGAAATAGGCATATGGGAACGGCTGCATTTTGACAGTCTGATGATGAGGTGGATATATATTACCCCACCCCCTTTGTATATAAATTTAAAAAGTATACTTTATGTACTTTTTTTAGGCAGCTTGACAATTTACTGTCGAAGGGATATAATCAAGGTACCTAATAAAAAAACGGGGAGGTTTGATTTATGTCGGAAAAAAATACTTGTTTCAATTGTAGGAGGCACTGTGATTTGAGCGAACCGCAATGCGGCAGAGGAGAAAAATATAGCCGCACCGAAGAAATGCCGGAGCAGTATGGGAAAGAACACTATCATGAGATGCGTACAGCACATTACCTTGCATCAGATATGAATGACAAGCTGATTATCAATTTGCGGGATTTAAGTCATATGATGCACTTGCTATATGAAGGAAAAGCAAGCCAGAAGCGTATTTTAATTATTCTGAATGAGACAGAAACGATTACGCAGAGAGATTTGACAGAGCGTTTGGGAATTCAGCCGGGGTCAGCCAGTGAAATTCTTTCAAAATTGGAAAGAGCGGGATGGATACTCCGTACCCGAAATGAAGACGATCGCAGAACAACGGATGTCTGCTTGACAGACAGTGGCAGGGAGCTTGCCGCAGAGGCTTTGGTACAGCGTAGAAAACGGCATGAGGAGATGTTTTCGTGCCTTTCGGGAGATGAGAGACAGAAACTGTTGTCATTGTTGGAAAAAGTCGGTGCAGATTGGAGAACCCGTTACAGCGAACACGGACATCATCATAATGATCATCACGAATGTCATGAACATCACAGCAGTCATAGACACCATGGAGGAAAATGACATGTGGAAATATATCAGGAAATATCTGTTTTTGGCTGTTATTGCAGGCTTATTTATGGTTGGGGAGGTGTTTATGGATCTGCTCCAGCCGGGTCTTATGAGTCGGATTGTGGATGACGGCGTCCTCGGTGTGAACAAAGGGGGCATCCCTAATCTGAATCTGATTTGGAGGCTTGGACTGCAAATGATCGGACTTGTTTTACTGGGAGGGCTTTGCGGTTCTCTCAATAATGTGTTCGTTCATGTGTCCAGTCAGAATATCGGGAACGGGATTCGGAAGGACTGCTTCCGCAGGATTATGACATTCTCCTTACCTCAGATTGACCGCTTCGGAACAGGTTCACTGGTGACGAGGGTGACGAATGATATCACACAGGTGCAGTCGTTTGTTTCGTTGTTTGTGCGGGGGATGATCCGCACTTTGCTTCTTATCTTCGGAAGTATGTATTTTATGTTTCGGTTGAATCAGTACTTTGGGTTGATCGTACTGTGCGTCTTTCCGTTTCTGGTGGGAGTCATTGCTTTCTGTCTGTGGAAAGCGAATCCACTGTTCTCCAAATTACAGGAAAAGCTTGACTCCATTAATGCCATTATGCAGGAGGATGTGTCCGGCATCCGTATCATTAAAGCCTGTGTACGGGAAACCTATGAGAAGCTGCGCTTTGGAAAGGCAAATGGCGAGCTGGTCAAAACACAGTTGAAAATCCTTATAATCTTTGCATTTATGAATCCTCTTACAAATATGCTTATGTATGTGTCGGTAACTGTCATTTTACTGGCAGGGTCGTTTGAAGTAGGAAAGGGCAGTGCCATGCCTGGAACCGTCATGGCGGCAATTACCTATACCACGCAGCTCCTCAACGGTATTCTGATGCTTGTCATGCTGTTTCAGAATATTTCCAGAGGACTTACTTCGTGGAAGAGGGTTAAGGAGGTACTGGAAAGCGCTCCGGAACTTATGGACGGCTCTTTTGACGGGGCGACAGAGGTGCAGGGTGAAATTGAATTTCGTGATGTATCCTTTGCCTACCCAGGAAGCAGTCAGAGTGTGCTTTCAAATATTAATCTGATTATACATAAAGGGGAAACCGTGGCGCTCATGGGAGCTACCGGTTGCGGAAAAACATCTCTTGCCGGTCTGATACCGCGCTTTTACGATGTAAGTGCGGGAATGGTTCTGGTAGACGGAATCGATGTTAAGGAGTACCGGCAGGAGGTGCTACGGGAAAAAATTTCCGTAGCCCTGCAAAAAAGCGAACTATTTGGCACGACAATCGCAGAAAATATTGAATGGGGGCTGCCCGGTGCGGACGATGTGGCGTTAAAATCCGCTGCCACCATTGCACAGGCGGACGGCTTTATCTCTTCCACTGCAAAAGGATATGAGACTCTTGTCGCAGAACGCGGCATGAGCCTGTCCGGCGGACAAAGGCAGCGGATTTCGATTGCAAGGGCAGTGGCAAAGCCTGCCGAAATTTTTATCTTTGACGATTCCACCAGCGCCCTTGATCTGAAAACCAAAGCGAATTTATACCGGGCGTTAAAAGAGTCGCATCCTCAAAGCACGAAGATTATCATCGCACAGAGGATTGCTTCTGTCCGCACGGCAGACCGGATTGTTGTTTTGGAAAACGGCAGGATTTTGGCTTGCGGCACACACGAGGAATTGCTGAAATCCTGTCGGACTTATCAGGATATTTATCATTCACAGCTCGGAGAGGAGGCTTAAAAGCTCATGAGTACAGATCGTAATCGAAAACCTGCCGGGAGTAATATTCCCGGAATGATGAATCGGCATGAACGTTTTGCGGAAGCGGAGCATGCCGACAATATTCGAGCGACGCTCAGGCGTATTTTCACTTACTTTTTAAGTGAAAAAGTACTGGTAGCCTGCATGTTGGCGGCAGTTATATCAGGCACGATATGCGGCATTTATGCGCCGAGTCTTCAAAGCAGTGCCGTTGACATGATTGCCGGAGAAAAATCGGGAGTCCTCTCTCATGCGCTGTTGCTTATGCTTTCTGCTTATTTGCTTTACAGTGTTTGCGGGCTGCTGCAGGGATTGTTCAGTGCACGGCTCAGCCAGAATGTAGTAAAGCGGATGCGAGAGGAGCTGTTTGGGAAGATCATGGACCTGCCGATATGCTATCTTGACACCCATTCCCATGGCGATGTGATGAGTCGAATGACCAATGACGTTGAAAATATTTCCACTACGGTTTCCCAATCCCTGCCGTCGCTTTTTTCAGGTGTGCTTACCATAATCGGTACTGTAGCGATTATGCTGAGGTACTGCTGGCAGCTTGCTCTGCTCAGCTTTGCTACCGTGCTGCTGACATTTCTGGCAACCAAAATTCTTTCGGGGAACGTACGAAGGTTTTCCCGTAAACGTCAGATGCTGTTGGGGCAGTTGAACGGAACCGTAGAAGAAATGGTTTCCGGTTATCGCACGGTTGTGGCATATAATCACCAGAAGATTACAACGGATGATTTCTGTGACACGGCGGATTCCCTCACAAAAGCCGGGATCAAAACGGATATTTTCAGCGGCGTTATGGGACCGGTCATGAATTGTATCGGAAATATCGGTTTTGTCATCATTGCTGCTTTCGGCGGCTATTTCTCTGTGAAAGGACTGATTTCGGTGGGCGTGATTTCAGCTTTTATTGTTTATGCGAAACAGTTCAGCCGTCCTATCAATGAAATTGCACAGATTTACGGACAGCTGCAGACGGCGATTGCCGGTGCGGAGCGTGTATTCGCCGTATTGGATGAAAATGAGGAAGACGGAAACGGCGTGGCGCTTACGAAGGAGGAAAAAGCGTCAGTCACATTCAAAAACGTGAGTTTCTCTTATGAGTCGGGAAACCCTGTAATTCGGAATTTTACGCTGACAGTCCCCACCGGCAAAAAAGTGGCGCTGGTGGGTGCAACCGGTAGCGGCAAGACTACTATAGTCAACCTGCTCATGCGGTTTTATGATACAGACAGCGGAGAGATTTGCATAAACGAACAGAATATACGGGATGTTGCAAGGGCCAGTCTGCGAAAGAATGTGGCTATTGTTCTACAGGACACGGTTTTGTTTTCCGACACCGTCCGCAGTAATCTGAAATACGGAAATGAAGCAGCCACAGACAAACAGCTTGAGGAAGCGGCAGAAATGAGTCAGTGTCGGGAAATGATTGAGTTTCTTCCGCAAGGATATGACACAGTACTGACTGGTTCCGGCACAAATATCAGTCAGGGGCAGCGGCAACTCCTGGCCATTGCCCGTGCGTTTGTTGCCAATCCGAAAATCCTGATTTTGGATGAAGCAACATCCAATGTGGATACCCGCACCGAAAAAGCAATACAGGATGCCATGCAGCGCATTATGCAGGGGCGTACCAGCATTGTGATCGCACACCGCTTGTCTACAATAAGGGATTCTGATCTTATAGTGGTTATGGATCACGGCGAGATCGCGGAAATCGGCGATCATGAGGCGTTGCTTGCGAAAAAAGGGAAATATCATGAGCTGTACATGACTCAGTATGCGGGGCTTGCAACATAACTTCAAACAGGCTGAATACAGGCAAAGACAGGAGAAAATCATCACATATCTTTTTTTATCTCTGTCTTTTTTAACACATGTACAAAAATAATATAATAAAGAGAAGAAAAACTGTTGCAAATTACAATTTTATATGATATAATAAATTTAAATATTATAACGTGTGTAAATGTATTTAATTAAATAATGACTGTTTTTGACAGTTGTTAACATTATTTGATAAATTTATATGCGTAATCGAATAATTGTCAAATTGACAAATTTTATTAACTATAGGATTCAGGAGGAATAATATGAAATTTAAAAGATTAATTTCAGGGACAGCGGCAATTGCTTTGGCTGTATCTTCATTAAGCTTTTCAGCTTTTGCAAATCCAGATGCAAAGCCTGGAGAAATCGGTTTTGAAACCGGTCAGGAGAGAAATGATTCAGATGATTTTGACTTTTTAGA
>ENA-ORLW01000926-ORLW01000926.1-human-gut-metagenome-genome-assembly--contig:-NODE-926-length-37498-cov-3.966596_pt1 | contig 37498 bp, 33 predicted proteins | sample MGYA00243017_ERZ508829 | MGnify/ENA primary metagenome ERZ508829 (study PRJEB26277, sample SAMN04329776) | human gut metagenome | biome: human-associated habitat | host: Homo sapiens | place: USA...
ATTCAAAACAAGGTTTAAATATCGAAGTATTAGAAAAAGAAAATGCTGAAGACTATTTAAAAGAAGTATATAATATAAATGATATTAAAAAACTAAAAGAACAAAAAGCAGTTGAATTAGGTCATATTTTTGCACTTGGAACAAAATATTCAGAATCTATGGGAATAAATTATATAGATAATGAAAACAATAACAAACCATTTTTTATGGGATGCTATGGAATTGGTGTTAGTAGAGTACTTGGATTAATGTATGAAAACAATGTAATAAAAGAGAATGATAAAGTAGTAGGATTTTCTTTGCCAATTTCTGTTACACCATACTATGTATATTTAATTAGTAACGATAAGAAAAAAGAACAATTAGAAGATCTATATGAAAAATTTAATAATAAAGATATAGAAGTTATTATAGATGATGTAAAAGGTTCAATTGGAGAAAAAATAAGAAATGCAAAGATACTTGGAATTCCATATGTTGCAATTATGGGAAATAATACAGAAGATGGATTTATAGAGTTAGAAAGGACAAAAGATGGGCAAAAGAAAACATTTGCAGTAGAAGATTTAGTAAAAGAAATAGAAAATATGAAATGGAGCAAAAAAGATATTACATTTTAAGTAAAAATAAGAAAAATTTTATGATGTATAATGTTTTAAAAATGTAGAATAAAGTTCTAAAGATAGGGGAGATGTAATAATATGTTTTGTAAATCAGATGTAAAAGATTATAAGGATAGTAAAAAGGATATTGTTGTATTCTTATTTAAAGAGTCAATTTGTCCAAAAGAGATAGAAGATAGATTAAATTATTCTATTAATGATTTAATTGATAAAACAGAAGGGAAAGCTACTATAATTCATACACTTGGTAAATATTCTTTTAAAAAGTTTATTTTTATATGTCTAGGAAATATAAATGATTTTACTATAAAGAAATTTAAAACAATAATAAAAAATAATATTTCCATTTTAAATCAAAATTGTTTAGTAGACATTAATACTATAAAAAATAAAAATATAAAAGAAAATGATTTAGTCCATATATTCATAGAAACATATTTGTTAACTAATTATCATTTTAATGGTATAGAAGGAGAAGAAACTACCATTCCTAAAATTAATTTAATTGTAAATGAAACTGATGAATCATTTATTTTAGAGAAGGTTCAATAAGCTTGGTTTGTTAATATGGCTAGAAATCTTATTAATATGCCATCAAATTATTTGAAACAAGAAGATTTTACAGAGTATGTGAAACAAATTGCAAAAGAATTAAATATACAATGTGAAATACTAGGAAATAAACAATTAGAATCAATAGGAGCAGGAGGAATCCTAGCTGTAAATAAAGGAAGTAACCAGGAGGCAAAGTTAATAATTCTTCGTTATAAAGGTATAGAAAATGAGCCTTTTAAAGCTATAATTGGAAAAGGTGTTATTTATGATAGTGGTGGATATTGTTTAAAACCATCAACTAGTCAAAAAACAGAAAAAGCAGATATGTCGGGGGCAGCAAGTGTTCTAGCTACAATAGCTATTTTAGCTAAGAAAAAAGCTAAATGTAATATTATGGCTATTATGCCAATAGTTGAAAATCTTATAGGTAAAGATGCATATAAATGTGATGATGTAATTACAATGTTATCAGGAAAAACAGTTGAAATTACAAATACAGATGCAGAAGGTAGGTTAATTTTAGCCGATGGTATTACATATGCATGTAATCAAAAAGAAGTGGAATCAATTATTGATATTGCAACATTAACAGGAGCATGTTCAAAAGCTCTTGGAAATGTTTATACAGGAATTTTTTCTAATTCTAATGAATTTTACGATAAATTTAAAAAAGCATCTGAACAAAGTTATGAAAATATATGGAGACTGCCTATAAATGAAGAATATACAAAAGTATTAAAAGATACGATAGTAGCAGATATAAAAAATTCTGCAGGAGATTCTTCTGTATCAAGTGCTGGAGCAAGTGTAGCAGCAGGATTTTTGTCTGAATTTTTATCGAAAGATATGCCATGGATACATTTAGATATTGCAGGAACAGCTTTAGAAGACAAATGTGCTACAGGAGTTATGATTAAAACAATGGTAAAATTTCTAGAAACAAAATAAATATACTAAAATATAGTAAATAAAAAAGAGAAGATAATTATAAATTAAATGAACAATATTTTAAGTTCGATTAGTTATAAAATATCTTCTCTTTTATATTAATAAAGTTTTTGTATATTTGAATGATTCTTATAAAAACTATATACGAATTTTATTTACTAAAATAGCAAAAGAAGAACAAGAGATGGACACAAATTAAGTGTAAAATAACTAAAACTATAGATAGGAAGGAGGAGATTAAAAAAGAAAAATAAATTAGTAACTAAGAATGTGTAATAATAAATATTAATATATAGGAAGGTAAATTTATGGAGTTAGAAAATAGTCTGTTAAAACAAGATACATTACATTTAGAAGGAAAGGATGTAGAAATAAAAAGCGAAACTTTTGAAAAATTAATGTTTTTGTATTCAGCAGCCTTAAGAGAAATGGAAACTAAAATAAATATTTTAAAAGATGAGTTTGAATATTTATATAATTATACCTTAATTGAACATATAGCAACCAGAATAAAGAAACCAGAAAGCATTTTAAATAAAATGAAAAAGAAAAAATGTAATATGAACTATCAAAATTTAATAGAGGAAATTAGTGATATTGCAGGAATAAGGATTATATGCCCATTAAAAGATGATATATTTTCAGTAATAAATTTAATAAAAAGTTATCCAGAATTTAAAATTGTAAAGGAAAAAGATTATATAACAAAGCCAAAAAAGAGTGGATATTCTAGTTATCATTTAATAATAGAAGTTCCTGTTAATGTAACAGGAAAAATTATATATGTAAAAGTAGAAATTCAAGTAAGAACAATGGCAATGGACTTTTGGGCGAGCTTAGAGCACGAAATAAAATACAAGACAGATAAAAAGGTTACTAAGAAAATGTCTAAAGTATTAATAGATTGTGCTAAATTAATTAATAAAATGGATGTACAAATGTCTAATATGGTTCAGTATAATTGATATAAAAAATAAAATTTGCTTATTTGAATAAAATATACAAAAGGTATATACATAATATATTAACTTTTTAAAAAATAATAGTTATAATAAAAAAATCAAACTAAAGCGGTTACGGTATATGAATTCCGTATTATAATTTGCTACACTAAGTGAATTTAGAAAGGAATTGCACAGTATGAAATTTGTATTGATATATCTTTTGGCATCATTATGTGCAACTTTTTTCATGGCAAGAATACTTGCATTCTGTTCTAAAGACGATAAGGATGACGAGGAGTAAAGAGAATAAAACCACTGTAAAATTTTACAGTGGTTTTATTCTCTTTAGCAATTTGTATTACGTATATCCGTACTGTTCAAGAAAACAAAGAAATAATTAAAATGGAAATATTGACAAACTTCAACAAATATTATAAAATATAAATCTGGTAAAAAAATAATCATATAATTTTTGGTAATATTGGAAACGCACATTATTATATAAAATGTAATAATGAATAACGAACAACACTTCAATAAAAGTAGTGTTGTTTTTTAAAGTTATATTATAAATAAAAATGTAATATTTGTTGAAACAATATATCACTAATAAAATATGTATATGACGAGTAGAAATTTCATAAGTTTCAGATATTATTAAAAATAAACAATTAAAGGGGAGGAGAAAAATGGAAAAATTAAATCTAGGAAAAGAAAAAATCAGTAAATTATTATTGTCATTTTCAATACCATGTATTATTTCTTTGGTTGTAAATGCTTTGTATAACATTGTAGACCAGATTTTTATTGGTTGGGGTGTAGGATATTTAGGTAATGGTGCAACAAATGTAGTTTTTCCTATAACTGTTATTTGTTTAGCTTTTGCATTAATGTTTGGAGATGGTTCATCATCATATTTAAGTTTAAAATTAGGAGAAAGGAAGAAAGAAGAAGCAGAAAAAGGTGTTTGTAATGGTATTTTAGCTTCAGTTATTATTTCGTGTATTTTATGTGCAATTGTTTTAGCTTTTTTACCACAATTATTAAATATATTTGGATGTACAGATGCTTTAAGAGATTATGCTTTAAATTATGGGTTTGTAATAGCTATTGGTATTCCTTTTATGATGATAGGAACTACATTAAATTCTATTATTAGAGCAGATGGTTCACCAAAATTTGCAATGATATCAATGCTGGTTGGTGCAATAATTAATATTATATTAGATCCGATTGCAATTTTTGTATTTAAATTAGGTGTTACAGGAGCAGCAATAGCAACTGTTATCAGTCAATTTATTACATTTTTAATGAATGTACTTTATATTAGAAGATTTAAGTCTATTAAAGTTAGTAAAGAAAGCTTTAAATTTGAATTTTCTAAAATAAAAGCAGTTGCGATGCTTGGAATTTCATCTGTTATTACACAACTTGCTATTGTAGTTGTAATTGCAGTTCAAAATACTATCTTTAAAAAATATGGTGAAAGTAGTAAATTCGGTTCAGAAATACCAATTACAGTGCTAGGAATTGTAATGAAAATTAATCAGATTTTATCAAGTATTATTATTGGTATTGCAGCAGGTAGTCAACCGATAGTTGGTTTTAACTATGGTGCTAAAAAGTATGATCGTGTAAAAGAAACTTTAAAAATAGTGCTTATTTCAAGTTTTTGTGTATCAGTTATAGCATTTGTCTTGTTTCAAACAATACCAGAAAAACTAATTAGTATTTTTGGTTCTGGAGATGACTTGTATAATGAATTTGCTTGCTTATCTTTTAGAATATTCTTAATGCTAACATTATTTAATGGAATTCAAATTTCATCTGGTATTTTCTTCCAAGCAATTGGAAAACCTGCTAAATCAGCATTCTTAACATTATCAAGACAAATATTATTTTTCACATCATCAGCAATTATTTTATCAAAAATGTTTGGGATAATGGGTGTTCTATATGCAGGTCCTACATCTGATGGATTAGCATTTTTAGTATCTGCTACATTACTGATACTAGAAAGAAAAAGTTTAACTAAAAAGAGTAAAGAAATTATAAATGACACAGAAGAAGAATCTATAAATGATGACGTTAAAAATGAGGAGATTAATTCAAATATAGATACAAATAAAAATATTATTATAACAATAGCAAGAGAATATGGTTCTGGTGGTAGATATGTTGGAAAACTACTTGCAGAACAATTGGGAATTAAATTATATGATAAGAATCTAATTACAATGGTTTCTAATGAAAGTGGCTTATCTGCATCATATATAGAAGAAAATGAGCAAACAATAGGTGGTAAACTTTTGGCTAATTTTAATTCACAATATTATAATAACATGACAAATGATGATAATTTATTTATTGCAGAAAGTAATGCAATAAAAGAAATTGCTACAAAAGGTTCTTGTATTATTGTTGGTAGATGTGCTAATTACATATTAAAAGATAATAATAATGTATTTAGTATTTTCTTATATAATAGTGATGAGTCAAAAGTAAAAAGAGCCGTGAAATATTATGGGGTAGAAGAGAAATCTGCTTTAAAAGAAATTCGCAAAATTAATAAAGCAAGAGAAAATCACTATAAATATTATACAAATAAAGATTGGAAAGATTTTAGTAATTATGACTTAGCTATTAATGTAGATAAATTTGGAGTAGAAAAAACTGCTAAAATAATTAAAGAAATGATAGAAAATAGTGAATTTGAAGAAGTAATGTAGTAATTTATATATGAAATTATAGTATTATAATATTTAAGAAACTTGTTTTTTTAGATCGAACAAAATATAAATGATTAGGTAAATTTCCTTGACAAAGAAATAAAATAAGTTGTATAATTATAAACAATTAAATTTAATTATGTTTAAAAAGAAAGAAGTAGTAATTTTATAGTTACAAAGCAATAAAATAATTGCAATTTATTTATATTAATCAAATATTTAAATTCTAAGAGAGATAGTGGTAAGGTGTAAACTATCAGTATATAAAATTTACGAATTACAATTCTTATAGTAATTAACGTTAGCAACGAACAGCTTATAAATAAGGCAATACAAAAAATAAATTGTGTTGTAAATAAAGGTGGTACCACGAGTTAAATCGTCCTTTAATAGGATTATTTAACTTTTTTTGTTTTATATAATAATAGGAAATTAATTAAATATGAAATATAGTTTGAGCTTGCTGTTGTTCTAAAAAATGCTTTTATGATGATAATTTATAATCTAGATAGAATAAAAGTGATGTTACAAAAAATGCTTAATAATAGATAAAAAAATTAAAGGGGGAAATGATATGACTTTATTTGAAGAATTAAAATGGAGAGGAATAATAAAAGATATTTCTAGTCCAGACTTAGAAAAAAAGTTAAATGAGGGAGGTATGACCTTTTATATAGGGACAGATCCAACAGCAGATAGTTTACATGTTGGTCATTTATCTAGCTTTTTAATTTCAAAAAGATTGAAAGATGCTCGGGCATCATCCAATTTTACTAGTTGGTGGAGGTACAGGAATGATTGGAGATCCAAGACCGACAACCGAAAGGGCTATGATATCAAAAGAAGAAGTAAACAAAAATTTTGAAAGTTTAAAAAAACAAGTAGAAGATATTTTTGGATTTGAAGTTGTAAATAACAATGATTGGTATAAGGACATTAATGTAATTGATTTTTTAAGAGATTATGGCAAATATTTTAATGTGAATTATATGTTAGATAAAGATATTATAAGAAGAAGGTTAGAAACAGGAATTACTTATACAGAGTTTTCTTATATGATTTTGCAAGCTTTAGATTTTAAATATTTACATGAAAATAAGGGAGTAGACATGCAGTGTGCAGGTTCAGATCAGTGGGGAAATATAACAGCAGGTATAGATTTAATTAGAAAATCTACAGGAGATGAGGTATATGGATTTACTATGCCTTTAGTCACAGATTCACAAGGTAAAAAATTTGGTAAAAGTGAAGGAAATGCTTTATGGCTTGATAAAAATAAAACTTCTAGTTATAAGTTATATCAATTCTTTGTAAATGTAGAAGATTGTATGGTAATTGATTATTTAAAAATATATACATTTTTATCAAAAGATGAAATAGAAGAGTATGAAAAGAAAAATAATGAACATCCAGAATTAAGAGAGGCACATAAGCGCTTAGCTAGAGAAATAATTACATTTTTACATGGTGAAGAAGAATATAAAAAGGCTGCTGAGCTTACAGAAAATTTATTTAATAATAAATTTAAGGATTTATCAAAGGAAGATATAGTAGAACTTTTTGGAGATCAAGATATAAAGCAAATTGAAGAAAATTGTAATTGTAACATTGTTGATTTTATTGTGAATATGGGAGCAGTTAAAAGTAAAAGAGAGGCAAGAGAATTTATTCAAAATGGTGCAATATCTATTAATGGTGATAAAATTGATAATATAGAAACTATTGTTACAGAGGACATGTTTATAGATGGGGCTTACATCGTAGTAAAAAGAGGAAAGAAAAACTACTATATAGGTAAAAAATAAAAAATAAAATATATTAAGAATAAAACTATAATAAAACTTTTTTAGATGATGCGCTGATACTTAAAAAAAATCCGTACAAGCCCTGTATTGTACGGATTTTTTTAAAATGAGATATCTTTTTTTAAAATTTTTCTATGCAAGTAAATTTATCCTAGATATATCTTTACTCATTACTTTTTTCTTCGATTTCTCTTACTTCATTCAAACTGCAACATTTATCAGGATTTTTAAAACTCAAATACCAGTTCATTCCATTTCTATTTTTGTTAATTTGTTCATTTCTTTCTTGTAGTTCACAAAACGTCTTTGGACTAGGAATAATTATCGGATTACAAGGAACCCAGTTAGCAGGAGTGGATCCGTTATTTATATCTGCAACTTGAAGAGCTTGAACAGTTCTTAAAATTTCGGTAATACATCTTCCAACATTCATTGGATATACTAAAATTGCACGTACAATTCCTTTATCGTCAATAATAAATACATTTCTAACAGTTTCTGTATTACTTATATCATTTGAAATCATTCCATATTTTCTAGCAATCTGTCCATTTCTATCAGCAATAATAGGGAATGGAACACATATTCCTGTTTTACAATATATATCATATAACCATGCTAAGTGTGATGAGTTACTATCAACACTAAGTCCAATTAAACAAGTATTTAATTTTTCGAAATATGTATTAGCTTTAGAAAAGGCAATTATTTCAGTAGTGCAAACAGGAGTAAAATCACCTGGATGAGAAAAGAGAACAATCCATTTACCTTTGTAATCACTAAGATTAATAATTCCCATAGTAGTTTGAGCTTCAAAGTCGGGAGCATACATACCAATTTTTATATTTCCGTTCATCATTATTTCATAATCCATAAAAATAACCTCCAATCATTTTTTATATAATATGTAATTTATTATAATTCGTGCAAAAATGGACAGTGCATTTTTGCAATTTTCCAGATTTTATCTTAACAAGTAACCATAAAAAGTTAACGCGCATGGAAATTATTTTTTGTTTATGTTAAGTTAGTGCCAATGACTAAAAAACACTTCATTAAGTCTATATGTAATTTATTATTTTATATAATATGAAATCTTTATACCGGTTAAATTTTACCTTGCAGTAGAAATTTTCTATTATAGCATAATAACAGCCTAAATCATATACAGGAAAAAATTCAAACTACATAAAAAAGTAATGTATGGATATACTAAAAAATGAAAGAAGGTGATAAAATGGAAACAAATCAAAAAATCAATTGTACAGTAGAAAGCTGTAAATTTAATAATCAAGAAAAACAAATGTGTGAATTAAAACAAATTATAGTAACACCGATAAATGATTGTAATACAAAGAAACCTGATGAATCTATGTGTAGCAGTTATGAGAATAGTGATTATTAATACTAAAAAGTTTAAAATAATATGATGACATTCTGTGCCTGCTACAGTAGGCACGGTCTTGTGTGTGCAATAAATTAATTATTACAATAAAATATTGACTTTATTTAAAAATAGAAATACAATAAGATTCAAGTTGGTAATACAGCCATTAGATAAAAAATTAAAGGAGGAGATATTATGCCATTAGTAACGACTAAAGAAATGTTTGAAAAATCAATGAAAGAAAAATTTGCTATAGGAGCATTTAATGTAAATAATATGGAAATAATACAAGGAATTGTAGATGCAGCAGCAGAAGAGAACTCACCAGTAATACTTCAGGCATCACATGGAGCAATTAAATATGCAAGAATACCATACCTAAAGAAAATGATAGAGGCAGCATTAGAGGAACATGATATTCCAATTGCACTTCACTTAGACCATGGACCAGATTTTGAAACATGTAAAATGTGTATAGATAATGGATTTACATCTGTTATGATAGATGGTTCTAAATATGATTTTGAAGAAAATGTAGCTTTAACTAAGAAAGTCGTAGATTATGCTCATAGTAAAGGTGTTGTTGTAGAAGCAGAACTTGGAAAATTAGCTGGAATAGAAGATGATGTTAATGTATCAGAAGAAGATAGCATGTACACAGATCCTGAGCAAGCAAAAGAATTTGTAGAAAGAACAGGATGTGATTCTTTAGCAATTGCTATAGGAACAAGTCATGGTGCATATAAATTTAAGGGAGAGGCAAAATTAAGATTTGACATATTAGCGAAAATAAAAGAATTAATACCTAATACTCCAATAGTATTACATGGTGCATCTACAGTTATCCCAGAACTAGTAGAAAAATGTAATAAATATGGAGGAGATATACCAGGAGCAAAAGGTGTTCCAGATGAAATGCTACATGAAGCAAGTATTCTTGGTGTATCTAAAATAAATGTAGACACAGATTTAAGACTTGCTATGACTTCAGAAATTAGAAAAGTATTTGCAGAAGAACCAAGTGTATTTGATCCTAGAAAATATTTAACACCAGCAAGAGAATCTATAAAACAAACAGTTAAGCATAAAATAAGAGAAGTATTTGGTTCAAACAATAAAATCTAAATATAAGATTTTTCAAGAAGGGTTCCTATTTTTAAAGGAACCCTTCTTGAAAAAATTTAATAATTTTGCTTCATAGCTTTTCTAATTTTCATTTCTGCATCTTTTTTAGCGATATCTTCACGTTTATCATATAATTTTTTTCCTTTACCAATCCCTAATTCTAATTTAACTAGACTACCTTTAAAATATAGGCTTATAGGAACTAATGTACAACCTTTTTGGTTAATAAGTCCGACTAATTTATTGATTTCTCGTCTATTTAAAAGTAATTTTCTATCTCTTAAAGGATCTTTATTGAAAATATTTCCATGTTCATATGGACTAATATGCATAGATAAAACAAACACTTCTCCATTTTTTATAGTAGCATAACTATCTTTTAAATTTACTTTTCCTGCTCTAATAGATTTTATTTCTGTACCTGTAAGTACGATTCCTGTTTCTAAAGTATCTATAATCGTATAATTGTGCTTAGCAGTTGGATTTTTTGCAATTAATTTACGCATAATATTAAACTCCTTTTATAATGTTAATTGCTTAATATTATATCATGCAAAGAGAAATAAGAAAATAGTAAATTGTAGTTTTGATAATAAAAGTTACTAACAAGTAAAAAACTATTAACTAGGAACAATAAAAATGTGCGTTAAAATTATAAAATTGATTAACGCACAAATTATTATTTTTTATTTAATAATACTATAAGCTTTTCTATTCATCATTATGGTTGCTATAATTATTTTGTCTTGTAGAATAATACCAGATTAAAGCAATTATGGCCAATACAATTATACCAACAACTATCCAAGTCCAAGCATTATTTCCCATGTTACCTAAAAAATTTCCATTACCATTTGCAGATGTTCTAGTAGCTGTATAACCATCATCTGTTCTAGTATTCATATTTCCTGTAGTATTATGTTTTACATTGTTTACTGTATTTTCTGTAGCATTTCCAACAGTATTAATACCTGTTCTAACAGCACCAGTAGCATCTTTTGCAGCATCTTCTACAACATTTTCAGCACCACCAACAACGTTTCTTACATCATTTGCTGCATTGTTCATTGTATTTGCAAATACATTAGAAAATGAGAAAAGTAAAGAAATACATAATATTAAAAGTGATGATATTATTATTTTTTTCATAATAACCTCCTTATAAAATTTGATTTTTAAAAAAATCAAGCTCAATATTATTATTAAATTTAAAATATAAAATATACATAAAAAAAAACTCTATTTTGTTAAAAAATAGAGTTTTTGGAAATATATAGAAAATTATTTTAAACGTATTAAAATTGCAATTGCTAGAAAAATAATAACAACACCAACTGTAATTAATAATATATTTAAGATGTTTGTAAGTCCAAGATTAGATTCTGGTATATCATCAAGAGTAGTTACTGTTGTAGTTGATTGTGAAGTAGAAGTTGAGCTATTAGTAGTTGCTGTATTGTTTTCTTGAGTGTTTCTTGCAGTATTGGTAGCAAAAACACTATTTAAACAAAAACATAACAATACAGATATCATTAAAATTATTTTTAAAAATTTTGACATTTTTTGCCCTCCTAAATCTATAAACTATTAAATAGTTCTTTATCTATAGTATGACAATATAATATCACAGAAAAATATGAAAAGTCTAGTAGTTTATGAAAAAACATAAAAAATATAAAAAAATTGACACTAGTTTATAGAGTTAAAAAGAGAAATTTTACAATAAGAAGCTGATAAATCAGTACAAGTACCACTTCTTGATTTAAAAATAATAGATAAGAAAGCAAGAAGAAAACTTATTACAATTATATAAATTACTAATTTACTTTTATTATATTAGTGTTATAATAAATTTAGAAAGGTTGTGGTATAAATGAAAGAAAACATAAAAAATGTATTATTAATGGGTTTAGGAGCTATATCTCTTACAGGAGAAAAAGCAAATGAACTAAAGAAAGAATTATTAGAAAAAGGAGAAGCTTTATATAAAGAAGGCTCTATAAAAAATGAAGAGCTAAAAAGAGATTTTAAAGATAAAATAAAGGAAAATACTAATATTAAAATTACAACTGCAAGCAAAGAAGAAATTGTAGAAATAATTAAAAATCTAAGTGATGAAGAAAAAGAAGAAATTTCAAAATTACTAAAAAATAATTCTGAGTCAGCAACAGATACAGATAAAGAAGAAAAAAATGAAAATGATTAAAAGCTAAAGCAAAAATAATTTTAGAAAAGGTAGATAGTATGAACGAAAGAATGAGATTTAAAGAAATTATTTCAATATTAAAGAATAGTGATTTGCTTACTGGCATTACTCCTAAAAAATTATGTGACACAATTTCTAAACTAGGACCTATGTATATAAAACTAGGACAAATAATGTCTAGTAGATATGATTTATTACCAAAAGAATATTGTGATGCTTTATCAAATTTAAGAGCAAAAGTTACACCAATGAGTTTCGAAGAAGTTTCAAAAATATTAAAAGAAGAATATGGAGATACAAATGAAATTTTTCAAAGTATATCTAAAACATGTTTAGGTTCCGCTTCTATTGCACAAGTACATAAAGCAAAGTTAAAATCTGGAGAAGATGTAGTCATTAAAGTTCAGAGGAACAATGTTTATGAAACTATGTCTATGGATGTAAAGTTATTAAAAAGAGCTATAAGATTATTACATTTAAATTTTATAATAAAAACAATTGATTTAACTAACGTAATAGATGAGATATATAATATAGCAAAAGAAGAGATGAATTTTCAAATAGAAGCTCGGACATCTTGAAGAATTTAAGGAAAATAACCGTGATATAGCATATGTAGATGTTCCAAAAGTATATAATAATTTAGTTACTAAAAAAGTTTTAGTTATGGAAAATATTAAAGGAATAAATCTAAATGATAAAGAAAAATTAATAAATCAAGGATATGATATTGAAGAAATAGGATTAAAACTTGCTAACAATTATATAAAACAAGCATTAGATGATGGATTTTTCCATGCAGATCCGCACCAAGATAATATTCTTATAAGAGATGGAAAAATAATATTTTTAGATTTAGGAATGATGGGAAGAATAAGTTCTAGAAATAAATTACTATTAAAGAATGCAATGAAAGCTATAATTGAAAATAATGTAACTGAACTAGAGCATATTTTACTTAATATATCTAATGTTCAAGAACCAGTAAATCATATTAAATTAAGAACAGCAATTCAAAAAATTCTAGATAAAAATGTAAATGAAGATATAAAAAATATTAATATATTGGAATTTATGAATAGTGTAAACATTGTTTTAAGAGAAAATAATATAAAACTAGATAAAAATATTACTTTACTAATTAGGGGAATTTGCGTAATTGAAGGAACATTAGAGGGAATTAGTCCAAATATCAATTTATTAATGGTACTTAGTAATAAAGTAAAAGAAGAAGGCTTAAGAGATGCATTTTCAAAAGAAAATTTAATAAATACAGGAAAAAACTTTGTAACTGGAGCAAATAGTTTAAGTATGCTTCCAAATGAATTATTAAATTTTGTAAGAGATATTAATCGTGGTGAAACTAAGATAGATATAGAACTTGCAAATTCACAAAAACAGGTAGATAAATTAGAAAAGATGTTACATCAATTAATTATTGGACTTTTAGATGCGGCAATATTGTTAGGAGCAAGTATGGTAAATAATCAAATATTAAGATATATTTATTTAGCATTAGCTGTCATTTTTACAATATGGCTATTTATACAAATGGCAAAAGATCATTTCCATAAAGGATATTAAGTTGGACAAGGGGACGGTTCTCTTGTCCATATTCTAAAATCTTGGCAACCAGCTTGGGAATACATAATAAAATAACTAAATTAAAAAAGGAGAAAATTATGTTTAAATTAGTATCAGAATATAAGCCAACTGGTGACCAACCACAGGCAATAGAATACCTATCAAAAGGAATAATAGAGGGCAAGAAATTCCAGACGCTTCTAGGGGTTACAGGCTCAGGAAAAACCTTCACAATGGCAAATATTATTCAAAAAGTACAGAAGCCAACTCTTGTTTTAGCACACAACAAAACACTAGCAGGGCAATTATATTCCGAATTCAAAGAGTTTTTCCCAGAGAACAATGTTGAATACTTCGTAAGTTACTACGATTATTACCAACCAGAAAGTTATTTACCCGCTTCTGACACATATATAGAAAAAGATGCATCAATAAATGATGAAATAGACAAACTACGTCATTCAGCAACAGCTTCACTTTTTGAAACAAAAGATGTAATTATAGTAGCATCTGTATCATGTATATATGGACTTCGGAGATCCTATCGACTACGAACATATGATTGTTTCATTAAGACCTGGAATGAAAAAAGAAAGAAATGAAGTATTAAAAAAACTAGTTACAATGCAATATACAAGAAATGAATTAGATTTCAAACGTGGTACATTTAGAGCAAAAGGAGATATTGTAGAAATATATCCATCAGACCAAAATGAATCAGCAATTAGGGTAGAATTTTGGGATGATGAAATTGAAAAAATATCAGAAATAAATCCATTAACAGGAAAAGCAATAGCTACACGAAATCATGTTATGATATTTCCAAACTCACACTATGTAACAACAAGTGACAAAATGGAAAGAGCAATAAAAACAATAGAAGCAGAGTTAGAAGAAAGAATAAGGTATTTTAAAGATAATGGAAAACTAATAGAAGCACAAAGAATAGAAGAAAGAACAAATTTTGATATAGAAATGATGAAAGAGACAGGATTTTGCCAAGGAATAGAAAACTATTCAAGACATATTAGTGGTAGAGAAGAGGGAAGTCCTCCATTTACTTTATTTGATTATTTTCCTGACGATTTCTTGTTATTAATAGATGAATCTCATGCCACAATACCACAAGTAAGAGCAATGTATAATGGAGATAGAGCAAGAAAAGAGTCCCTTGTAAATTATGGATTTAGACTTCCATCTGCATTTGATAATAGACCCCTTAAATTTGATGAATTTGAACAAAGAATAAATCAAGTAGTTTTTGTTAGTGCAACACCAGCAGATTACGAAAAAGAACATTCTAAAAGTAATGTAATAGAACAAATTATAAGACCAACAGGACTTTTAGATCCAAAAATAGAAGTAAAACCAGTTACAAATCAAGTAGATGATTTAATTGAACAAATAAGAGAAAGAGTAGAGAAACAAGAAAGAGTTTTAGTAACAACACTTACTAAAAAAATGGCAGAAGATTTAACTTCATATCTTGCTAGTCTAGACATAAAAGTAAGATATATGCACTCTGAAATAAAAGCACTAGAAAGAATGGAAATTATAAGAGACTTAAGACTTGGAGAGTTTGATGTATTAGTAGGAATTAATTTATTAAGAGAAGGTCTAGACATACCAGAAGTATCTTTAGTTGCAATACTAGATGCAGATAAAGAAGGATTCTTACGTTCGGAAAGAAGTTTAATACAAACAATTGGTCGTGCAGCTAGAAATACAGAAGGAAAGGTTATAATGTATGCAGACGAATTAACAGAAAGTATGGAAAAAGCAATACACGAAACAAATAGAAGACGTAAAATACAAATGGAATATAACAAAGAACATGGAATTACACCACAGACAATAAAAAAATCTGTAAGAGAAGTAATAAAGGCAAGTATTATAGAAGATATGAAATCAGAATATAAGATAGAAAAAGATATAGACACTGAAGAATTAATTTCTAAATTAACAGATGAAATGCTAGCACATGCCGCTTCTATGGAGTTTGAAAAAGCTGCAGAGTTAAGAGATAAGATAAAAGAATTGGAAAGTATAAATAACATTATTAGTTAGATTATATAATTCAATATATCTTTATATTGCATAACTATATCATATGTGTTACAATATATAATCATTATATGTAGAAAGGATGAGTATAATAATGAAGAAAGTTCCGTTAGTAGTAGGATTCATCTTTCCAAATGGCAGATTTATTCAAACAGGAGGTATAGGTCACTGTAGATGTGCAATGCGGTATATAATAGATAACAATCTTTATGAAAAATTCAAAGAATCTAATTGTACAGAAGATGATTTTCTAATTGAATACTTAGGTGTTGCTAAAGTTGCCCATTGGAGAGGAATGGCATATCTATTTTTGCCAAAACATTCCAATTGGTATATTAGCGAAATAAAGAAAATCTATGAAAAAGCTGGATATAAAATTTTTTATTGTCACAATTCGGCCAATATAAATATAGAAAAAGAACTGATAGTGAATACTATGCCATACAACCAAACTGTATGCAAAAAAGTCGATGAATCGGGAGAAATAATCTACACATATAATCCGAATCGAATTGGAGACTAACTTAATTATTAAATATCAACCCACAAAAGGCTAGATGAATATCTGGTCTTTTTATATAAAATCCAAAACAAACTCTTGTTTTGCTATGGAAAATATAGTATAATAAAATAGCAAAAAGCAAATTAGGGGGCATATATATGAATGATAAAATCATAATAAAAGGCGCAAAAGAGCATAATCTAAAAGATATAAGTTTAGAAATACCAAAGAATAAACTAGTTGTTGTTACAGGTCTTTCAGGTTCTGGTAAATCATCTCTAGCATTTGATACTTTATATGCAGAAGGACAAAGAAGATATGTAGAAAGTCTTTCTTCATATGCACGTCAATTTTTAGGACTAATGGAGAAACCAGATGTAGAATCTATAGAAGGCCTTTCACCTGCAATTTCAATAGATCAGAAAACAACTTCAAAGAATCCACGTTCTACAGTAGGAACAGTTACAGAAATATACGATTATATTCGTTTATTATATGCACGAATTGGTGTTCCTTATTGTCCTACTTGTGGTAAAAAAATAGAAAAACAATCAATAGACCAAATACTAGATAGCATAATGAGTTTAGAAGCGGGAAGTAAAATACAAATATTAGCACCTGTTGTAAGAGGAAGAAAAGGAGAATATGTAAAGCTATTAGAAAAATACCAAAAAGAAGGTTTTGTACGTGCCATAATAGATGGAAACCTTGTAGAGCTTTCTGATGATTTAGAAATAGACAGAAAGAAAAAGCATAACATAGACATAGTAGTAGATAGATTAGTTATAAAAGAAGGTATTAGAAGCAGACTTGCAGAATCTGTAGAAGTAGCACTAAAAAATGCAGATGGACTAGTAAAAGTAGATGTTGTAGGAAAAGAAGAACTTTTGTTTAGTGAAAATTATGCATGTCCAGATTGCGGTTTTAGTTTTCCAGAATTAACACCTAGTATGTTTTCTTTTAACAATCCATTTGGAGCATGTCCTAGCTGTACAGGTATAGGATTTTTAATGAAAATAGATGAAGATTTAATAATTCCAGATAAAAGTAAAACCTTGTATGATGGTGTTAAAGCTTTTGGTGCAAGTACTATGAAAAAAGGCGACACTATGGCAAAAATGTATTTTGAAAGTATAGCAAGACATTATAATGTAGATATTAAAAAACCCATAAATGAGCTTCCTCGTGAGTTTTTAGATAAAATATTATATGGTACTGGCGATGAAAAAATAGATTTTGAATATGAATCACCAGCAGGCACACGAAAATATACTGCTCCATTTGAAGGGGTTATTCCAACATTAACTAGACGTCATAACGAAACAAAGTCTCAGGGTATGCGTGATTTTTATGAAATGTACATGAGTAATTCTGATTGTGACCAGTGTCATGGAGCAAGACTAAAAAAAGAAGTGTTGGCTGTTAAGGTAGGAGATAAAAATATTAATGAATTAACAGATATGCCAATTAACAAGATTAAGGATTATATAAATAATTTAAAACTAACTAAAACAGAAAGAATGATATCAGAACAAATATTAAAAGAGATGAATAAAAGGCTTCAATTCTTAATGGATGTAGGCTTAGAGTATTTAACACTATCAAGAAGTGCTGGAACATTATCTGGAGGAGAAGCACAACGTATCCGTTTAGCTACTCAAATTGGCTCAGGATTATCTGGTGTACTTTATATATTAGATGAACCAAGTATAGGATTACATCAAAGAGATAATGATAAGCTACTAGCAACCTTAAAGAAATTAAGAGATTTGGGTAATACTTTATTAGTAGTAGAGCATGATGAAGATACAATGTATGCTGCAGACCAAATTATAGATATAGGACCAGGTGCAGGTGTACATGGAGGAAATGTAATGGCACAAGGAACTGCAGAAGAAATTAAATTAGTTAAAGGTTCTGTTACAGGTGAGTATTTAAGCGGAAGAAAACAAATAGAAGTTCCAAGAAAAAGAAGGAAAGCTGTAAAAGGAAAAGCTATAGAGGTAATAGGTGCCAAAGAGCATAATTTAAAAAATATAAATGTCAAATTTCCTTTAGGATTATTTACATGTGTTACAGGCGTATCTGGCTCTGGTAAAAGTACACTTGTAAATGAAATATTATATAAAACAATTGCAAAAGAAATAAACAAGTCAAACGAAAAACCAGGTAAGTGTAAATCTATAAAAGGCATAGAAAATATAGATAAAATTATTAATATAGATCAATCACCAATTGGTAGAACACCACGTTCTAATCCAGCTACTTATACAGGAGTATTTGATATTATTCGTGATATTTTTGCAGGAACTAATGAAGCTAAGATGAGAGGGTATCAAAAGGGAAGATTTAGTTTTAATGTACCAGGAGGAAGATGTGAAAGTTGTTCAGGTGATGGACTTCTAAAAATAGAAATGCACTTTTTACCAGATATTTATGTACCTTGTGAAGTATGTAATGGTAAAAGATATAACCACGAAACATTAGAAGTAAAATATAAAGGTAAAACAATAGCAGATGTATTAGATATGACTGTAGAAGAAGCATTAGTATTTTTTGAAAACATTCCTAAGATAAAACAAAAGATTCAAACTTTATATGATGTAGGACTTGGTTATATAAAACTTGGACAACCCTCTACAACATTATCTGGAGGAGAAGCACAACGTGTTAAACTTAGCTCAGAACTTTCTAAAAGAGCTACTGGTAAAACATTATATATATTAGATGAACCAACAACAGGTCTTCATATTGCAGATGTTCATAAACTAGTAAACATATTACAAAGACTTGTAGATACTGGTAATAGCATTATTGTAATAGAACACAATTTAGATTTAATAAAAACTTGTGACCATATTATAGACTTAGGACCAGAAGGAGGAGATGGGGGAGGAGAAGTAATTGCAATTGGAACCCCAGAACAAATTGTTAAAAATGAGCAAAGTTATACAGGTAAATTTTTGAAGAAATATTTGGAAAAATAGGTTGAATGGTAATGGACAAGGAGACGGTTCTCTTGTCCAATTTTTTATTAAATTTATTAATCATAATATGTTCAAAGTCATGATTACTAGAAATTAACTTTATTTTAATTAAAGAATGTTAAGGTCATCATACATTATTATAGAAAATGAGTGCAAATGCCAAAGTATGGAGTGAAAATGTAATAGATAAAATAAACCCAATAATGTTTTTATTGATTTTATAAAAATGCATTCTATAAAAAATTATGCTGTTAACATGAATAATAATATTGAAAAAAATATTGTTGTATAATATAATTTTAAATATATATGATAAAACTTTATTAACAAAAGAGATAGGGGTGAGTATAAGAAATTGAGTAATAGGAAAAAAATTCAACTATTGTTACTTAATATAGCAATTGTTGTAGTCAATATTATCGTTTTCTCAAAAATGTTTTTGGGGTTTTCTTTGTTAAAGGGAACGCGGGTTAACTATTGCTATATCTTGGGTTACAATTTTAAGTAGTATAATTGCGTTCTTTAAAGGTAATATGATTATACTAAAAAAGGAAGAAATACATTTATTAGCTAAAGAAGTAAAAACACTTAATGATTGTATTTCTGTTTTTGAAGAAGCTATTTACAATGGAGATGTTTTTGATGATAATATAAAAAAAAATATAGAGCAAATAAAGAGATTTACACGTAAAAGCAATACAATAAACGATATATTATTACAAAAATTTTCAAAGGATGAAATGACATTTCAAAAATTCAAGGAAGTATTAAATGAAGTTGAAAAAGTAATATTTCTAAATATGCGTAGTATTATTAATAAAATTTCTGCATTTGATGTTCAAGAATATGAAAGCATTTTAAGTAATAAAATATCAAAACAAACAATTCCACAAGAAAAATGGGATATATATAATAAATATATTGAGTTTGTAAATAACTCTACAAATATAAATGAGGAAATTTTATTAAAATTAGACAAAATGATTTTAGAAATTTCACAGTATAATTCAATTGACGGAGGGGATATAAAGAAAATGCCTGCAATTATAGAAATGGACCAACTTATAAAAAATGTAAATCTTTATAAATAAAATGAAAAAGGAAGGTAATATATATGGAAAATCAAAAAAAGAATAATCTCATATTAATTGTTATTGCAGTTATAGTTCTTGGACTAATTCTTTCTGTACTTGCATTTACAAGAGATTGGGGAAAAACAAATGACACTATAAGTACAGAAAAATCTATAAAACAGTTAAATAAATTATATTCAAGCATAAACGTAAAAGAATTAACTCCTAAAAAGGATTACGAATATATAAATAATAGCAATTACTCTGTTTTACCAGATATATCAGAGTATCCATTTGTTGTTAATCCAACGACAGATAATTTCTTGACTATATATTCATCACCTGAAAAAGCAGGTACTGATTATGAAAGCTTTTTAGTGGATGTCGCAAATAAGTTTAATGCAAGCAATATCACCGTAGATGGTAAGCAAGTATCTGTTGGTATTCGTAGTATATCAAGTGGTCTTGCAGCTGATTTTATTGCAGCAAAAAAATACACACCTGATGTATTTGCTCCAAGTAATGAATTATGGGGAGAATTACTTAATGAAAAAGGTATAAAAACAAATTTGGTTGAAAAAAGTATAGCTGGAAATGTTGCAGGAGTAGTATTATCGAAAAAGAAAAATGATGAGTTAACAAAAAAATATAATAATGTAGATTCACAAGTTATAATAAATGCAGTTTTAAATAATGAAGTAAGTATTGCATATACAGATCCATATGCAAGCTCAACTGGATTAAATTTTTTATTAACAACTTTATATAGTTTTGACAATTCAAATCCAATTAGTGAAAAATCAATTGAGCAATTTAGAAATTTTCAACAAAATATACCTTTTACAGCATTTAATACAATGCAAATGAAGGATGCAGCACAAACAGGCAGTTTAGACGGATTTTTACTTGAGTATCAAACTTTTGTGAATTCACCAGATATGAAGTCAGATTATGTATTTATACCTTTTGGGGCAAGACATGATCAACCTATTTATGAAATTGGGGAATTATCTGAACTGAAGAAACAAATAACATCTAAGTTTGTTGAATTTTGTAAAACACCTGAATCACAAAAAATAGCAACTGAAAAAGGATTTAATGGATTAAGCGATTATAAATTCGACAAAAACATTTCTGGAAATATAATAAAAGCACAAGAAATATGGAAAAATGAAAAAACTGGAAGCAGTGGAATTACAGCAGTATTTGTTGCCGATGTATCTGGAAGTATGGAAGGTTCTCCACTTTTAAAGTTAAAGGCAAGTTTAAATCAGGCAACTGATTTTATCGGTAATGACGCAGATGTTGGTTTAGTTACATTTTCTGATAGTGTTAATATTGCTGTTCCTATTGGTAAATTTGATGCAACACAAAAATCATATTTTTCAAATGCAGTTAAAAATCTAAAAGCAGGTGGTAGTACAGCAATGTTTGATGCAATTATTGCAAGTGAAAAAATGCTTATAGATGCTAAAGAAAAAAATCCGAATACTAGACTAATGCTTTTTGTACTTACTGATGGTGAAACAAATAGAGGACATAATTTCAAAGACATCGAAGAATTAACAAGAGGATTAAAAATACCAATATATACTATTGGTTATAATGCCGATATTGATATACTAAAAGAAATATCTAATATAAATGAAGCAGCAACAATGAATGCAGAAACAGATAACATTATTTATAGACTAGAAAGTTTGTTTAATTCACAAATGTAGAAATTTTATTAAGTACAATTAATTAGAAAGGAGTAAAATAGCTATGAAAATGGAAGTTATAAACCCAGAAAATTTGAAAGAGGAGATAGAAAAAGAAGTAGCCCCAGAGGAAAAAGAGGTTCAAGCAATTAAAAAATTGGCTAAAGAAAATACAAATGAAATTATGGCTCTTGATTTAGAAAATTTAAATAAAAAACGTGAAATGATAAAATCAATTGAGGAATTTGCAATGGAAACAATGCAAAAATCATCTCATAAAAATTCACTCATGCAAACAACAATTGGAAATTTATCAAAAGAAGGTGAAGAAGGGAGCAATGTATCAAATAGCTTAGCAGATTTGCATAGAGAAATTAAAGATTTAGATCCATCATTAATAGATTTCGATGATAGTGGATTCTTAAAAAAAATAATAAATCCAATTCGTCGTTATTTTCAAAAATATGAAAAAGCAGATGGTGTTATCAAGGATATACTTACATCACTTGAAAAAGGAAAAAATACATTAAAAAATGACAACACAACATTAGATATAGAAGAAGAAGCTATGCGTGAACTTACAAAAAAATTAAATAATGAATTAGCTCTTGGTATGGCTATGGATGAACAGATATCTGCACAAATAGAAGAAGCAAAGTTAAATGGAGAAGATGAAGAAAAGATTAAGTTTGTTACAGAAGAGTTATTATTTCCACTTCGTCAGCGCATTATGGATATGCAACAAATGGTTGTTGTGAATCATCAAGGAATTGTAGCAATGGAGGTTATTAAACGTAATAACAGAGAACTTATTCGCGGAGTTGATAGAGCAAGAACAGTTACTGTAACTGCACTACGTACAGCTGTTATGGTTGCAAGTGCATTATATAATCAAAAAATTGTTTTACGCAAAATTGATTTACTTAATGAAACAACATCTAATATAATTTCATCAACCGGAACAATGCTTAAAGAACAAGGAGTAGAAGTTCAAAAACAAGCAACAGAAGCTACTGTAAATCCTGAAATTTTAAAGCAATCATTCCAAGATGCTATCTCTGCATTAGAAGATATTTCTACATTTAAAGAGCAAGCATTACCTAAAATGCATGAAACAATTAACCAATTTAAAGAACTTGCAGAAACAGGAGAAAGAGAAATAGCACGTATAGAAAATGCAGAAACAAGCAAAAAATAAATTGCTTATATTGAAAATACTAAAAAAGGAGTGAAAGTTTGATGAATTCCAAAAAAGGAACAATACTAATAATTGGTGTACTTACTGTTATTGCAATTATTTTGGGAATTATAATAGTTGTAAGTAGTAGTCCTAAAAAGAAACGTACTAATACAAATACAACTAATAATGTAGCTGTAGTGGATAAAGAACATGAAGAAGAACGTAAACAATATAAAGAAGTTTTGCGAGTTTATAATGCTGCTGAATATATAGATGAATCTACTATTGTGGATTTTGAAAAAGAATATAAAGTTAGAGTAGAATATTCAGAATTCGAATCTAATGAAGATATGTATAAAAATGTTGTCTCAAATCCAAATAATTATGATGTTTTAGTTCCATCAGATTATATGATAGATCGTCTTATTAAAGAAGATAGGCTACTAAAATTAGATAAAAGCAAATTGACTAATATTTCTAATGTTGCAAAGGAATATTTATCACCTGAATATGATAAAAATAATGATTATGTTGTACCATATATGACAGGAACGCTTGGAATACTTTATAACACGAAAAAAGTATCTACTCCAATTGATAGCTGGACTGCACTTTTTGACTCAAAATATAAAGGAAAAATTTTAATGTGGGATTCTGAGCGCGATTGTTTAGGAGCTACTTTAAAAATGTTAGGTTACAGTATGAATTCTACAAGTTCACAAGAACTAGCGGAAGTACAGGCAAAATTAATAGCACAACGTTCAATTGCAATATATGGTGAAGAAAATATTAGAGATATGATGATTGCTGGAGAAGGTACAGTTGCACTTATGTATTCTGGAGAAGCCAAAAGTGCTATAAACCAAAATGGAAATCTTGCCTATGTTATTCCAAAAGAAGGTGGAAATAAATGGGTTGATGGTTTTGTTATTATGAAAAACACTAAAAATGCGGAAATGGCACAAAACTTTATTAATTTTATGTGTCGTCCCAATATTGCTGTTAGAAATATGACAAAAACAGGCTATACATCTGCTATAAATGGTGCATGGGGAGAATTTGGAGATGATAAAGTAATGTTTCCAACTGAAGAAGATCTAGCGAATTGCGAAGCATTCTTATATGATAAGAATGCAAGTCAGTTGTATAATGAAGTATGGTCAAAAGTTCATTAGTTGGACAAGGGGACGGTTCTCTTGTCCAATTTTTTATTTTTGTTGAAAAAACAAATAAATTATAGTAATATTATATGGGGCAAATTTATTAGATTAGAAAAGGAAGAAACATATGCCCAGAAAAGCAAGAAATAATCAAATGAGTGTATATTATCATGTAATGTCCCAAGGGATAAACAAAGAATATAAATAAAATTGGACAAGAGAACCGTCCCCTTGTCCATTTTTAGAAATTTCATTCAAGATTAATCACAGTTTTTATTATTTTTTTGTTCATTATTTCTATTATTGTTTTTATTTCCTTTTTTGTTTTGATTATTTTTTTCTGACATATCAGACACCTCCATTCGTGATATTTATATTGTGTATAAATTTGAAAAAAAATATTCATAAAAATTTGCAGTTGTTAAAATTTTTATTTTAGTATATAATACATAAAAATGTTAACTAATAATATATAAAAAGCATATTATGTTATAATAGTAAAGTTCTTTTTGGCTCTCTATTATATTTGATTATAAAGAGAATACATTTTTGGAGGGAATAAAAATTGGAAGAGATTAATGAAAAACTAGAAGAGTTTAATAATTACATTGTAAATAGAAAAGTGGCAATAATAGGAATTGGTGTTAGTAATATACCATTATTAGAATATTTTAACAAAAAAGGTGCCAAAGTTACGGTCTTCGATAGAAGAAATATAGATGATATAGATAAAAATATTATAGATACAATATCAAATTACTATATGGGCATGTCATTTGGAGAAGATTATCTTTCAAGACTGGAAGGATTTGATATTATATTTCGTTCACCAAGTTGTAGACCAGATACTAAAGAAATTGTAAAAGAAGTAGAAAGAGGTGCAATTTTAACATCTGAAATTGAAATGTTAATGCAAATGTGTCCTGGAACAATAATAGGAGTTACTGGAAGTGATGGTAAAACAACAACAACAAGTTTAATTTACGAAATAATAAAACAAAAAGGATATAATTGTTATCTAGGTGGCAATATAGGAATACCACTATTTACAAAAATAGAAGAGATGAAAAAAGATGATGTTGTTATATTGGAATTAAGTAGTTTCCAATTAATGGATATGCAAATAAGTCCTGATATTTCGATTATTACTAATATAACACCAAACCATTTAGATATTCATAAATCTTATGAAGAATACATAGAAAGTAAAAAAAATATTTTTAAATATCAAGATGAAAATGGAATATTAATTTTAAATTATGATAATGATATTACTAGAGAATTTGAAAAAGAAGCAAATGGGAAAGTAATATTTTTCAGTAGTAAAACAAAATTAGAAAATGGAATTATATATGATGATGAAAAAATTAAATCTTGTGAAAATGGAATAAGAAGACATATTATGAATACAAAAAATATTTATATAAAAGGTATTCACAATTTTGAAAATGTATGTGCAGCAATAGCTGCAACAGCACCTTTAGTAGATATAGATACTCAAAATAAAGCTATAAGCGAATTTAAAGGAGTACATCATAGACTAGAATTTGTAAGAGATATAGATGGAGTGAAGTGGTATAATGATTCAGCAAGTTCCTCTCCTACAAGAACTATAGCAGGCATTAATGCATTTAACGAGGAGCTTACTTTAATAACAGGTGGATATGATAAAAATTTAGATTATACCCCAATGGCAAAGCCTATTGTTGATAAAGTAAAAACATTACTTTTAATAGGTCAAACTTCAGAAAAAATATATAATGCAGTAAAACAAGAAATGCATAATCAAAATAAAATTGTAGAAATATATAAATGTGATAGTTTAGAAGAATGTGTAGATATAGCAAATGAACTTACAAGGCCAGGAGAAGTAGTGTTATTTTCACCAGGTAGTGCTAGTTTCGATATGTTTAAAAATGCGTATCAAAGAGGAGATATATTTAAAGAGTTGGTAAATAAAGTAGAAGAGTAAAAAAACATATTGCTACCTATATTTTATAGGTAGCAATTTTCTAAATAAAGAATATATATATTATTTTGTTAATCTTTGTAGATAAAATTTCTTAAGCAAATCTCTAAGTATAACGATTGATATAGCATCTATTGGAATAGTTATTAATGTACGAATTATTGTTACTTTTATAATAATATTTTTTGAATAATTAATAGTAGATTGTAAAATTTTATCTATTTTATCATGTGTTATATTATCAATTCCTAATTTTGACAGAAAACTCGAAAATTCCTCATCAGTAAGATTGCTACGTTTTGCAAGTGTAGATACTAAATCAGCATTATTTATTAAATATCTTCCTTCAAAAGACTCATTAAATGTTTTTCGTAATTGACTTTCTAAAGTATTAAGGTTAATAGCTATAGAAACTAATGATAAAATTATAGATAAAATCATCATAATAATAACAAATTTTGTGATTTTATTTTGTAATTTTTTAAATTCAAAATCATCAATTTGTGATTTTGACCCAAAACATGATGTAGAGAATTTACAAGATAAAACTAAGGATACAAAAGGAACTATGATATTTAAAATTGATAATATTATTATTTTTAAATATGTAACATTAATAGTAGGATATTTATCTATTGTTAAACTAGAATTTATGCTTTCATTTATTCCTAGAGAAGCATAAAGCAAATTAATGAAAATATAATAAATAACAAAACTTTTAAAACATTTTTCACTATTTGAAATATTAGGATTATTTCTTATTTTTCCAGGAACTATACCTAATACTATTATACTTACTATAAAGAATATACACATAATAAATCCCCCTTTTTAGCAATTATAGCATATATTAGAATAAAATGTAAAATGAAATTGTAACACATATAATACAAAATGCATAAAATAAAGCATAATAAAAAAACTAGGAGGTAATAATATGTATTATAACGAGTACGAAGATTATATGAAAAATGTTCTTGGATATAATAGAAATAATCTAAATTCATATAACGAAAATTATGAACAAAGTTATTATTCTACACCTACATATAATAACAATTACAGAATGATGCAAGATAACATAGAAGACTTATATCCAGACATTTATAAGATTATTAATCCAATGGTATGTAAAATTTGTCAGAATAATACAAGACCTATAACAAACGAATTAGTAGAACAAATGACAATGGAAATATATAACAATATAGAAGCGGACGAAATAAATATAGTAAATGTAAATATAGAAACAAGAGAATCAAGTAATTCTAAAACAGTAACTCAAAATCAAACTGAAAATAGAGAAGTAAAAGATTCTAAATTACAAGCAAGTGGAGAAAATAGAAATCTTCAAGAATCACGAGAACGTAGACCAAATAATCCTTTATTAAGAGATTTAATTAGAATTTTAATTCTAAATCAATTATTAGGAGGAGGATTTTTTCCTGGTAGACCACCAGTAAGACCACCATTTCCAGAACCAAGACCTCCAATGAGACCACCATTTCCAAGACCAAGACCAGGTATGCGTGACTTTGAATATAATGATTATTTAAATTTTTAAAAAAATACAAGATATGCAAAATATAACGTGCATATCTTTTTCTTATTTGCAAAAAATAATAATATGATTTTTAAATTATTAGAATATTCTATAAAAGGTCAAAAATTTAAATTATGCCCACTATTGTTATATTCTATAATTTAAAAATAAAAAATCAAGCCCAAAACGTAAATCATTTTTGAATATTAAAATTTTAAAAAGGTAGGTATGGATATTATGAAAGTAAAAGATTGTATGTGTAATGATGTAAAATTTGTTACTCCTAATACTACAGTATGTGACTGTGCAAAATTAATGAGTAATAGTCATATTGGATGTGTTCCTGTATGTGATGACTCTAAAAATGTAGTAGGTGTTGTTACAGATAGGGATGTTATTTTGCGTGCAGTAGCATGTGATAAAGATTGCAAAACAATTCCTGTTAGTGATATCATGACTTCTAATGTATGTTGCTGTGATGCAAATGCAGATGTTAAGGAAGCTGAAAACTTAATGTCTCAGAATGCAATTAGAAGATTACCAGTAGTAGATAATAACAAAATTATAGGAATTTTAACATTAGGTGATTTAGCTCAAAACGAACAGATAAGTACAGAAGGAATATGTGATACTTTAGAAAATATATGTGACTGTAAAACTAAAAATGCAGAGTAATTAAACTTTTGACTCAAAGAAAGTGACATGGACGAAGAAATTGCGGACACTTGAAAAAATGCTAGACCAAAATTCTTCGTCCTTGCCTATGAGTCAGAAATTGTTGGAATAAAATTATTTAAATAACATAAAATATATTATAGAGGTATTACATATGGTTGTAGATATAAATTATTGGACAAAAGTCTTAAGGAAGTTATTTATTTTAATAATAATGATAATTCGGTGTATATTTAGGTTTTAAACTAGCAATATTTTATATGCCTTTTTTAGTTGCATTCGTACTTTCTATGCTAATAGAACCAGTAATACGTTTTCTAATGAAAAAATTTAAATTAAAAAGAAGGACAAGTGCTATAATTGTTTTTGTAATAGTAATCGGTATAATAACTGGACTTATAGTCTGGGGAGTAACTACATTAATTCAAGAAGCATCAAATATGCTAACAGGACTTAATGGATATTTTGAAAAAATATATGCACAAATTCAAAATTTAATTTCTAGGCCAGAATTTAACAAAATACAAATACCAGAAGAAATGCAAAATATAATACAAAATGGAACAGGAGACTTTTTAGGTACATTATCTACTTGGTTAAAGACAGGATTAACTAAAGTAGTAAATACATTAACTTCACTACCAACAATTGGTTTTTATATTGTAATTTGTGTATTATCACTATATTTTATTTGTACAGATAAAATATATATGTTAGATCAGTTAGACCACCATTTACCCGAAACATGGGTAAAAAGGTTGATAAAACATATAAGAGAAATTGCCAAAGCATTAGGATGTTATTTGAAAGCAGAAGCAATTCTAATATTAATCTCATTTGTAATTTCATTAATAGGTTTATATATATTCAATTTTATAGGATTAAATGTACAATATCCATTAATGGCTGCATTAGGAATAGGTTTTGTAGATGCACTTCCTATATTTGGCTCTGGAACAGTAATGCTACCTTGGGCAATAATAACAGCTTGTAATGGAGATTTTACACTTAGCTTATCAATTTTAGGGTTATGGGCAGTTATGAGTATTGTAAGACAACTAATAGAACCAAAGATAGTTAGTAAACAAATTGGAATTCATCCAATATTTACTTTAATTGCTATGTATACAGGATTTAAATTTATAGGAATTTTAGGAATGCTTATAGGACCAATTATTTTAATAGTATTAAAAAATATTTTTTCTACTTTGATTGATAAAGGAATAATGAAATCAATATTTGATAGGGAGTGACCAAGCAAGGAGTAGAGGATTCAGGGGCAAAAAGATTGCTTAATGAAAAATGCTATATAGAATTTTGCCCATAAATTCTGAAGTCGCCTAGCAGGCTATAATATACTAGAAGTGGGAATATATGAATCGTCAGGTGGATAAACATATTCGTCATTTGGTTTATCTATCTGTTTTATTTTTGTAACTTCAATAACAGGTATTTCTCCATGATAATTACCTTTTGTAATTTCACCTTCTATTTCTATCCAAGTATTATCTGCAAAATTTTTAGACAAATTACTATGGCATAAAAAACCAACTACGACAGTTTGAAAATCCGAACTAATAACCATATTTCTTCCTAAAACAAATTGTTCTTCTGAGAAATCATAAACTCTATAAACAAAGCCAGTAAATTTAATCTTTTGACCTGTATATAAACTTAAATTGTTATGAACTTCATTTAGTATATTTGTATAATTCTTGCTGTTTAATTCATTGATTTTTCCAGAGTTTAACTTATCATTAACTTTGGAAGTTCGAATATTTGACCCAAAAATTTTATAAACTATAACTCCACATATAATAAGTACTATAATAAGTAAAAAAATAAAAAAATTTTTAATTAACTTATTACCATTAAGTTTTAAATTATATATAAACATTACTAAGCAAGTATATTAATAAATAATATTCCAAAATAATAAATATATGCCATATATTTTTATATAATAGGAAAGACATGTTAGTTAAATTTTACTCTATAATAGAACTTTCCTATTATATAAAAATAATTGTACACAATTTTTTATCAAAAATTGGCACACGAACAATTAAACGCAAGCTTTAAAATGTTCTAAACAGAAAAAATGTTCAAAAAGCCCACTATTGTTCTTCAAAGTGCTCATTTACAACCGCCATAGATAGATCACTTGTTATATCTTAGTAAAATTTATAATAATTTCTACTTGCTAAAAATAATAAAGAGTGGTATATTACTATGGAAGTAATAAAATACATATTTACATAAGATAGAAAGGGAGAAAATAAATGGGTATATTTAGCAAAGTATTTAAATCTTATAGTGAAAAAGAAGTTAAGAGAGTTATGCCAATAGTAGCAAGCATCAATGAATTAGAAGAATCCATAAGTAAATTATCTGATGATGAATTAAAAAACAAGACATCAGAATTCAAAGCAAAGCTTGCAGAAGGAAAAACTTTAGATGATATATTACCAGAAAGCTTTGCAGTAGTAAGAGAAGCATCTAAAAGAGTTTTAGGATTAAGACATTTCGATGTTCAATTAATAGGTGGTATTATTTTGCACCAAGGTAGAATTGCAGAAATGAAAACTGGTGAAGGAAAAACTTTAGTTGCAACACTTCCAGCATATTTAAATGCATTAACAGGAGAAGGCGTTCATGTAATTACAGTAAACGATTACCTAGCTAAAAGAGATAGCGAATGGATGGGTAAAGTATATAGATTTTTAGGACTAACAGTTGGTCTTATCATAAATGGAATGAATCCAAAAGAAAAACAAGAAGCATATAATTGTGATATTACATATGGAACAAATAATGAATTTGGATTTGATTACTTAAGAGACAACATGGTTATTTACAAAAATCAATTAGTACAAAGAAAATTATCATATGCAATCGTAGACGAGATTGATAGTATTTTAGTTGATGAAGCTCGTACTCCGCTTATTATTTCTGGTAGAGCAAGTGCATCTTCAAATTTATATAAAAAAGCAGATAGTTTTGTTAGAAAATTAACTCCAAAAATAATTGTAGAAGAAGATGTAAAAGATTATGAACAAGCAGAAGATAATGAAAAATTTGATTATATAGTAGATTTGAAAGCAAAATCTGCAACTCTTACACAAAAAGGTATAAAAAAAGCTGAACAAGAATTTGGAATATCTAATTTTAACGATTTAGATAACTCAGAATTAGTTCATAATGTAAATCAAGCATTAAGAGCATATGGAATTATGAAAAAAGACGTTGACTATATCGTAAAAGATGGAGAAGTTCTAATTGTAGACGAATTTACAGGAAGAATTATGTATGGAAGAAGATATAACAACGGATTACATCAAGCAATTGAAGCAAAAGAAAAAGTTAAAATTGCAGACGAATCTAAAACTTTAGCAACAATTACATTCCAAAACTACTTTAGAATGTATGGAAAATTATCTGGTATGACTGGTACTGCTATGACAGAAGAAAACGAGTTCCAAGAAATATATAAATTAGATGTTATAGAAATACCAACAAATAAACCAATGATAAGAAAAGATAATTCCGATATTGTATACAAAAATGAAGATGCTAAATTTAGAGCTGTTATAAAAGATATAAAGGCAAGCCATGAAAAAGGGCAACCAGTTCTAGTAGGTACAGTATCTATTAGCAAATCTGAAAAATTAAGCAATTTATTAAACAAAGAGGGTATACCTCATGTTGTATTAAATGCTAAATATCATGAAAAAGAAGCAGAAATTGTAGCACAAGCAGGTAAACCAGGTGCAGTAACAATTGCTACAAACATGGCTGGTCGTGGTACAGATATTATGCTTGGAGGAAATAGTGAATATTTAGCAAAACAAGAAATGAGAAAATTGAATTACTCTAAAGAGCAAATAGAACAAGCTACAGCTTTTAACGAAACAGATGATAAAGAAATATTAGATGCAAGAGCCAAATTTAGAGAATTAGAAAAGAAATATGATGAACAAATAAAAGAAGAAAAACAAAAAGTAATTGAAGCAGGCGGTTTAAAAATTATTGGTACAGAAAGACATGAATCAAGAAGAATTGATAATCAGCTTCGTGGACGTAGTGGACGTCAAGGAGATCCTGGAGAATCTAGATTCTATATTGGATTAGATGATGATTTAATGAAAATATTTGGTGGAAATGCAATCTCAAAAGTATATAATACTTTAGGTGCAGATGAAGATATGCCAATCGAATCAAGAATTATATCAAATGCTGTAGAATCTGCTCAAAGGAAAGTAGAAGATAGAAACTTTAGTATAAGAAAACATGTACTTCAATATGATGATGTTATGAACACACAAAGAGAAATCATATACAAACAAAGAAGAGAAGTTCTAGATGGGGAAAATTTAAAAGAAAACATCCTAAAAATGATGGATTCTTCTATAGAAAGCTTAGTAGCAGTATATACATCAGATGTAGAAAATGTAAACAAAGAAGCATTTATGCAAGATATTAAGATGTCCTTCGGCATTGATGAATTAGATTCTTTGAAACAAGAAAAAATAAACCCAGAGAATATAATAAACGAATTAAAAGAAAAAGTTAATAATATATACGAATCAAAAGAAAAAGAATTTGGTGAAGAAGATTTAAGAGAACTTGAAAGAGTTGTAATGTTAAAAGTAGTAGACCAAAAATGGATGGATCATATCGATAATATGGACGAATTAAAAAATGGTATTGGTCTTCGTGCATATGGCCAAAAAGATCCTGTTGTTCAATATAGAATAGAAGGTTTTGATATGTTTGATGAAATGGTTGAGGATATCAAAAACGAAGTATCAAAGATTTTATTACATATCCAAAAGAAAGAAGGAATAACAAGAACTGAGTCAGCTCAAATTACAAATGCAAGCTTAGAAGATACAGCAATTAATCTAGTAGATGGAAACCTTTCAGAAAAAGAAGGCGGAATGAATAAAACAGTTGTTAATCAAGGACCAAAAATCGGAAGAAATGACCCATGTCCATGTGGAAGTGGTAAGAAATATAAAAACTGTTGTGGTAGAAATCAATAAAATTGTTAAAAAGTCAGTACAAAAGCTTGTACTGACTTTGTTAATGATACAAATTTTGAGAAATATCTAGAAAAATATTGAATCCTATATATATGTATGATACGATACAAATATTCGTAAATACAAAAATTTGAAGAAAAAAGAAAGATGATTTAGGTGAAGAACTAGCTGATGTTGCTATATATTTATTAGGATTATCAGAGATTTTAGGAATAGGCTTAGAGAATGAAATACAGAAAAAAGTTTATAAAAATTCTAAAAGAGAATATAAAGTTATTGACGGAGTAAATACCAGAATAAAAGAATGCAAAGAAAATCAAAAAAGGTAAATTACAATGATATATAAATTAAAAGGAGGAAATGTAATGCCTAAAAATGTTATTGAAGTTAAGAATTTAACGAAAGAATACAAAAAATTAAAAGCAATAGATGATTTATCTTTTGAAGTTAAAGAGGGAGAAATATTAGGTCTATTAGGTCCTAATGGAAGTGGTAAATCGACTACAATAAACTGTATTTTATCTCTACTCAATTTTAGTAATGGAAGTATCAAGATATTTGGAAAGGAAATGAATTCAAATGCTTATAATATAAAAAAGAATATTGGAGTAGTATTTCAAGAAGTTGCAGTTTTTGAAGAATTAACAGTTTTAGATAATATAGATTATTTTTGTGGACTTTATATAAAGGATAAAAACACAAGAAAAAAATATATAGAAGAAGCCATTAAATTGGTGGGATTAGAAAATTATAAAAAGTTTTATCCTAAACAATTATCTGGAGGACTTTTGAGAAGATTAAATATCGCTTGTGGTATTGCACACAAACCAAAATTAATTTTTTTAGATGAACCAACAGTTGCCGTTGATCCCCAAAGTAGAAATAATATACTAGACGGAATAAAAACATTAAGAGATGGTGGTGCAACGATTGTTTATACAACCCATTATATGGAAGAAGTAGAAATACTTTGTGATAGAATTATCATTTTAGATAAAGGAAAAATTTTAGCAAGTGGCACATCAGATGAATTAAAAACAATTACTAATATAGAAGAAAAAATAACAATAGAAGTTATGGATTTAGATAAGAAATATCTTGAGGAAATTAAGAAATTAAAAAATGTTAATGAAGCAGTATATACTAATAACAATTTAGTGGTTACATATAAAAAAGGCAAAAATAATCTAACAGATTTTATAGATTATTTAAAAAAAGAGAGTATTAAATATAACAAAATCTATTCTGAAAGACCAACACTAAATGATGTATTTTTAGAATTAACAGGTAAGGAATTAAGAGACTAATATGTTTTGGAATAATTTTAAATATTCCTTAAAAACTCTCTTTAAAAATAAAATGCTAATATTTTGGACTTTTGCCTTTCCAATAATATTAGGAACACTTTTTCAAATGGCTTTCTCAAATATTGAAAATAGTGAAAAATTTGAAGTATTTGATATAGCAGTAGTAGAAACTGATGAATTTAGTAAGAGCGAAATATATAAAGAATCATTTAAGCTATTAAGTGATGAAACAAGTGAAAACCAATTATTTAATATAAACTATGTAACAGAAGATAAAGCAAAAACACTTTTAGAAAATAAAGAAATAGTAGGTTATGTTTTAATTACGGATAAAACAAAAGTAGTAGTAAACTCTAGTGGAGTAGATGAAACAGTTTTAAAATGTGCAGTAGAAGAAATAGAAAACCAAGAAAAAATGATAAATAGTTTAGTAGAAAAAGAACTAGAAAATACTTTACCAATGGAACTTGCAAATATAAATTATGAAGAAATATATAAAAATACTATTTCTAAAATAGAAGGAACAAATTCAAATATTGAAGATATATCAAGAGAAAATTTAAGTTATACAATGATAGAATTTTATACATTAATTGCAATGGCTTCGCTTTATGGTGGAATACTTGCAATAGTATCTATCAATAATTGTTTAGCAAATATGACAAGTCAAGGGAAAAGAGTTGCTGTTAGCCCTACAAAAAAAGGGAAACTTATATTGAGTAGTGTTTTAGCAAGTTATATTGCACAAATAGTAGGGCTATTACTATTATTCCTTTATACAATATTTGTTTTAAAAGTGGATTTTGGAAATAATTTACCAATGATTATATTACTTGCCTTAACAGGAAGTCTTGCAGGATTATCACTTGGAATTTTCGTATCAACATTTATAAAAGCAAATGATAATGCAAAAACTGGTATTTTAATTGCACTAACAATGTTTTGGTGCTTCTTATCTGGAATGATGGGAATTACAATGAAATATATTGTTGATAAAAATATTCCTATTATAAATAAGATAAACCCAGCAAGTATGATTACAGATGGTTTTTATTCTCTATATTATTATGACACATTAAATAGATATTACTTTAATGTAATAAGTTTATTAATATTTTCTTTGGTTCTTATTCTATTATCTGTAAAACATTTAAGGAGGCAAAAATATGACAGTATTTAAAACATTTTTAAAAGTATTAAATAAATGTAAAATGACTGTTACAATGTTTACAGTTATGCTTATCATATTTGGAGCATTTAGTGGGACCAGTAATCAAACTACCGGAGTATTTATAGAAAGCAAACCTGATATAGCAATAATAAACAATGATGAAAATATAGGTATTACAAAGGATTTCATAGATTATATAAGTGAAAATAGTAATGTAAAAGAAATGGAAAATAATAGTGAAAAGTTAGATGATGCTTTGTTCTATAGAGATGTAAATTATATAATTTACATTCCAGATAATTTTAGAGATGACTTCTTAAATGGTAAAAATCCAAAAATAGAAGTTAAAAGTACAGGAGATTATATGGCTCATCTTTCTGAAATGATAATTGACAAATATATTAGAGTAGCAAATATATATGTAAGTGAAAGTCTTTCTGAAGATGAAGTGATTAAAAATATACATGATACCTTAAATGATAAAACAGAAGTAGAAATAACATCAAAATTAGATGAAACAGGTATTTCAAAATTAGCATTTTTCTTCAATTTTGCTAATTATTCACTTTTAGCAGGAGGGATATATGTTGTATGCTTAATACTTTCTAGTTTTAAAGAAGATAAAATTAGAAAAAGAACAATAATAAGTAGTATGAATGATAGAAAATATAATAGACAATTACTATTATCAAATAGTTTGTTTATGATATGCTTATGGGCATTTTACTGTATATTAGGTATCATCTTATTAGGAAACATAATGTTTACAAAACAGGGCTTAATATGTATTATAAATTCATTTATATTTAGTATGTGCTCACTAACCATAGCATTTTTAATAGGAAATATCATTAACAATAAAAATGCAATCAATGGAATTATAAATGTAATAGCATTAGGATCAAGTTTCTTATGTGGTGCATTTGTTCCAATGGAATGGCTACCAAGTTCTATAATTTCTATTGCACATATATTACCATCATATTATTACATTAAAACAAACGAATTACTAAAGAAAACAATAAACAATTTAGAAGACGATATATATTTAGCAAATTCAAAAATTGAAAATAGAGACAGAATACTTAATGATTATCAAGAAGAAAATGTAATATTACTAAATAATTCAGCAGAGCTAAGAGCTAAAATAACAGATTTAGAAAACAACATAGAATTATTAGTAAATAACTTATCAGACGAAAATAAAGAACTAATT
>ENA-ORLW01000940-ORLW01000940.1-human-gut-metagenome-genome-assembly--contig:-NODE-940-length-37112-cov-3.664534_pt1 | contig 37112 bp, 40 predicted proteins | sample MGYA00243017_ERZ508829 | MGnify/ENA primary metagenome ERZ508829 (study PRJEB26277, sample SAMN04329776) | human gut metagenome | biome: human-associated habitat | host: Homo sapiens | place: USA...
CTTATCAATCACCTTGTCTTCCAGACCTTTAATATTATAAATATCATCAAGTGTCATTAGTTCTTCTAGCTTTACTTCCTCGAATACATCTGTTGCTTGTTTACCAAGCGATGTACGATCTACCAGAAACAAAATTCTGCGAAACCGACCTGTTTTCAAGAAACGATAAATCATCCCAAGGATTGTGCGTGTTTTACCCGTACCCGTAGCCATCGCCAACAAAATATTCTGTTGCCCATTCAAAATTGCATGTTCAGCTGCCTGAAAAGCTTTTAACTGATAGTCTCGAACATTCAGGCCGTCTTTATCGCGCAGTAAATCAAAAGGCAAATATAGTAATGCTTGATCTTTTGCTCCAATATCCCGTTCAAGCAGTTCTAACATACCAGTAGGACTCATCCACCCTTTCAATGCTTTTGGGGCATTATCAGACTTTCTTAAGTCAAGAAACCACACACCACTTTTCGTATCATATTGCTCCAGATAAGGTCTTCCATTTGTTGCAAAGACAAATGGCACCTTATAATTCCTCCACATACCAATTTGATACTTTTCATCTTCAGCACGTACATTTCTGGAATAATCTTTGCATTGATAATCGATTACTGATGGAATATCCTTATGAATTGCTTTCGCCTCAATTATGGCAACAAGCCGTTTATCAATAAATAACGCATAATCTGCAAATCCTTTTTTGCCAACAGTAGAATCTGTCGGCCATTCGGCTATCGCAATATTTCTTCCCTTTTCTGGACGAGTTCCTTTTGAGTAACGCAGCTTTTGCGTATCTACTTCCCATCCAACTTTACGTAACTGTTCGTCAATAAGATATCTGGTCTCTGCCTCTGATTTTACCCTCTGCCGCATTGCTTTTCCTGCTTGGCTTTTACGTTCTTCTTTTTTAACACTCAGAGCCATTGCTGCAACCTTGGATGCCTCTGCGATCAACTTTTCTTCTTCGATTTGTTCTTTTTCTTTATCGACAATTTCTAATCGAACATTTTTATCTGGCATTTCAAACGGTTTGTTCTGATAATTCCAATCACCATACGTTTGCATAAACCATTCTGTCAAACTATACGCCATCTGAATAAAAATTTTTCCATCTTCAACTGATGCATAATTTTCATGAACAGCCTTATTTCTGATTTTTCTAAGACCATGAAGAATATCTGCCAAATCAGACGTAACTACACCTTCACGATATAATGTATGAATACGATTTGCAGAGGTATTATCAACAGGCAAATCAATCCTGTCATAGATAAAAATCAAATTAACAATAGTTTCCCCTATCATTCCTAATTTCAACAAGCAGGAATTTGAATCACTATATAAATATTTCTCGGCAAGTTCTCCAAAATTTGCCAGAACTGGAAATTTTTCTTTTAAAAAGTCAAAATTTGAATACACCTTACTGCTTCCTCCTATCGTACACATTTTCCTTCCTATCGTACCATTACAATCACGTTTTCAATTTTTCACACAAAAGACTCTTCCGATACTTTTGTATATAATTTTAGTAATATACACCTCATCTTTCTCTAAAATCACTGTTAATGTCAATTATACAATTTTAAAATTGAATTTGCAATATAATTTGATTATTCAAAAGAGGAATTTTGTCGAATTTCGACTTGTTTTAGTTTGTTCTTTCGTTCATTTCGTTTTAAAAGGAAATGGAAAAGCGGCCCCTGCTCTCGCAGCTGCCGCTTCTCACTTTCTTATATTGCCTTCCCTATTTATTTCATCCTCCCTATTATCTGTGCCCCATTCTCTTTCAGCCACTTGACCTGCTCTTTATAGTCAGGAAGTACCTTCTCTACCTCTGCCCAAAATGCCCCTGAATGATTCATTTCTTTTCGATGGCATAGCTCATGCACGACAACATAATCAATTACTTCTGGCGATGTCAGCATTAGTAAGCAATTAAAATTAAGATTTCCTTTGCTGCTGCAGCTTCCCCACCTTGTCTTCTGATTTCGAATTGTTATTCTTCCGTATGTAACTCCAATCTGCTTTGCATAATAGCTTACTCTTTTCGGAATGTGCTGCAAGGCTTTGTCTGCAAGTTTTTTAATCTCCTCATTTGTCAAATACTCATGTTCTATAGACTCGTCATGTTCACCATTCTCTCCCTGCATCTCTTTCCTCTTTGCTTCCTGCTCTCTCATTTGTTCAATATGTTTTTGTATCCAGACTTCCTTCTCTTTTAAAATGCGCTCTATATCTCTTTGAGACGTATACATTGGTGCTCGCACCGTCACTGTTAAATCTGAATTGATTTGAATCGCTAATGTCTTTCTATTTGAGCGTATTACTAATATATTATCCATCGTATTCTCCGCTAATCCTCCATATATACACGCTTTATATTTTGTTAACTCCATTCTATCACCTCATTGGTCAATCGAAATATCTAAACTTTTTTTCAAATGTATATATGTTTCATACGCCAGCGTTGTTCCTTCAATGACACCACTTTGATAAATCTCGCTCTTTTTAATATCATTACGAATTAAGATACCACTTAAATTTTCTACTGTAATTCCATTACAGTTTCTTACAAGGTATATCCCATCATTTCGATCATACTCATCTAACAACTCAGGATAATGTGTTGTAAAAATCAAGGTTCCCCCATTTTTATTAAAATGACTGTCCATAAAGAACCGAATTAAGGTTGTCACAATTTCTTTATTGAAATGATTTTCGATCTCATCCATCAGAAGATATCCACCTGATTGAAGCACTTCTTTTACCATTGAAAATACAATAATGCCTTTTATTGTACATAAAGATAAATATCGTTCAAGATCGACTGTATTATTTAAAATAATCTCCTCTTTCTCTTTAAATTTCAAATGAATAAAAGTCTTTCCCTCTATTTGCTCAAAGCATAATTTCTCAATTGTAGAATCAAGAACGGCAATCACTTCTAATGGAATATCCTCTATAAATGGAAGTGCACTTATATTCGTGTAAGAAAGCAAACCGAATACATCTTCTGATTGCGGATTGCTGTTGGTTTCACTCCTGTAAAATCTGTTAAATATTTCTTTGATCTGACACTAGCAATTGGCTTTTCCAACAGTTTTTCGGATAAAATTGAATAAATATATTCTCCTGTCCTTGTCTTCTCTGCTGTAATTTCAGTCTCCAAACAGCAAACATATTTACGTTTATCATAGAAGTATATACTAATTATAGTCCTTTGGGTTCCTCCTAGGATGCTCTTAGCCTCTATGTAATTGATTGGTTCATTTTTTATAAGGCTTAATGCCAAGTTGATCACTTTAAGTACATATGTCTTTCCAGATGCATTAATACCGATAAAAGCACATGCTGAGTGAAGATAATAATTTCCAATCATATTATATAGATTGTTCTTATCATCCTCACTCACACGTTGTTGTGCATAAAAGCAAATGTCCAAATCTTCTTTAAACAACGGAAGCCCTTGTGCAGTAATACGAAGTATTTTCATATATTCACTTCTCCCTTTAAAAACATGTTTCTCGTTTTTATATTTCTATAATATTAGCATATATTATAATAACGAAAATATCAACGTATTTTTTGTTTTATCTATCCTTATATTTTCATCATTCGTAGTTCCTCCAGATCTGCTTCATAACGTTTAATTGACGAGTTCATAAGATGTCTTCTATTTTCACTTGTCCACTTATCTAAATATTTTTTATTATAATACAATGAAAAATCATGTATTGTTCCTGTTAACTGAGTACATTTATTTGCCCATTCATGAACTTCCTTAGAAGGATGTGGCAAATCTCGTTGTTGGAAATATAACGCTTCTATTTCTTGATTAAGTGGATCAACACTATCAATTAAGTCATTTTCACTCAATACATCATTATAGTATTCTCGATATATTTTAATAAAATCCTGAGCGGCATTTATCATTTTTCGCATATTTGTATTAACCGCCTTAACAAAATCCTCTTTAGATACCATGCTATCATGCAATAACTTTTTTATCATTTCATAAGACGGATTTTTTTCTAAACAAATATTATTAATAATGCAAGCATTTCTGTTTACTTTATACCACCATTTTTTATCTTGAGTACTATCAACCCATATCGTATGACAAATATAATTTGTTTCTATAATATCATCTTCACTGTATCCAAAATAGCACCAGATAATATTTACTGCTTTCCCCTTATAGATTGATTCAAATGCCTCATTTTGATAAACATCCACATATTTCAATTTGTCTTTTATCTCATCTGCAATATTAACTATTTCTTCAAAAGAACTTTTTTGCCGTAAAATTACATTGACCGAAAAACGCTTTGCTGATCCAGTGTGAACTGGTTCAACATTATAAATAATGTATCTTTCTGTTTCCTCAAATATTTTCTCAACATTGTATGGCTTATATTCTTTTACATCGAAGAAAATTGTTCCACCAATATTAGATCGGAATATTGGATTCTGTACTTGTTTTGGATTTTGAGCATTCCATATCTTTGCAAAATGAAAAATTGCTTCATTAACAGATTCCAATGATTTTTTTCCTTTTCTCGTTAAAAAATCTAAGTTAAGAGCGTCAACAAAAAAGCTCGTATATATACTTAATTTTCGCTCTTCCCTAAAGCTAGATGTTTGATTTGCACCACATGAAGCTAAAACAGCATAACCATATCCAGCAAATGTTTCTATCGTATTCAATAAATCTATACCTGGTGTATCACTTATTGCAAAATTTCCTGAGTAGCAACTATCTAAAATAATTATCTTATTTTTAACAGGTATTTTTTCAATCTTGTCAATTAGTATTTGCAAATTTATGTTACCATCACTTAATGCTAAAACATTCTTTCCTCCATGCCCAGAAAAATAAAAGATAAATGTTTCTTCATTTGTAATTTGATCAGTCAGAAATTTAAATTCCGTGTTTACATCTTCTATAGTAACAATTCCATCATGTCCACAGATTATAATATCTGATTCCAATATATTTAATCCTACAATAAGGGCACTTTTTACAGCTTCTACGTCATAAGCGCAAAGAGGTAAATCACAGCATCTATTACTCGTATATTTGCAAACACCTATTAATAACGCTTTTACTTTACTCAAATCTAAATACCTCCTTATGAAATATTGTTTTTCTTGACTCAACTTTTTTATTAAATCACTGTTTTTATACTTTTTTTCTATTTCTCTTCTTATAGTCCTCGTCTATCCGTTTCTTCCAGTCTGACTTTAACGGTGCACTGCATCTTACAGAACAAATTGCATCACTGACTACTTCGTAGTTTAATGCAGTTCCCTCGCTGTCGCAGTTATAGTTGACTGCACGGTCTGCTCCTATGCCAAAGTGACTTGCTGTTTCTACTGCATCGATATTTGCTCCCAGGAAAAGAAAATCCCAACCATACTTTACCTTCTGGCGCTCGATCATTTTCTTGACCTTGTCACTGCTGTAATACCGGCTGGCATTCTCCATTCCATCTGTCGTGATTACAAACATGGTGTGCTCTGGTACATCTTCTTGGCGTGCATACTTATGGACATTTCCAATATGGTGAATTGCTCCGCCAATTGCATCTAGTAAAGCTGTTGTTCCTCGTACCGTATAGTCATGTTCTGTCATTGGCTGAATATCCTTCACATTTATGCGATCATGCAAAACCTCGCTCACATTGTCAAATAAAACCGTTGAGATCAATGCTTCGCCCTCTGCCTGTTTCTGCTTTCTAATCATTGAATTAAATCCGCCAATGGTATCGCTCTCTAATCCACTCATGGAACCGCTGCGGTCGATAATAAAAACAAGTTCTGTCAAATCCTTTCTCATGTGCCTTTCCTCCCAATTATCTCGCCACTTAGGCGTATTTTAATTACCATCTAAAAATGGCTGCTTGGTTTTTCACCTCACAGCCACATGATAACATTTTCTTTTATTGGAATGGTCGCATGAGAAGCGACATTTTCAAATTTGATATTACTACTTAATTTATTATCCTCCAATGAGGCTCTGGTCAAAGGCAAATAATGCCTCATTAATCTCATAGACATTATAGTTGCCCTGTTCAACGAAATACTCTACAATAATGTCAAATTTGCTTGAATGAGAAAGCGCAAAACCTGCTTTTTGAAGCATGTCCTGCATCTCTGAAAGCGGCAATTCCAGCGCTAATGCAAATGCTAGAACTGTTGTCTTGGATGGCTTATAAAACTTATCGGAGCGAATCTTAGAAAACAATTTTCGATCAATATTTGCTTTCTTATAGCACTGAGCGTCTGTCATTCCACTCTCATCAATCTTTCGCAGAAGCATTTGCGAAAAGCTCTCATCAAGCTGCTTCAATGCTTCCTCTAATGTTTTCTTTTTTCCAGGATATACTGCCTTTAGAAAAACATCTTCCTCTCTAGTTATCTCTTCCTCAGTCGCAAGATACCGTGCCTCTTCCGCTGCCCGATCAACATGTTCTTCTACATAGCGATCATCTATATAAGACGCAATATCATCAAATAGTTTTTCGCTGATCTGATATGAATTACGATCAAAAATGACAAGATATACTTTAAGCTCTTGTTCCATCAAAAAGGCTTGAATTGTATCTACAGCCACTTTTAATGCCTGATCTTTTGGATAACCGTATATTCCAGACGAAATCAATGGAAACGCAACAGATTCGCACTCGTATTTTTTTGCAAGTTCCAGTGATGTGCGATAGCAGGATTCCAAAAGTTCCTTTTCATGATATTTTCCACCCTGCCAGCGCGGACCAACAGCATGGATCACATACTTACAAGGAAGCTTATACCCTCTTGTGATCTTTGCGCTTCCTGTTTCGCACCCATTTAATGTTCTGCATTCTGCAAGAAGCTCTGGACCTGCTGCCCTATGAATACAGCCATCCACTCCGCCTCCGCCAAGCAGAGAACTGTTTGCAGCATTAACGATTGCATCCACTTTTAATTTTGTGATATCGTTGCGAATAATTTGTAATGGCATACTGCTCCCCCTATCTATTACTTTTCCAATATTTCCAAATACAGCCCTTACAGCCTAATCACCTTACTCCAGGCCTTTCTTCCCTGTTCATCTGTTACCTCTGCACGTATAAATTTCTCCCATGGCTGTACATGGCATACTGCCTTTGTAAGTCCTGTTCCTCTATGACCACGCTCTGGCGCCCATACGGCATTGGAAAAGAAGGAAATGCGGCTGACTGGTGAGCATAGTACTGTTATCTCATCGCCATTTCTTCTAATATGAATCTCTGGTCCCTGCGTTGCGTAAAACTTTTCTTCTTTAATTGCCTGTAGTAGCGCCTCATCTGAATCTGTAATCTTGGCTTCAAGCATAATCCATGCCTTTGTCTCATCGCAGTTATACATATGCGTATCGTCATCTGCAACCAACGGATAAAATAAGCCCTGGCACGCTGCTGTATCAACAAAATCACCGGAATATGGCCTTGAGGACTCACCCTCATCAGATACAGAGTTGAAAATTTCAGTAGCGTCCACACCATTAAGTGCTGCTGCCTGCTGCGCCGTATTTAATGACCATGCCGGATGCGCCAATATGGCAATTCCGTTGCAGCGATGAACCTCATCAATAATCTTTTGTGGTCCTGCCTCCTGTGTCAGATTTGGCTTTTTGCTGCATCCTATGCCAAGAATATGGTATACACCAGTGCTGGCATCGCCTCCGCCAATATTATACTCAGCTCCTGATAAAATACGCAGACCGCCAATCTCTCCACTATCACGATGAATCCAATGATCTGTAATCGCAACTACATCATATCCTGCTTTTTTATAAATTTCTGCCGCTTCTTCTGGTGTTTTTGAGCCATCAGAAAGTGTCGTGTGCATATGTAGATTTACTTTAAGGCGGCTTACGCCGAACATGTCTTTTTCCATAGTCATTTTCTCCAATCTTATTTTTCTTGCCCTATTTTACCACATTTTTTCCTTTCTGTACAATCGTATTACAAAATTCCTGGCAAAATAAAAAATAGCGCCAGGCTGCCCAGCGCTATTTTTATATTTTATTCTGTAATTTTATTAAAGAAGCATGAATACGATCCCGTATGACATGCTGCTCCTTTTTGTGCTACTTTTGCTAAAAGCGTATCCTTGTCACAATCTGCATAAAGAGATTTCACATATTGAAAATGACCGCTTGTTTCGCCTTTTAGCCATCTGCTTTTGCGGCTGCGGCTATAATAACACATGGTTCCTGTTGCGGCTGTCTCAAGATATGCTGCTTCATTCATGTAGGCTAACATTAGTACCTGACCTGTTTTATAATCCTGTACTATGCACGGGACAAGTCCAGATGCATCCTTTTTTAGCTCGTCCCATGAAATCTCTGCCTGAAATGGAACTGCCACAAATTCATTTTCGTTTGTAACTTCACCTGCCATTTGCTTTACCATCCTTTCTTACAGACTTCCCTTTGTTGAAAGTACATCTGTAATGCGCGGATCTGCAATTGTTGCCTTGTCAAGTGCCTTTGCAAAGGCTTTGAACATGCCTTCTATGATATGGTGGCTGTTCTCGCCTGCCAATTGACGAATATGCAGATTCATTGATGCTGAATATGAAATAGCATAGAAAAATTCTTTTGCCATCTCTGTATCAAATCCTCCCACACGCTCTGATGAAATTGATGCTTCATAGCCCAAATATGGTCTGCCTGATAAATCAATTGCGCAGAGAATAAGTGCTTCATCCATAGGAAGAATGCAGTCTCCATAGCGGCAAATAGACTTTTTGTCGCCTACTGCCTGTGCTATCGCCTGACCAAGCACAATGCCGACATCCTCTATCGTATGATGGCAATCGACCTCAAGATCACCAGTTGCCTTTACTGTCAAATCAAACAGACCATGACGTGCAAAGCTGTTTAGCATATGATCAAAGAAGCCAATTCCTGTAGAAATATCTGCCTTTCCGCTGCCATCCAAATTTATGGTCAGAGTAATTTGTGTTTCCTTTGTATTTCTTGTAATAGTACCGATTCGCTGCTGCATAGTTTCCTCTCCTTTTGATACCCGATTACTCTTTGTCGTCTTCAAAACGAACACGGATGGAATTAGCATGCGCTGTCAGGTATTCGCTTTCTGCAAACTGAATAATATCCCTGCTGACTGGCTTTAATGCCTTCTTGGAGTAATAAATAATACTTGATTTCTTTACATAAGCATCTACGCCAAGCGGTGAGAAAAACTTTGCCGTTCCGTTTGTCGGAAGAACATGGTTTGGTCCTGCAAAGTAGTCACCAAGCGGCTCACTGCTGTACTCTCCCATAAAAATCGCACCAGCATTTCGTACCTGTGTCATAGTCTCAAATGGATTTATTGTCTGAATTTCAAGATGCTCTGGTGCAATTTCATTTACTACATCTACTGCATCGTCCATAGAATCTGCTACAAGAATATAACCATAATTATCAATGGACTTTTGCAGAATCTCTTTTCTGGATAATCCTGCGATAAATTCTTCTGTCAGCTTTGATACTTCCTCGGCAAGCTTCATGCTGGTTGTAACAAGAATAGCGCAGGCAAGTTCGTCATGCTCTGCCTGTGACAAAAGATCTGCTGCAACGAACTTTGCATTTGCACTCTCATCTGCAAGAACCATGATCTCACTAGGTCCGGCAATGCTGTCGATGCTGACATGACCATATACAGCCTTCTTTGCAAGCGCAACATAAATATTTCCAGGACCTGCAATCTTATTTACCTTCGGAATAGATTCAGTACCAAATGCAAGTGCGGCAATTGCCTGCGCACCGCCAACCTTATAAACTTCTGTTGCACCTGCAATGTGAGCTGCTGCCAGAGTGACTGGATTAACCTTTCCGTCCTTGCCAGGAGGTGTCACCATAACAATACGATTTACGCCTGCTACCTCTGCCGGAATGATATTCATTAAAACAGAAGATGGATATGCAGCCTTTCCGCCTGGAACATAAAGACCCGCACTGTCTAGTGGTGTAACTCTCTGACCAAGAATCGTGCCGTCCGGTGTCGTGTCAAACCATGAGAGCTGCTTTTGCTTTTCATGGAATGCACGGATATTCTTCATAGATTTTACCATTACTTCCATCAGCTTTGGATCGACCTGTTTAAGTGCCTCATCAATCTCTTCTTTAGTCACTCTAATGGTGTCCTTTGTCACTTTAACCTTGTCAAACTTCTCGGTATATTCAAACAGCGCTTCATCACCGCGCGCCTTCACATCATCTACAATTGCCTGTACAGTATCGGCATATTGTCCGTAGTTGTTCGGATCTCTCTTTAACAGATCTGCTAACAAATTTTCCTTTGATTCCTTGCTAAGCTTAACAATTCTCATGTGTGTTCCATCCTCTCTGTCTGCTATTTTCTTTTTTCAACCGCAGTCTTAAAACCGGCTAAGATCTTATTGATTCGCTCGTTTTCCATCTTCATGCTTACCTGATTTACAACCACACGGGCTGACAGTGGGCAAATCTCCTCTAATACCTCAAGTCCGTTTTCCTTAAGCGTCGTTCCTGTCTCAACTATATCTACAATAACCTCAGACAAGCCAACAATTGGTGCTAACTCGACTGAACCATTCAGCTTAATAATTTCAACTGTCTGATGCTTTTTATTATAGAAGTAATCCTTCGCGATGACCGGATATTTTGATGCCACACGAATCAATTCATGGTGCTTAAGGCGCTCTCTTGCCGATGCAGGGCCAGCCACGCACATACGGCATTTGCCAATGCCAAGATCCATCACCTCATATAGATTTCGTCCTTCTTCAAGGATGGTATCCTTTCCTACTACACCAATATCAGCTGCACCATATTCCACATATGTCGGAACATCAGATGCCTTTGCCAGAAAAAATTTTAATTTTAGCTCTTCATTTACAAAAATCAGCTTACGGCTTGTCTCGTCCTTCATCTCCTCGCATGTAATGCCGGCAAGCTCCAGCATCTCCATTGCCTTTTTTGCCAGACGACCCTTTGCAAGCGCAAATGTAATATATCTCATAAAGCGTATTCTCCTTCTTATGCTTCTTCTCCGATCAAATCAGAAAGCAAATGTTGTTTGCGGTCATCTGTGAGTACATTTATAACCTCAACATATTTTCCTTCCTCATCAATATAAAAGATACCACCAATACCGCTTCTCTTCGCATACGCAATGTAATCATCAATTGTCTTTTCATAAAACTTTTTCATAAGCGTAACTGAGGAATCTGCTCTTAATACATTTGCAAGACGAATGGCAAGATCCTTCTGACTTCTCTCATAAAGAAGAATTGTTCCAAGATAATCAGTGTCAATATCAATCTGCTGTCTTGACATAGCCATCAACAACTCATCTACATAAATACCAAAGCCGATAGATGGTGCGTCCTTTCCGAACTGGGAAAGCAGCTTGTCATAACGGCCGCCCGTTGCAATAGGTGTTCCGCTTCCATATGTATATGCCTTGAAAATGATTCCTGTATAATACTGAAATTTGCCAAGCATACCAAGATCAAACGTAATATATTTTTCCAGTCCGTAGGAAGCAAGAATCTTATACAGTTTTTCAAGACGATATATTGCGCTGAGCGCCTTATCATTATCTGTAAGAGACGCTGCCTCATGGATCTGACTGATGCCTCCAAACAGCTTTGGCATAGAAAGAAGTGCCTGCTTTAACTGTTCAGGAAGCTCCTTTGCCGAAAGCATTTCCTCTACACCAAATTAGTTTTTCTGCTCAATCAGTGTTCTAAGCTCGTCTGTCTCCTGCTCATTAAAGCCTGCTTCTTCTACTAGTCCATTAAAGAAATCAACCTGTCCGATCTCAACCTGAAACTCTGTCAGACCGCTGACCTGAAGAGACTGAATCAGCATAGCAACCATCTCTGCATCTGCATCTGTTGTCGTATCGTTAATCATCTCTGCGCCCATTACGGTAGACTCTTTTAAACTTCCGCGCAGGCTCATGTTGTTGATGAAAATGTTTCCATTATAACAAAGACGCACTGGCATGTCCTCATCCATGAAATATTTTGCCGCACATCTTGCAATTGACGGTGTAATATCAGGCCGAAGCACTAGTGTATTTCCGTCGCGGTCAAAAAATTTAAACATCTGATTTGATGCAACTGAACCTCTGTCTTTATTAAATATATCAAAAAACTCATATGATGGTGTCTGGATGCTGCGATAACCAAAACGGTGGAAAACCGCTCCGATTTTTGCGCTGACAGTTTCCTTCTTCGCGCATTCTTCATTATACAGATCTCTTACACCCTCCGGTGTGTGCAGTAAACTGATTGCCATATTTTCCTCATTTCCTGCAGCACGTTTACTTTAGCAAGTTAACGTGCTACCATGGTAATTTATGAATGTTAAATACGATTATAGCGAAGCAGCTTTCATTTGTCAAGTCCCATTTCCATTTGACTCATCAGCATGACGCAAAAGATCAAGCTGAAGCTGCTCCAAAAAATGTAAAAACACGCCATTTTTTATTGGAATCTGCAGTGTCTTATCGATCTCGTCATATGTAAAACTCTTTCTTCCGCCATTTTTGCCGCGGTTCCAGAAAAAGACGATATCAGAAAGCGGCACATAATACGCTTCATGACGGTGCGTATAATACAACAGAATAAAAGCAATTCCGTTTTGTTCTTCCATTGCCTGCATAAATTTTACCTGATGCTCATGAATATTCTGCAGCGGAAATGTATCAACTGCAGATTCCTTCGCATCAAAGCAGATTGGAATGCCCTGAACTGCACCAATATAATCGACTGTACTTTTTTGATCAAAATATGCAAGCGTTATATGACGCGTCTCCTGATCAATATTGATTGGTTTTATTGGAGTCGGAATCTTCTGAATTAGCGCAAGCTTTTTTGTGCTGTACTGCTCAATCGTATAGTTGATCATATCCTCTAATGCCGATCCTCTAAGTCCTCTTGATTTCCATGTTGGCATACGTATTACTCCTTCCAGTCATGGATTTTTGCATACTCCATTGCCTTTAAAAAATCATTTGGAAGCGGTGCCTGAAAGCTTTTTTGGGACAGATATGAAAAATGTCCCTCGCAGACAGGAAATACCATCTCATATGCATGAAGAAGCTGTCTCTTTGTGCCTGCCTTTTTTCTAAACTGCTCATTTATGCTGCTGTCACCATATTTTGAATCTCCAATGATTGGATGATTTATGCTTGACAGATGTGCACGAATCTGATGAGAACGTCCTGTCACTAAAAGCACCTTTAAAAGCGTTGCCTGCTTTGTCGATGCCACTGGCTCATATACAGTCTCAATCGCAAGTGCATCTTTTTTAAGATTCTCTGGAAATTCTTCAAGTGTCTCGTGGACCTCTACTTTATTTGTTTTTTCATCCTTATACAGATATCCTTTAAGCTTTTGCTGTCTTGTTACGCAGCCTGCCACTAGCGCCATAAAATATTAGTGCAGATCACGTGTTCTAAACTGTACTGATAAAAAATGAAGACCTCGTATGGAAAAACCAGCTGCAATTAATCCTGATGTATTTCTGTCTAAACGGTTGCAGACAGAAGGACGGCAGACTAACAGCTGCTCATTTGTTACTTTTTGTGTGGAAAGTGCATAGCCAATGACCTTTTCTACCATGGAAACATCTTTTGGCGATGCTTTCTGCGAAAGTTCTCCCGCTGCTTTATTTATCAGCAATATATCATCATCCTCATATATAATGCTCTTTGGTGAGAGCGATACGTTTTGAGTCTGTGTCTGAATACTGGAAGCTTTTTTTTCATCTGTATTTCCACGGAATTTTTCAATCGTGTCCTCTGCCAAAAACAGCTCAATGCAGTCTCCCGCGCAAAGTTTTTCGCTTCCATCACACTTTTTTTTGTTGCAGGTAATGTTCTTTTTTCTAAGCATCTTATAAAAGAAGCTCTTTGGCGCCTCTGGCATATATCGGCTTAAATATTTGTCTAAGCGCTGACCTTCTTCTGCCGCCTGAATTTGCAATTGTCTCATATGGCAATTCCTCTCAGCACACCTTCGATTTTAAGAAGCTTTTCATCACAGCTGGCGCGATCCCACTTCTCAAGCTCGCGAATGCGGTTTAAATAATTTTTCCAGTCACGGATAACAAATATATCCGTCTTTAAGTCATTAGCCTTCATAAAGCTCTTTATATACTCAGCTGTCTTTTTTTCTGATACATTCTTATCAGAGCAATAGCAGAAGACACCTTTCTCATGAATACACGCATAGTCAAGCAAAAATGACTTATCTGTTTTTGATGTAATGACAAGCTCAGTGTCTAAAATTCCTTTACCTACAATAGATGCCACCTGCTCATACTCCTTATCTGGGCACGGCTGATATTTCCAAAGTGCAATCAAAATGACAAGCTGATTTACCATTGGAATTACTGAAACCATAGCTACAACTGTAAGCAGATTTTTGCGGCTTCCTGTTGTCACAACGCCAATCACCACAAGACCTATAATGCCGATTAAAAGACCAAGTACCTCTCCTAACAGCAGGCGCTTCTTACGTTTGATATAGCCATGATGACCTTTTTTTATTCGAAACATAACTACTGTGTCCTCCGTTTTATATGAAATCTGTGTAATCTCTCACCCATCCATCGGCAAGCGCAAGTTTTTTCTCGCGAAGCGGCTCTGAAAATTCATCTTCTACTGCAAATACAGTCATCCCTGCCGCCTTTCCTGCCATGATTCCCGCTGGAATATCTTCAAACACAACACAGTCACACGGATTCAAATTAAGAAGCTTCGCTGCTTCTAAATAAACATCTGGTGCTGGTTTTCCGGCCTTTACATCACAGCTAGTCACTATAGCTTCAAAATATGATGCTATACCTTGCGATTCTAATACAGCCTGAATCAATTTGCGTGAATTGCTGCTTGCAATGGCAATCTTGCATCCATTTTTATGAAGATAAGAAAGAAATGGTACTGCACCTGGTTTTAATGCGACCTCATGACAATACTTTTCATATGCCATCTGATTCCAGCAGTCTTTAATTTCGTCAACCGTCTCTTTCAGGCAGAAACGCTTTTTAAAATAGGCAGCTGTCTCTGTAAAGCTCATTCCTTCAATTTCGTCATGAAGATCATCTGGCACATCATATCCATGCTTTCCCAGATAACTGACGTCAATCTCTTTCCATACGTTCATTGAATCTACAAGTGTGCCGTCTAAATCAAAGATCACACCCTTTGCATTTTTTACAATCAGCTTTCCTTCAGACATTCAAGCTCCTCCTGTGTCAGTGCGCGGCTCTCACCAGGTGCAAGTGTTTCGTCTAGCTTAAGGCTTCCCATTGAAAGGCGCTTTAAATAAACAACTGTTACTCCAACTGCCTCGAACATTCTCTTTACCTGATGAAATTTTCCTTCCTGAACAATTACCTTTGCCTCACAATCTCCAATAATTTCCAACTTTGCAGGCATTGATGTGAAATCGCCAAGATCTATGCCTTCTTCAAATTTTTTTACAGCATCTGCCGGAATTGGAAGATCTGTTTTTGCAAAATAACATTTGTCAACGTGATGCTTAGGAGAAAGAAGTCTGTGACAAAGCTCCCCATCGTTTGTAATTAAAAGAAGTCCTTCTGTGTCAATATCGAGGCGTCCAACTGGAAATAAATCCTTTCGCTTATCGTCTAATAAATCAAGAACAGTCTCTTTTTTCTTATCCATGGTTGCTGTAATTACGCCAGCCGGCTTGTTTAACATATAGTATGCATACTGAGAATAGAAAAGCCTCTTTCCATCAAGCGTAATGCTGTCGTTCTCTGGATCTACCTTTAATTCTGGTTTTGATGCATGCACACCATTTACGCAAACGCGTCCTTTTTTGATCATATCCTTGACCTGACTGCGCGTTCCCACTGGAATCTGTGTCAAAAACTTATCAAGGCGCCACTCCATTACATCCACCTCCAGCCTGCAAGATACTTATTTTTCACTGATCCGCCTGCTGCCTTTCCAAAGCCGAGCGGATAATTGTCTACGCAAATCAAAACCCAGCCCTTTTCTACAGATTCTTCATCTCTTAAATCAATCGTCTCACCCTTTAAATAACGAATTACGCGATCATCCTCTCTTGACAGATAAAGTACATTTGGATATTCATCTGCACGAAGCGCCATTGCTAATGCCTGACTTGGTTCAAAACGATTTTTCAGGCACTCACCAAGAAGCAGGCCAGAGCGCATTATACGAAGACCTTTTAAATCACGTCTGCAGTCTGGATGAACAAATACTTTTTCCTGACGAATCTCCAGACGATCAAGCGCAAGCGGCTTCTTTACGGTCTGCAAAAAGTCGAAAAGCTCCTGTGGCATTTTGGCTTTTTCTGTCTGTCTTTCTTTTAGACGGCTGCTCTCTCCCTTCTTTTTAAGAAGCGCAAGGAAATGACCTTCTCCCTTCATTCGATGCGGCCAAATACGCACACATTTTGTGAGTTCTTGATTGTTATCTGACCATTCTGGGTGTCCATGGTCAAAGCCTTCATACCACTCTGGCTCTACAAGCTCTAAATCTGGATCTTCTTTAAGCATGCGTGACACAATCTGTTCATCTTCAAGCGGTGAAAATGTACATGTTGAGTAAAGCAGCATTCCGCCTGGACGAAGCATCTTTAATGCATATGAAGTAATCTCCTGCTGCAGCTTGACAAAATAGTCATTTCCATGCTCCACCCAGCTTTTCATAACTGAAGGTTCCTTTCTAAACATTCCTTCACCTGAACATGGCGCATCAATAAGAATCTTATCAAAATAGCCCTCAAAATGCTCTGCAAGCTTGTATGGTGCCTCGCTGATTACATAAGCATTTGAAATGCCAAACAGCTCAAGGTTCTTTAATAATGCCTTTGCTCGTGAATTACTGATATCGTTGCTTACTAGAACTCCTTTTCCCTTAAGCTTTGCTGCCAGCTCAGTACTCTTTCCTCCTGGAGCTGCACAGATATCAAGCACGCGATCACCTGGTTCAATAGGAAGTACGTGCGCCGGTGTCATTGCTGATGGCTCCTGCAGATAATACAGACCGGCATAATAATAAGGATCCTTTGCCGGCTTATCTTTTCCACTATAATAATAACCATTATCAATCCACGGTATCTTTTTAATCTCGAATGGACATATTTTTTCAAATTCCTCTGGCGTGAGCTTATTTGTATTGACGCGAAGGCCGTAAACACGCTCCTCACTGTAGCTGTCAAGGTATGCATTAAACTCCTCTGGTGACAGCAGTTTTTTCATGTTCTCTAAAAAAGAAACTGGTAATTCCATATACACCTCATGTTTTTCTTATCGCTGGCATAAAATAAAGCAAGATAAATGCCTGGTGGCTGTATGCTTCTTACTCTTTTCTCTGCCGTATTTCTAATATTTTTAATTTATAATCCTGCACTGTGTACGCTCGGCGCCACGAAAGGTCTTTCGCTGTGGTACAAACAGATTTTGCCAGCTCTGTTTCCTGCAATGGCTGCCGCATCCTTTTTGATTAGCCGAAAATCCGTACAAGCCGCATTAAAACATCTTCCTTTTCCATCTGGCGCAGCTTTTCTAAGTGGACTTTTATGTGGAAGTCCGATGGGTGCTCTGACATGCAGTGGTCTGTACGCCAGCAAACTTCTCTCCAAACGGGCAGCTCGGTGGATTGTTTGCTTTGTTCAGCTGCCAAGCCCACTATTTTTGTCTGGCTTTGTCGCATCTGCTTTGCTTGCGCTGCCTACAAAAATGCGTTTTGTTTTTCTTTTATGTGCCTATCTGCCTTTTTTCGCATCTTTTTTGCTGTGCACGCTTCTTTTTCTCTTAAAATCCGTAGCAAAACGCAGTATTTCAACTGAAAAAAATGTACAAGAAACATCTTCGCCAGAGCCTTCGCTAAATGATATCTGCGATACTTGTCTGCTTCTTTTAGTTAGAATCGGTGTACTTTTAATGTTTTTCTCGATTCTTTCTGAATTTTTAACTATTGCAACACCACAATCAACCGCCCAAACGATCTTAATCGGAATGCTTGAAATGACAACTGGGATCAGCAAGATTAGTTCCCTCAATACACTTTCTTTGCGTTACAAATCAGCCATCTGTCTTTTTTTACTTGGCTTTGGCGGAATCTGTGTTCATATTCAGGTGCGCCAAGCCTGGCAGCAATCTGATTTTCCGATATTTCGTTACATACTTGTGCGTTTTTTATTTGGGCTGTGCAGCAGTCTATGTTTTCTTTTTCTGAATAGTTAAATTTAGACTTATTTAGACTTAGAAAAGGAAAGACCGCTGCATCAGGCAGCGGCCTATAAGCCTGAATTTTATTCTTCTTCAGACTGCTCTTCTTCTGCCGTATCTGCAGGTGCGGCACTGATGATTACATCTTCTGCCTTTGGCAGCTCCTTACGATTTGCACGGATTGTCTCAACGGTAGTATTCATAGTGGATAACATCTCCTCATACTTTTCCTTTAATCCGTCTAAGCCCTGTGCAAGAGTCTGCTCCATACTTCCCATCATATCATCAGTATAAGCAATTGCACCTGTACGAAGTGCATTTGCATCCTCGATTGCCTTATTAACAATTTCGTTTGCCTGCTGTGTTGCCTGTGTGATGATTTCGTTTGCTCTTGCATAAGCACGCTTTGTGATCTCACTCTGGTTAACCATCTCGCTTGTCTGAACGTTTGCAGCACTGATAATAGCCTCTGCCTGCTGCTTTGCATCGTTGATGATCGCATCCTTGTTGTTTAAAATCTTCTGATATTTTTTGATCTCATCAGGTGTGCGGTGACGAAGCTCTACTAAAAGATCTTCTAACTGTGCCTTATCTACAACAATCTTTGTGCTAGAAAACGGCTGAAGCTTGCAGCCATCAATAAACTCTTCAATTTCTCCAATTAACTGTTCAATTTTGCTCATTTTAATTTTCTCCTTTATATCAGACGTCATATCAAACGTCTGCTTTTTTACTTTTATTTATTTGTGTAAACTTTTGCTTGATAGCCTTTTCAACTGGTTCTGCGACAAATGCACTTATATCGCCTCCGTACTGGGCAACTTCTTTTACAATGCTAGAGCTAAGGTATGCATATTCCAGGCTGGTTGTAAAGAAAATCGTATCAACCTCTGGTGCAACCTTTCGATTTGTCTGTGACATCTGAAGTTCATACTCAAAATCAGTGACTGCTCTTAATCCTCTGATTAAAATATGTGCACCACTCGCACGCGCAAAATCAACAAGCAGTCCTTCAAAGGAACGAATCTCTACATTGGGATATTGCGCTGTCACCTGCTTTAGCAAAGCAACCCTTTCCTCCACTGTAAACAGCGGTGATTTTGCACTGTTTACAAGCACACCAACAATCAAATGATCAACTGTTTTACTGGCACGCTCGATAATATCCATATGTCCGCGTGTCACTGGGTCAAAGCTTCCCGGATAAATTGCTATTGTCTTTCCCATACTGACTTATGCCTCCCGACTGCTTTTTTGCAAAAAAATATGTTTGTTTGTCTTGTATTCCTTTACGCGAACAACATCAAAGCAAGCAAGTTCATCCTCGCTAAACTCTCTGTCAAGTGTTGCTTCGATTATAATCTGCGTATCCTCATCAGCTATTTTGCTGTCAGCAATTGCAGTGAGCACTTCCTTTTCTGCATTCAGCTGATAGGGCGGATCCATAAAGATAATATCAAAATGCATTTTTTTTGCATCCAATGCATGTATAGCACCTGCACAATCCTGACCAATAACTATTGCCCTGTCTGCCAGATGCGTCTTTTCCAGATTCTGACGAATACACGAAAGTGCTTCTTTGCTGTTATCTACAAAAACAGCCTTTGCAGCACCGCGGCTTAATGCCTCAATGCCTATAGCACCGCTTCCTGCAAACAAATCAAGAAAATGACAGCCTGGCAAGTCATTCTGGAGAATATTAAATAACGTTTCTTTTATACGGTCCGTAGTTGGACGCGTTTCCATTCCTTTTGGTGTAACAAGTGGCAACCTTCTGGCTGTACCTGCAATTACTCTCATATGTCTTCCACCTTGTTCTATGTTTGTTTTTCTAAATTTTGTAGTTTTGTATACTCTAACTACTCTATTATAGTATGCAAAAAACAATCTGACAAGTGCTTTTTCGCGGTTTTATTTATTCACGCAAAAAAGGAAGCAGAGTATTTGTCCCTGCTTCCTTCTTGTTACTGGCTTAGATGATTACTTGTTGGACATTTCCTTTTCCTGCTTTTCAATCATCTTCTTCACCATATAGCCTCCGACACTTCCGTTCTGGTAAGAGGTCAGATTTCCGTTATAACCGTTTGTTAACGGTACACCCAGCTCATCAGCAACCTCCATCTTAAACTGGTCGAGCGCCTGCTTCGCTTCTGGTACTTCAATTCGATTACTGTTCTTATTTGTAGACATCAGTAGTCCTCCTTTTTTTCTGTGCGTATTGCTCTGTTTCACAGTTTTTTTGTAAGTGTGTTGTTTGTAACTTTACATCAAAGCTTTGTTGTTTGTTACATTCCTAGTATATGCACAGATAAAAAGATTACGCTGGTAAGTTATGAGAAATTTTTATATCAGAAACTCTAAATGCTGTGCGTCTCCACCTCTGCCATAACCTGCGCACTGTCGGCAGCCTCTTTCGCCCACTTTAAAAGCTGCGCATCCTGATAGATATCAGCGACTGCAAAGGCAATTTCACCGCTCTGACGTATTCCAAAAAAATCACCAGGTCCGCGAAGCTTTAAATCTTCGTTTGCAATTGCAAAGCCATCGTTTGAATGATTGAGTACTTCAAGACGCTTTGCTGATTCTTCTTTTCCTGAGGTGTCTATCATTATGCAATATGACTGCGCATCACCGCGCCCAACACGGCCGCGAAGCTGATGCAGCTGTGCCAGGCCAAAGCGCTGTGCATCCTCAATCAAAATGACCGTTGCATTTGGTACATTAATTCCAACCTCGATTACTGTTGTCGAAACAAGTACCTGCGTCTCATTCTTTGCAAAATGTGCCATAATATCATCTTTTTCTTTGGCTTTCATTTTTCCATGAAGATACTCAATTGAAATATAGGAAGGCAAAGCTTCTCTCAGCTGTTCTGTATAACTGACAACATCTGCCCCCTGCGATGTCTCGCTCTCTTCTACCATGGGACAGATCACATACGCTTGGTGTCCTGCCTGCACCTGCTTTATTATAAAATCCCATGCCTTTGGACGGTATGAAATATTGACCACACAATTTTTTATTGGCAGCCTTTTTGCCGGAAGCTCATCCATAATAGAAATATCAAGGTCTCCATAAAGAATCATCGCCAGACTTCTTGGAATTGGTGTCGCGCTCATTACAAGCACGTGCGGAGTATGACCTTTCTTGCTTAAAGCATCACGCTGTGCGACTCCGAAGCGATGCTGCTCATCTGTAATTACAAGTGCCAGATCATCGAACTCAACTTTTTCCTGAATAACGGCATGTGTTCCAATCACAATATCTGCCTCATGCTCTCTAATCTGACGAAGTGCCTCTTTTTTTTGTCCTGCACGCATGGAGCCTGTCAATAAAACAATTGAAAGATTCAGATGATAACGCTCTGATAATTCAGTAAAGCTCTGATAATGCTGTGACGCTAATACCTCAGTTGGTGCCATAAGAGCGCTTTGATAATGACATAATGCAGCCTGATACATTGAAAGAAAGGCAACGATAGTTTTTCCTGAACCTACATCTCCCTGTAGCAAACGGCTCATCATATGATCACCTGTCATATCCTGTGTAATTTCTTCAATTGTGCGAAGCTGCGCGCCTGTCAAATCATATGGAAGCTGTTTAATCAGATTTGTGACTTCCTCACGCCGTGTCAGTGCGAAATGGTTTTTCTCCTGCAAAAGCCGCTTTTTCATCTGATTTACGCCAAGCAAGAAATGATAAAATTCGCCAAACGCTATTGTTTTTCGTGCATGTGTCAGCTGCACTTCATCTTTTGGAAAATGCATAAGATATCCAGCCTCATCCTCTGGCAGCAAATTATACTGTGAAAGCACCTTTTCTGGAATCGTGGCCTTCTGTTTTACACTAGCATCATATGCTGCTGCAACTGCCTTTGAAATGCTTTTTGATGTGATTTTTGCTGTCAGCGCATAAACAGGCTGCAGTGATTTTTGAAGCTGCTCATATGCATCAAGTGCGTAAACCTGAGGCTGATCAAGTGTTCGCGATTTTCCGTTTCCTGAAAGCTTTCCGCGAAGCACATACCAGCCGCCCGGACGAAGCACGCTCGCCAGATAGGTTGTCTGAAACCAGGTAACACGAAGCTCACTTCCTTCCTCATCGCGCACCTTTGTATTTATAATAGAGAGATTACGCACACGCTTTATTGTCGGATAAGAACAAATCACGACCCGGACCGCTGCGAAATCCATTACAGCTGCGGCCCGGATCGTGACTGGTGGTTCAAATCGTTCATAGCTTCTGGGGTAATAACGCATAAGTTCTCCAATGGTTAAAATCCCCAATTTTTCGTAAAGCGCTGCCGTCTTCTCTCCGATTCCCTTTAAACATGTAATGGGATCGTCGTAATTCACGGCTACCTCCTTATAAAGATTACTCTACTGATAAGAAATAATAGTATACTGGCTGATTTCCGGCATTAACCTCAACATCAACAGATGGGAACTCTTCGCTCAAACGATCACAAAGCTCCTTAGCTCTTGCCTCATCAATTTCCTGACCATAATAAATACTGATCAGTTCAGAATCCTCAGACATCATCTTACATACAGTCTCAAATGCAACATCGTTGATATCTGTTCCATCTGCCAGCATTCCCTTATCACCAAGACCAATAATGTCATCCTTATGAATCTCGATATTGTCGATCATCGTATCACGAACAGCATAAGTAATCTGTCCTGTCTTGACACTCTTGATGCTCTCTGTCATGTTCTCTGCATTTTCTTCCATCGAACTATCCGGTACAAAATTAATGATAGCAGTAATACCCTGCGGGATAGTTTTTGTCGGAATTACAAAAATTTCCTTATCCTTTGTCAGCTGCTTTGCCTGCTTTGCTGCCATTATGATATTGGAATTGTTCGGCAGAATGAAAATGTTTCTTGCCGGAACCCGACGAATTGCATTAAGCATATCCTCTGTACTTGGATTCATGGTCTGTCCGCCCTCGATTAAATAATCGACACCAAGCCCCTTAAAAATTTCTCCAATTCCTGCACCGGCAGATACGCTTATAAAGCCATATTCCTTCCACTTGGACTTGTCTTCCTGCTCACGCTCCTTACGATCTTCCTCTGCCTGCTTGATAGCTTCTCTCTCTGCATTCTTGATAACGCGCTCCTGATGCTCTTCACGCATGTTATCAATCTTCATGCTTGTCAGCTGACCATAGGTAAGTGCCTTTTGAATTGCAAGACCTGGATCATTTGTATGCACATGTACTTTAACAAGCTCATCATCTGCTACGCACACGATAGAGTCACCTATAGAAGACAGGAATGCTTTAAACTCCTTCTCATCCTCGTGTGTAAAGGCACGGCTTGTCATAATAATAAATTCGGTGCAATAGCCAAACTTAATATCTGCAGTATCGATTTCATCGTTTGCTGCACCTGTTGCAGTGCGTGATGCAGCTGGCTTTTCAGCGGTGAATGTGATCTCTTTTCCAAGATAACCATCATATGCACCCTTTAATACCTGCATCAGACCCTGTCCGCCAGAATCAACAACGCCTGCCTGCTTTAAAACAGGAAGCATCTCTGGTGTCTGGCTTAATACATAATCGCCTTCCTTTAACAGTTCCTGAATAAAAACATCCATATCGCAGCCGCTTTGTGCAAGTTCTTTCGCTTTATCAGAAATTCCCTTTGCAACAGTAAGGATTGTACCTTCCTTCGGCTTCATAACAGCCTTGTAAGCTGTCTCTGTTGCACGCTGCAAAGCTTCTGCAAGCAGCTCTATATCAATCTCTGTGCTGTACTTGATGGCCTTTGTAAAGCCACGGAACAGCTGAGACAAAATAACACCTGAGTTACCTCTAGCACCGCGCAGTGAACCAGATGAAATCGCTTTTGCTAACGTCTCCATCGTTGGCTCCTCAACAGAATTTACTTCCCTTGCTGCAGAGAGAATTGTAAGTGTCATGTTTGTTCCTGTATCACCATCCGGCACTGGAAATACATTTAATTCGTTAATCCATTCTTTCTTTGATTCCAGGTTTGCCACGCCTGCAAGAAACATGCGCTTTAATAAACCTGCGTCTATCACATTACTACCCAAAATATAGCTCCTCCTTAGGCGGCATCTGTCACTGATCAGTCAATGACTCTGACACCCTCTACATACATATTAATTTTTTTAACACGGATTCCTGTAAACTCCTCAACATGGTACTTTACACTATCCGTTAAATTGTTGTATACAGCCAGAATACTTACTCCATATGAAACAATTACATGGAAATCAATTGTAAGCTCATTATCTTCTAATGATACATTAATGCCTCTTGTTATGCTGTCCTTTTTCAGCAGATGAACAAGTCCGTCCTTCATGCTGACACTGGCCATACCAACAATGCCGAAGCATTCCACAGCCATAGAACCTGCATACTTTGCGATGACATCTGTTCTGATCATAACATCACCCTGAGGATTCGATATACGTCCCTTCATTCGGTTACCTCCAACTAACAAATTCAGAAAATACATTTTTACTGATTCTGACTTAGACTAAGAGCCTGCTCCTAGTATTCCATCAGAGAATTTATTAATTCTGGACGGATTCTAAGCAGAATACTCTATGTTTAGAATATCTCATTACCACGTATAAGTCAAGCAAAATCCTTTTGATCTGGAATGACTACAGTTCACTGTAATAATCCTTTTTAAATCTTTTTAAAAAAAGTCCTTGATTTTTTTCTGAATATCTGTTATGATATCTATGTTGTGAGCCTATACGGCTACATTTGCGTAAGGAGGTGCGATTTATGGCAAAGTGTGAGATCTGTCAGAAGGGTGCTCATTTCGGAAACAATGTTAGCCATTCCCATAGAAGAAGTAATGCGGTTTGGAAGTCCAATGTTAAGTCCGTTAGAGTAAGTGTCAACGGAACCAACAAGAAGATGTACGTTTGTACTTCCTGTTTACGCTCTGGCTATGTTGAGAGAGCTTAATTTCGTTACGGGTATGATTTAAAGCGGTCGCTTGTCGACTGCTTTTTTTCTGTCTAAAATTAGCATCCGCAGCAAAATAGAACATACCCTAAAATAAGGCAAAATAAAATCACTATTACTGAGCAAAGACAAACTGGGACAAAAAGCATCACTGCCATTCCCAGTCCAAAGAAAAATAAAAGAAGTCCGCATAAACGTTTCATAAAGACCTTTTTCGGTTCCTTATTCATTATAGTTTATGCGGACTTTTTATGTCTATTCTTTTTGCTACTGAATCAGCTATTATTTTTTATCATCGTTTAAGATATCATCTACTGCCTGATCAACAGCCGGATCTTCTGCCTTCTTGCTTGTGAAGCGGTTAATCAAATCAGGAACCATATCCACAATCTTAGTAGTCAGATCCTGGTTCTTGATATTCACAACCTTTGCCATACCCTTTTGAATGATTAACACGGCACATGGACTAATATTAGCTCCAATTCCTCCTGCCGTCTTATTGTCACTATTTTTTTTGAATGCGCCTGCTCCCATGCCGAACTTCATATCAACCAGTGGAATGATGGTGGCATCGTTTACCTGAATCGGTTCACCGACAACAGTTTTTGAGCTGACAAATCCTTCCAGCCCTTTTAACAGCTCATCTACTGATGAGCCAAAGTTAATTTCTTCCTTCTCCATCTTTATTTCCTCCTTGTCTCAGCCGCTTATATTGACGGCGAATGTTTTTATTTAGTACGACACTGAGCGCCACATACACCAGATATCCTAATCGTATTCTTCCACGAAATGCAATATCTCCTTCGAGTATAAGTTCTTCTGTTTCAAACTCAGGCTCTATTACGAGATTCTCTTTCGTAAATGGATACAGCATCGAAAAATAAGCTAACGTTTTTCCCGTCTTAGACGGATCCTCAAAACCAAAGTGAATGCGTCCTGTCATCCTTCTTGGAAGAATATGATGAAGCAATCCCTTTGTTTTTTTCCAAAGAAATCCCATAGCTTCCTTCACAGGATCAGATGTCAGCAGATTTTTCCAGTAATCAATTTTATTTTTGATTTTTTGAATGCCTGCCTTACTGTCAATAAACTTCTCTTTGACTGCAAGAAGCTTTTGTTTTATAGCCTCAAATTTAGACTTCACATCTGGTCTGGCAGATTTTTCTTTTTGTGATTGCTGCTTTTTCTCTGACTCTGGCTCATCCATTTTCTTTGCTTCTGGCGCCTCATCAGCGATCTTTTTTTCTTTCTTTGGCAATTCTGGAATTGGCTTTTGCGGCTCGTAGATTGTTGCAACATCTTTAGATACAGTATCAAACTGCTGTTTTGGCTTTTCTGATTTCTCTGACTTTTTTGGTGCCTCTTGTTTAGGCATTTTCTTTGCTTTGCTTTTCTTAGGCGGCTTTTTTGTCTTAGGATAAATCGTCTTTCCAAACAAGCAAACCCTAATTTTCGTCCCGTCTTCTGAAAGTGAAGCACTTGCCGATATCATATGAAGAAGCCACGTTAGTTTTACATTTCCAGAGAGTATCTTTTCCTCTCGTGCACCCTCGCCATGATATCGTATTGGCACTAAAAGAATGACTGCCGCTGCCAAAAGAATCAATCCAATCAGCACAAGAAGGATTATGCCAATTATTTTCAATATTGTAAGTAAAATACCTAACATTGTCCTCCTTTTTAAAGCTTCATGAATGATTTCACATCAAAACCACCAGTCTTCTGATACATTTCTTCAATCAAAGCTCGAACTACTTCAATCGCCTCGCTCTTATTCGCTGCTGCCGCAATCACTGTGCGCCCATACTGCTTTTTTCTGCGAAGTTCTTCGTATGCACAGATTTCCATCAGATTTTCTGGAACCACTTCAGGAAGAACAACAACATAAATGCTGCCAGACGGACGATTGTGCTTAAGCTTCCATGTAAGCTCAAAACGCTTCCCCGAAACTTTTTCGCCAAGGCGGATATCCTTACACAGTTTCAATTGATCCCTCTCCTTTACTATTGCCAGACAAGATCACTTCACCTTAGAACCTTTTTTGTTACAGGCTTCTGATGATTTCGATACATGCTAATTTTTCCGCAACATCTGAACATGAGGACAGACTGTTTTGAATATATTCCTCAAGCTGATTATAATCACGGATAAACAGCGGAACCATCGTGACAAGCTTTGCCATAACAGCACGGGCTAACGGTTTTGATGCTGACTTTAAAAATGTCTCCAGCTCTGAAATAAGCGCTGCTGTCTGTTCTTCGATATAAGAAGCTTCCACAGTCTCGCTCTCTTGCTTTTGCTCAATATCTGCAAAGCGGCTGCTTGAAAGAAGCTTTGAAAGTACCTCTAACTTGCTGAAGGTTTCAAGCATTTTCTGCTCACTAAGCTGTTCTTTGCTGCTTTGCATCAGCTCATCTACCAATGTTGATTTTTCCTGAAAGGTCATGCTGTACTGTTCCTGAATACCCTCAAGCGCTGTAAGCATTGCATTTAATGCCGCCTCATCTGTTCCAGGTGTCAGCGTAAAGGAAATAATGCTGCTGCAGGTCTTATGCTGCTCTGTCCATGTACAGCCGTCTGTCATTGTTACAACACACAGATCATTGATAAGCTCCTGCAAAAGAAGCATACGATCCATCTGGCTGTTTAGCTCATCCATAGCGTCAGCAAGCATATCGTGAAGTTTATTCCACTCGGCCTCACTTACGGTAGATAGCGGTGCCTGTTTAAATGTCTCTACAACTTCATAAAATGCTGGAAAGCTCTGTTTAAATTCTACTGGCTCCTCTAACATTGCAGCTGTACGAAGCATAAACAGTTGTCCATCTACTGCTTCTTTGTCTGAACCCTTATAGGCATCCATTCCTTCTGCGAGGACCTGGAAGAAACGCTTTCTTGTCATTCGCATTGGAAGCTGCTCTATAATAGATACAAGCATTGACTGACGAACTGTCTGATCAGTCTCTGATGACAGCTTCTGCAAAATTTCCTGCGTCATATCTTCATCGCTGTAGCCTGCCTCAAGTGAAGCACCGCTAAAACGATACTCAAGTCTATTTAACACATATTCATATACCGTGAATCGATCTGTATATGCGCTAAGCAGCTCCATAATTTGTGTGCTCTCTTTGCGAAGCGACAGCGCTTCCTCCTCACGCTTTTCATCCAGACCTGAGACAAGCTCTTTATTGACACGGCCAAGCAGACCGCAATACGCTGCGGACAACTTGGAGATTCGTGTATATTCATCAGACGGCTCCTCTCCCATATCCAGATAAACTGGCAGATTCATGGCAATTCTTGCCAACGAGAGTGTTCTGGCATCAGATGTCATCATAGATGCAAATCCTGTCAGATTGTCTTTTGTCATATGTCCGTGAGCAATCCCGCGGATGGTTGAATTGGTTTTCATAATAAATAAGTCCCCTTATTTTTCTTACTTCTGGTCTGATAATACATCCAGATTGTGTACAATATAGTCAACCAGTGAGATAATCGTAAGAATCAAAGCTGCATAAATTGCGATTGTTGTAACAACAGATAATGCAGAAACATCCATAATCAAAAGGATGCACATAATCATCTGAACAACCGTCTTTGCCTTTCCCCAGATTCCTGCGGCAATCACACGGCCGTTTTCAGCAGCTATAAGGCGAAATCCGCTGATAATAAATTCTCTGGCTACAATAATAATAACAATCCATGGTGCCAACGTTCCAAGTCCTACAAAACAAATCATGGCAGAGCAGACTAACAGCTTGTCTGCGAGTGGATCCATGAATTTTCCAAAGTTTGTAATCAGGTTATACTTTCTTGCAATCGTACCATCGAGTTTATCGGTAATAGACGCTGCCACAAAAATTACCAGTGCAACCCACTTTCCCCAGCTGTATGGAATCAGCTCACATACAACAAAAAACGGGATCAGTATTACACGCAGCATAGTCAGTTTATTCGGCAGATTCATGTTCTTCATACAATTCTCCAATCAAATCATATTCATCTGAGCCGGTAACAATTGCCTCGGCAAAATCACCGGACATCAGTGCTTCTCCTGATTTTATAAAAATGTAACCATCAATGCCTGGCGCATCCATGTAGGTTCGTCCGACATAGGCATGCTCATCTGGAAGATATCCTTCAATCATAACAAGCAGCTTTTCGCCAACACAGTCTGCCTCAAAATCAAAAGAAATCTCCTGCTGCAGCTCCATGATAGCATCACGTCTTTGCTTTTTGACTTCTTCATCAATCTGATCTTCCATCTCAGCAGCCGGTGTTCCTTCCTCTGGTGAATATGGAAAAACACCAAGGCGCTCAAAGCCAACCATGTCTACAAATGAGAGCATCTCTTCAAAATCTTCTTGTGTCTCGCCTGGGAAACCTGTAATTAACGTTGTTCTAAGAACAATATCCGGAATCTCTGTACGAAGCATCTCAATTTTATCTAACAGCTCTTTGCGGTTTGTACGTCTGCCCATCTTCTTTAAAATGCGGTCTGAGGAATGCTGTATTGGCATATCCAGATAATGACAGATCTTTTTTTCTTCTTTCATTACCTGAACAAGCTCTGGCGTAATTTCCTCTGGATAACAATATAAAAGACGGATCCAGACAATGCCCGGGATTGCACACAAACGATGAAGGAGTTCTGGAAGCATTTTCTTTTTATAGAGATCAATTCCATATACGGTAGTCTCCTGTGCAACAAGAATCAATTCCTTTACACCTTCTGCTGCAAGTTCTCTTGCCTCTTTTTCAAGTTCCTCCATCGGTACGCTGACATAAGCACCGCGCACAGATGGAATTACGCAGTACGTACAGCGCTTATTGCATCCTTCTGCAATCTTTAAATAGGCATAATGACCACCTGTTGTCAGCAGTCTCTTTGTTGTATGACTGTTTAACACACCTGTGGACATCAGATTTCTTGGTCGTTTGCCTTCAAGTGCCTCACGCACAACATCCGCAATTGTATGCCATGCGCTTATTCCAAGGATTCCATCAAGCTCTGGCAGCTCTTCTAACATTTCATCCTGATAACGCTGTGAAAGACATCCCGTTGCGATAAGTGCTTCAAGCTTCCCTTCTGTCTTAAAACGCGCCAGATCTAAAATATTTTGGATGCTTTCTTCCTTTGCATCTCCAATGAAGCAACAGGTATTTACAATAATTACCTGTGCCTGTGCTTCATCATCTGTAAATGTACATCCCTCATCTGCAAGAATGCCAAGCATTTTCTCAGTATCCACCAGATTCTTATCGCAGCCAAGGGATACGATCATTACCTTCTTATTCAGCATCTTCTGTCTCCGAAGTTTCTGTATCTGTGAAAGAAAGTGGGCTTTCCATAGTGGCTACTGGTGTGAAATCATCCTCACCTTCCTTTGTAATATGAACCTTGCCCTCACGAATCTCCTCTACTGCGATGGAAAGAGGCTTATAGGTAGAAACATGATCAGCAAGCGGCTCCTGTCCGTTTACAATCTGGCGTGCACGCTTTGCAGATGCAATTACAAGTGAATAGCGGCTGTCGATTTCTGGCTCATTCTCGTCACGAACCTCATTAAGTGTCTTTAATAACTCATTATAAGATGGATGGATCATTTTTTCATTCTCCTTATCATTTTTTATTTGTTTATTGATCATTACAGCAGTCAAATTATCTTTAAAGTGTCTTTAAATCATCTTTGATTGCTGCAACAAACTCTTTGTTAAATTTTACTGCGTGATGCGTGCTCTGCATCAGTGCATCAAGCTCCTTGACGCATACATCTAAGTCATCGTTTACAATAATGTAATCATATTGATCCATGTAAACGCCTTCTTCAACGGCACGCTTTAAACGCTTTTCAATCAGCTCTTTCGTCTCAGTTCCTCTGGCTGTCAGACGTCTTCTTAATTCAGCTGCAGACGGCGGTGTAATAAAGATAAGAATGGTGTCTGGGTATGTTTTCTTTACCTGCAAAGCGCCTTGCATCTCAATTTCAAGGATAACATCCTTTCCGGCTGCCAAATTCTCCTCAACAAAGCCAAGCGGTGTTCCATAGCCTTTATTTACATAGATTGCACTCTCTAAAAAGTAACCCTCTGCCTGTCTTTTTACAAACTCCTCATGAGAAATGAAATAATACTCTTTTCCGTTTGTTTCGCCATCTCTTGGTGCTCGGCTTGTGCAGGATATGGAAAGTGCATACTGCTCATTTTTGCAAAGCTGTTTCATTACAGTTCCCTTTCCTGAACCTGAGAAACCGGAAACAACAAATAAATTACCTCGTTTACTCATCTTCTTCCTCCTCTTGTAGCTGTGTCTTTTCCACTGTCAGATTACATCTGGCGGTAAGCGTCTCTGGTGTGAGCGCTGAGAGAACCAAATGACCGCTTCCAGTAAGAATGACTGATTTTGTTTTTCTTCCCTGTGTCGCATCAACTGCACTTCCTTTGCTTCTAGCCTCGCTGACCATACGCTTCATCGGTGCAGAATCTGCTCTGCAGATAGATACAATCTGACTGGAATTTATAAAATTGCCAAATCCGATATTTACAAACATACAAAACTCCTGTAGTGAAACTTTATTCGATGTTTTGAACCTGTTCACGTATTTTCTCAATCTCAGTTTTCATGTCGATTGCCACATCTGCAAGTGTTACATCGTTGATCTTTGAAAGTGTGGTATTCGCCTCACGATTCATCTCCTGTGCAAGAAAATCAAGTTTTCGTCCAACGCTTCCGCCTGTGCACAACGCTTCCTTCATGTGGCTGATATGAGTGCGAAGACGAACCATCTCCTCATCCACACAAATCTTATCCGCATACAGAGTTACTTCCGCTGCAATTCGATTTTCATCAATCACAGAAGCTTCAATAAACTCTTTTACCTTTTCTGTCAGACGAATGCGGTATTCCTGTACCATCACAGGTGCTCTATCTGTCACCATATCCACTAACATATCCATGTGATCTAACTTTAACAGCAGATCCTTTTTTAGCTGCTCACCCTCTGTCTGACGCGCCTGTACCATTGCAACACAAGCCTGCCTTACTGCCTGCTCTACATCTGGCCACAGCTCCTTTGCATCAGTATCCCGCTGCTCCATAGTAAAAACCTCTGGCATACGTGCAAGCTCTGTCAATGTCAGATTATTTTCAAGATTAAATGTATCAGCCATCTGCGCCATATGTGCCATATAGTCTCTTGCAATATCCTCATGATAGCACAGCACTGTCTGATCATCAGACTCTGTTTCATAGCTGATATACATATCCACTTTTCCACGCTGCAGCTGTTCTTTTACAAGACTGCGGATCGCAGTCTCAAAGCAGTTAAAGATCTTTGGCATCTTAATTGAGAGATCAAGATACCTGTGATTTACTGATTTCATCTCTACGATGATCTTATGCGATTCGCCCGCAAATTCAAAGCGCCCGAATCCTGTCATACTTCGTATCATAAATGTATTCGCCTTTCCGGCAGCTGCTTTTATCGTGCAGACTACGACTTATTATTATACGCTAATTTAATTCTATCGTCAACTTGCAATCGAAGAAAGATTGCGTTTTTTTTTACATTCTGTTATACTGTCAAATATCAAGGTCCAAGACTGTTTTAGAAAGGTTGATTACGTACTATGGCTTTTGATGGAATTGTAATTTCAAATATTGTATCTGAATTAAAGCAAAAATTAACTGGCGGGCGCATCTCCAAAATTGCTCAGCCTGAGCCAGAAGAACTTGTTTTAACAATCAAAAACAAAAAAGACACCTACCGTCTGTTTCTATCAGCAAATGCAAGTCTTCCGCTGATTTATCTGACGCAGGAGGCAGGGCTTAGCCCGATGACTGCACCTAATTTCTGTATGCTTCTTAGAAAGCATATAGGAAATGCTCGCATCACAGATGTCACACAGCCAGGACTAGAGCGAATTGTGCGCTTAGAACTGGAGCATCTTGACGAACTGGGTGATCTTCGTCAGAAATCTCTTGTAATTGAGATAATGGGCAAACACAGCAATATAATTTTCTGTGATGGCACAAAGATCGTTGACAGTATCAAGCATGTAAGTGCCGCTGTGAGTTCTGTGCGCGAGGTTCTTCCTGGCCGCGACTATTTTATTCCAAACACAACAGGCAAAACAAATCCGCTTGCTGCTGACAAGACATTTTTTTCTTCTCTGTTTTCTTCTGGAAAAAATATTGCTTCCATACTTTCAGGAAATTTTACCGGAATCAGCAATGTCAGTGCAGAGGAAATTGTCTATCGCAGCGGCCTAGACAGCTCTCTTGCCGCAGAGGCCTGCACATTAGAAGAACAGACTCGCCTATGGAACGCTTTTTCTGGTGTCATGGATTTGATCCGCACACAGCAATTTTCTCCATGTATCGCTTATGACAGCAATGAGCCAAAAGAATTTTCTGCATTTTTGCTGACAGGACTAACTGAGTATCGTCTTCAGACTTTTGACTCAATCAGCGAAGTTTTATATACTTACTATAATTCCCGCAGTGCCATTGCACGCATGCGCCAAAAATCGGCAGATCTTCGCCATCTTGTTCAAAATTTGATTGAACGCACTGCAAAAAAGGCTGATCTGCAAAGACGACAGCTTTCTGACACCGATAAGCGTGAAAAATACCGCATCTATGGCGAGCTTTTAAATGCATATGGCTATGATTGTCCGCCCGATGCAAAATCGTATGAGGTATTTAATTATTATACTGATCAAATGATGACGATCCCACTTGATCCGACAATGACAGCAAAAGAAAATGCACAGAAATATTTTGAGCGCTATAATAAATTAAAACGAACTTTTGAAGCGCTGTCTACTCTGACTGTTGAGACAGAAAATGAGCTTGCTCATCTCGAATCTATCATGACATCAATTGATATCGCTGCAAGTGATATAGATCTTGATGAAATTCGCAGAGAGCTTGGAGAAAGCGGTTATATTAAATCGCATGGTCCAAAAGGAAGAAAGGACAATCGAAGAAAATGTGTTCCTTATCACTATCTTTCTTCTGATGGCTTTGATATCTATGTTGGAAAAAACAACTACCAGAATGAAGAACTGACCTTTAAGTTCGCACAAGGAAATGATATCTGGATGCATGCCAAAAAAACACCAGGATCTCACGTCATTATTCAGACAAATGGCAGAGAAGTGCCAGACCGCACCTATGAAGAGGCTGGAAGTCTTGCTGTTTACTATTCCAAGGCAAAGACTGCACCAAAGGCTGAAGTTGACTACATTGAACGCAAGTTTGTAAAAAAGCCAGCTGGAGCAAAGCCAGGTTTTGTAATTTACCATACTAATTATTCACTTGTAGCAAGTCCTGATATCAGCAGCCTTAAGCTAATCTCCGGAGGCGAGTAAAAAGTATATATCAAAAAAGAATGGCAATCATCCTATTTTTAGAATGATTGCCATTTTCATTGGATTATTCTTTTTCTTCTGGTTTTGCTTTTGTCACTACTTCTTTAGCTTCCTCTGGAGTTTCCAAAACTTCTGTAACTTCCTCTGGCTCTGGTGCTGCTTCTGGAGTTTTATCTGCTTCTACTTCGGCAGTCTCTGTTCTTTCATCTTCTGTCTCGTCTTCAATACCACTAAACTTACGAATTGCTTTTTCTTCAGCACGCTTTGCAAGCTCTAAGGCTTTCTCAGCTTCTTTTAATGCAGCCTCAGCAGCCTCTCTCGCCTGCTGTAAACGAATTGCTTCTTTTCTACGTGCTTCTTCTTCGATAAGTCCATCATAAAGCTTTTCATACTCTCTTGCAGATGCATCCCATGAGAAATCCTGCTTCATTGCACGAAGAACCATTTCATTCCATGCCCTGCGATCATTGAAATAAGTTTTCTTTGCATAACGAATGATAGCAAGCATCTCATGCGCATTATAATTAGTAAATGAAAATCCTGTTCCTGTTCCATCCACTTCATTATATGGTGTAACGGTATCGCGAAGTCCGCCTGTCTCACGTACAATCGGAAGAGTACCATAGCGAAGACTCATCAGCTGGCTAAGACCACATGGCTCAAACAAAGATGGCATTAAGAATGCATCACAGCTTGCGTAGATACGATGTGACAGTGCCTCTGAGTAGAAAATATTTGCAGATACACGCTCTGGATATTTTCTGGAGTAATAGGTAAACATATCCTGATATTTGCCCTCTCCTGTTCCAAGAACGACAAGCTGCACATCTTCTGCACAAATCTGATCAAGAACGCACTCAACAAGGTCAAGTCCCTTCTGATCAGTCAGACGTGAAACAATTCCAAGCATGAATGCATCTGGATTTTCCTCAAGGCCAAGTTCCTTTTGCAGTGCTGTCTTATTTGCTGCCTTTGCCTTAATTGCATCCTCTACTGAATAATTGACTGCAATGTCCTTATCTGTCTTTGGATTGTAAACATTATAATCAATACCATTTACAATACCGCTAAGCTGCTTAGAACGTGCACGCAGCAGTCCATCTAAGCCTTCTCCATAGAACGGCATTCTAATCTCGCTTGCGTAGCTGCGACTTACTGTAGTGATGCGGTCTGCATAGACAAGTCCGCCCTTTAACATGTTTCCGTTTCCATATGCCTCAAGCTTGTCACTCGTAAAGTAATAATCAGACAGACCAGAGAAGCCCTTAATCGTATCCACACTCCATGTACCCTGGAACTTCAGGTTATGAATAGTAAAGATTGTCTTGATGCCCCAGAAGAACGGATCAGACTGGAAGCTGTCATGCAGATATACTGGAATCAAACCTGTCTGCCAATCATGACAATGGATGATATCCGGCTTAAACCCAATTAATGGAAGGATGGAAAGAACTGCCTTTGAGAAGAAGCAGAATTTCTCGATATCCTCGTACATATTTCCATACGGCCATGGTCCGCCAAAATAAAACTCACTGTCTACAAAATAGAAATGAACACCTTCATACTCCATTTCCAGAACGCCGACATACTGTGTACGCCAATAAAAATCGGTGTAGAAATGCGTTACATACTTCATCTGGGAGCGCAAAGATTCCTTGATGCATAAGTACTTCGGCATAATTACTCTGACATCATACTCTTCTTTATTAAAATACTTTGGAAGGGAACCGACAACATCAGCAAGACCTCCCGTCTTGATAAAAGGTACGCACTCAGACGCAGCGAAAAGAATTTTCTTCATAAACCTCAAACCTCCACTATTTGGTACCAGGACAAACAACCTTTGTCAGCTATTTCATCCATCGTTTTTTTCTTAATTATACACGAAAATGCCGAATAATGGAAGCTCTTTTTATACAAAATGCAATACAAATTTTCGTTGATTGTGTCAATTGGCTTTAACTTTTAAAAAGATTCAGCTCCAGTCGGATCTTATCAGCAATGAGCGCCACAAATTCTGAATTAGTGGGCTTTCCTTTTCCAGAATTTATCGTATACCCAAATAACGAATATATCGTATCCATCTTGCCGCGGCTCCACGCAACCTCAATAGCATGACGCAGGGCACGCTCTACACGGCTTGGTGTTGTTACATATTTCTTAGCGATTGACGGATACAATGCCTTTGTGATCGAATTTAATAGATCCATATCGTTGACACACATAATAATTGCATCACGCAAATACTGATATCCCTTAATATGGGCTGGAACACCAATCTCATGAATCACACTCGTGACATACTGTTCCAAACTCTTTCCCTGTCCTCCATATATAAACGCAGGTTCTTTTAGTGCTGTACTCTGTGTTAACAGCTGTGGGCGCATATCATAGCCTCGTCTTCCTAACTGCTTCACACGGTTTAACAATGTAAAATTGTCAAACGGCTTCATAATATAATACGTAGCTCCGGCAGACATGGCATTTTCTGCCACTGATTCATTCTGAATACCGGAAATTATGATAAAGGAT